>OGNF01000612.1_pt1 | contig 37171 bp, 21 predicted proteins | sample 1573321 | NCBI WGS metagenome assembly OGNF01 (sample SAMEA2581911, study PRJEB24529) | metagenome | biome: Human gut stool | place: China | collected 2011 | reverse complement strand
TTGCGGAACACCACGACCTGCTCCCGATATTCCATAAGTCCCTGCGGATTCTGATACATGCAGTCCACAAGAACCTCGTAACTGAGGTTTTTCTTCATCTTGGTGACATATACCACACCTCTGTCTGTCAGTTCCTCAAATTTGGCATAGTTGATATATGCACGGTCAAGTGCCACTATATCATTGTGGCTGTAATGACACGGAGCAAGCATGAATGAATCGTTGGTTGCCGCCGAAGTGAACTGCACATCGCAGGGAACACCCTCGTTGGCGTGTATTACAGAGTGTACCTTGATGCCGCCTTTCTTCTTTCCTGTCTTAGGATGCCGCCCAACTCCCTTGAAAATGGCATTGGAGAACAGCGTGATGGTTGTGGAATCAATGATTCTAATCTGCTTTATCCACTCTTCCGTGCCATTGCGTCGGCTGTCCGAGGAAAGAATGTCTTTATTGGCGGCATACAGGTCACGATAGACCTCTTCAAAGAACTTCTCTGACCGTCTGGCGTTTGCGTCCGAAAGGGTACTGCGTCTGGGCACAGTTTCTATTCCGACATGACGGAGTTTACGTACCTCGGCAGTCATAGATGTCTCTATCTCACGCAATGAGTCGAAGCGCTGGATTACGGCATAGAGCATTGTGAGCAGATGCGTATAGCCATCAAAGCTCTTTACATACTTCTCTCCGCCGTGTTTTCGGCTGATTTCAACAATTTTTTCGCGGTCAAGCGATTTTATTAGCTGACCATATATCGGCTGTCCGAAGAAATTACTACTTTTGGGCATAGTTTTAGTTTTATGTTTTGGCGAACACAAACTAAACTAATTGGGCTGACTCCTGCAAATGGAATCAGCCCTTATTTTTCAGAATCTAAAAAAGTTTAGCGGACAGTAATAAAATAAAAAAGGCGGCTTCCCACCCGGAAGCCGCCTTTATATTGGGATTGGGCGTGATTATTTGAGTGTCACGGTGTAGGGGTATACGCCGAAGTTGACTTCTACGTCGTAGTCGCCTTCGGAGATCTCCATGTTGGCGCCCTTGTACTGGAGGATGTACTGGTGTCCTCCTGTTACAGAGGGATCCGCCGGACCTCCGAAGTCAATCTCCCAGGCGCCGTTGCAGTTGATCTTGAACTGGTCGCCTACGTGGATGTTCTTGCCTGTCCAGACCTTGCGGTCCTTCGAGGGAGTAAGTTCGGAAGCTGTTGCGAGGTCCCAGCCGTTGCCGCTGCCGATCACGCTCATCTTTTCGATGGCCGCGATTCTATAAGTGAGTTGCACGAGGTTGACCTCAACCCAGAAGAGGTTGTTGCCCTTGAGAGGCGAGGAGAGGTTCTGTGTGCCCTTGTCGCCGGAGAGCAGGTAGCCTGTGCGTACCACGCCTTTCTCGGTGAAGTCCTCGAAGCCCTTTTCGGTGTCCTGCTTGAAGAGGAGGCCTGTTGTTGAGGGTTCGCCTGCGCAATACCATGTGCCGCTGATAGTGGCGGCGCCGGAGTAGGTGATGAAGTTTTCGGTGAAGAGGCGCATGGCCTGTGCGGGATTCATCACGGATGTGCCGGAGAGGATGTAGAGGCAATCAAGAGCGTAGCTTACCTGATATGAACCAACCTCGATATTGGCTGTGATGAGCACGGGACCTGTGAGTTTGATCACGCCGGCCTCTGTATTGCCTTCAGTCTCAACGAGCTTGCCTGTAAGGGCGGTCTCGTCGGCGGGACGGCAACCGAGGGCTGCGTCCATTGTGCCGGCCTGATAGCTGCTTGCGGGGATGATTTTCCACTCATAGCCGGTGGCAGCCTGCTCGGCGGTGACGTCGATCTTCACGGCGAATTCAGGATTGTCATACTGGTTGGCGCCTGCCACAGTGTGCTCGAGCCTGATGGCTTTCTTCACATCCCAGTTGCAGAAGGAGCCTACGAGATAGTAAGCCTCTTCAATCACTTTGGCGGGATCGAGCGTGGTGACGTCATAGACGAACTGGCCATAGTTGGCGTCAGGACCTCCGAGGCGCACCTTCGTGTTGCCGCGTGTGGCGTAAGCGGCGATTCTTACGGGCACTTTCAGGGTGCCGGGAGCCTTGGTGATCACCTGCTGGATGGCACCGTTGAAGAGGTCGGGGTTCACTATGAGTTGCTCGCCCTGGATTTCCACGGGAACTTCGGCAATCTTGTCGAAGTTCTCGTTGCTGCCCACCTCAGCCGTGAAGGAGAGGTCGTAGGTAGCGGGGAAATTGCTGAGCTCGGTGATGTTGGCGAGCACTGCGGGAGTATCATTCTCGTTGGCGTCCTTGAGGTTGAGGGCCTCGGAGGCCTGGACGAGCTTGAGGTCGGTGTTGGCAAACGCCGCCTCATCCACATTTGTCTGATACGGCGGATTGGGCAGGTCGAAGTCGTCGCAGGCCGTCATCGCCAGAGTCAGAGCTATCGCTGATAAGAATTTTATGGTCTTCATGTTGGTAGATGCAGATTAATTAGCGTTAAACACAGGCTCACGACCCTGGAACTGAGGAGTGAAGAGGCCGGTCTTGATATAGATCTTGAGATCCTTTGTGTCGACCACGATGGTGACAGGTTTCGGATCGGCTGGGATATTGTTCATGATACCCCAGTTGCCGAGACCCTGGTTCACGACGTCGCCCTTATAACCGGCTGTGGACTCAGCGGCATCAGTTACGTCGAGCTTGAAGAAGTCGCCTTCGGCAGAACCGAGCGAAGCGTCGGCTTTCCATCCGAGGAGCTGAGTGAAGAAGCGGAAGTTGGAAGTTCCGTCCACAGGGTTTTCAGCGTTGGCAGCCTGAGGCACGAGGTTGAACTGACCCACGAAAATCTTCTCGCCGATCATGTTGTCGGGCTCATAGAGACGATAGTATGCGTCATACAGCTGGAGGTTGGCGTCGGTAGGAGGGAGGAAGTTGTTGGGATTGGTGTTCTCCAGTGTCTGGACGTAACCGCAGATGTAGATCCAAGCCGGTTTCTTCTCTGCATACTGGAGGCGAACCTTGTTGTAGCTTACCACATTGGAGCTGACCACGCGGCTGCCCTCGATAGTGGGGATTTCGCAGATGGCGCGGAAATAGAGTTTCATAGGCTCCTTCACGCGGGGGTCATTGGCGAATTCATCAGCGCTTTTGATTCCGAGAAGCTGGTTTACAGCCACAGCGAGCTCATAGGTCTTGATGGCCATGGAGGCTGATGTGATGTTCTCGTTGGGGAGCACGCGGGAGAGGTCCTCGTCGTCGGCGGGGCAGGTGGGGTCGAGCGACACCACTGCCGAATAGTTGCAGACGGCGGAGAAACCATAGTCGGGCTGCGAGCAGAAGAGATTGAACGTGTTGCCGTCGGTCATGTCGGAGGCAGTCACGAACTCCTGGTCGGCGAGACCCGGAACGTTCACTTTGAACTCAGCGGCGTTGGGTGCCTTGTATTTGGGGTCCTCCTCCTGCTTGCAGGAAGTGAATCCGAGCGCCAGGGCGGCCATCGCCAGTATTATTGATATTTTTTTCATTTTTACTTTCAAATTTACGAAGTTGGTGTTGACTTAACTTCAAATATTAGCGATGGTATTGGATCAATAACCGGTGGTCTGCTGCAGAGTTGAGGAATTGATCACACGCGAGGGGATAGGATAGAGCTTGGCACGCTCGGGGAGGTTTGTGCCACCGGCCACGCCACCTTTCCATTCCCAGTTGTAGCCGGAGGTGTATAGGTTCCAGCGGATAAGGTCGGTGCGGCGCACATTCTCCTGATAGAGTTCGCGGCAGCGTTCGTCGCGGAGCTGAGCCATGCTGATTCCCTTGAAGTCGCGGCTTGTGTCGCCGGGGGCGAGACCATAGGCGCGACGACGGATATAGTTGACATATTCGTCGGCCTCAGCCTGCGAACCGCCACCGCCATTGAGGATAGCCTCGGCTGCGGAGAGATAGATCTCGGCAAGACGGATCACTGCGTAGTCTCCTTCGGTCTGGGGCTGAATGGTCATCTTGGCAGATGCCACATAGTCCACTGTGCCGTCCTCGTTGTAGCACCAGTTGGTGTATTTCAGGGCGCGGTAGCCGGCCTCGGGAGCGTCGCCGGAGAGAATCGTGTTCTCAAGGGTGAAGTTGTAGGTTGCTGTCAGGAAGTTGCTGGTGCGGAGGTCAGCACTCTTGGTGCACTCTACGTCGTCCCATTCAAACTTCTGGATGAAGCTCTTGCGGGCGCGGAAACCGTTCCAGCCGTCGCCGGCGTTGAACCATTCCTGCATCATGATGCCCTTGGCTTCAGGATCGAAGGAATAGTTGTGGTTGTGGATGCGCATTGTCACCTCTTTCTTCCACTTCTTTTGCTCATCGTTGTAAGCCTTCATCTTCTCATTATACTCATCCTGCGACGCGCAATATTCCTCGTTGAGGTCGAGATATTTCTCCTCGTCGAGTTCGTCGCTGCCGGGGAGGGTATACTTGTTCATGGTCGGTTTGGCCATAGTGCGCTGTGCGCCGTTGGAGCCGAGCCAGCCGTCGATCAGGTAAGTGGAGCCCTGCCAGGAGAGGAGCTTGGGATTGTTCTGGGGAAGTGTCCAGATAATCTCGTTGACAGTGTTGCCGGGGTTGCCGATAGCATACTGGGCGTTGTTGGCGCCGAAGAGAGCCACGAAGCTGCGGGCGAGGCCGTTGCCATAGTAGCCACCTTTACCGATACGGTTGATGATGTTCTTGGCGTGCTGGTAGCACTTGTCGTAGGCCGGAGTTCCTGTCCACTGCTCTGCGTTGAGGTAGATCTTCACGAGCACAGCCTCAGCGGCGTCAAGGCCTACAAAGCCATAAGCGGGAGTCTGGGAAGCGCCATAGGCGGCCACCACTTCCTCAAGGTCGGAGGTCACGTTGGCGAGCACCTGCTGGCGGCTGAGCTGTTCGGGCTGCGAACCGACTGCGGTGGCCTCTGTGGCATAAGGGATCTTGTCGTAGAAGGAGAGCATGTAATAGTAGCAGAGGCCGCGGAGAGTACGGGCCTGGAGTTTATACTGCTCTGCGCGTGCGCGGCCGGCGTCGTCGAGCGAGAAATGGCCGCCATCCACGTTGGAGATGAACTGGTTGCAGAGCGCGATGTTGATCATCAGACGTGAATAGAATCCGAACACGCAGTCGAGCTCAGGAGATGTGAGGCCATAGTTGATGGTGCCGTATGCACCCGGGTCCCACACCCATGCAGCCTCGTCGGTGGGGTACTCCTCAGCGATGCTCAGCGCACGCTGGAAGGAGGCCATACCGCCGTCGAAGTCCTTCACGGGGGAGTCGTTGTTGGCACCGAAAGTGGCGAATTGGAGGTAGAGGTCGGCGAAGACACGGTCCATGTCGCCGGTCACGTCCGTGAACTCGTTGGGATTGCGGGGGTCAAGGTCCAGGTCGTTCACACACGAGGAGAACCCGAGCGCCGTGGCCGCAACGCCCAATGACATTATTATTTTATTGAATGTTTTCATTGTGAATTTTCTTCTCAGTTAAACTTTAAAGATTAGAAATTGGCCACGATGCCCAGAGATGTTGTGATGGGACGCGGGTAGGGGTTGTTCTGCACGCCGCCGAATTCCTCGGGATCGATACCGGAGAATGTGGTGATCACGAAGGGGTTCTGCACAGCTGCGAAGATGCGGAGCGTAAGGTTGCCCTGGATCAGGTCGCGGAATGTGTAGCCCAGTGTGATGTTGTCGCAGCGCAGGAAGCTTGCGTTCTCCACGAAGTAGGAGGAGAAGGGAAGGTTGGTGGCGCTTGCGGCGTTGTAGAAGAGCGTCGTGTTCGAGAGAAGGTTGGTCAGCTGATAGTTGGCAGAGGTGCGGTCGTATACGCGTGAGTTCTCATATTTGAGGTTGTTGTATACGTAGTTGCCGAGGTTGGCACGCAGCGTGATGCCGAGGTCCCAGTTCTTCCACTGGAAGTTGTTGTTCCAAGCCATGGTCACCTTCGGGTCTTTGGAGTGATACTTTATGAGGTCGTTCTCATCGATCACGCCGTCCTGGTTCTGGTCCACGTACATGTTCTCGATCGGGTCGCCGTTATTGTCATAAACCTGCTCGTAGCAGAGGAATGTGAATGCAGGTTCACCCACGATGTGCCAGCCGATGGAACTGCCGCCCTTGCCGGAGGGAAGGCCGATGGCTGCTGTTCTTGTGCCGCCTTCGAGTTCGGTGATCTTGTTCTTGTTCCATGCCACGTTGAAGCTTGTGCTCCATGTGAAGTTGTTGGTTACGACGGGCTTGGCTGTGATGGTGGCCTCGACACCGATATTGCGCATCGAGCCGATGTTGCGCCACATCTTGTTGGCGGTGTTGACGGCGCCTGTGGGCACGTAGGAAAGCAGGTCGCGGGTGTCGCGGAGATACCAGTCGGCTGCAAGAGTGATTCGGTTGTTGAGGAACGACATGTCAAGACCAACGTTCCAGGTGGTAGTTGTCTCCCACTTCAGGTCGGGGTTGTATGCGTTCGGGTAGAGCGGGTTGATCCATTCGCCCGAGCCGTTGGGGTCGAGGTATTGGAAGCCGTTCTGTGTGGAGTTCACATAAGTCGGGATGTAGGGGAAGTACATTCCATCCATCTCCTGCTGACCTGTCTCACCCCAGCCGAGGCGGAGCTTGAAGTCGGAGAGCCATCCGCTTGCGCGCTCCATGAAGGGCATGTTGTTGATCTTCCAGCCAAGAGCCACAGAGGGGAAGAGACCCCAGCGGTTGTCCTTGGAGAAGCGTGATGTGCCGTCGTCACGGAGAGTGAACGTAAGGAGGTATGTGTCGTCGAATACGTAGTTGATACGTCCGAAGAAGCTGACAAGCTGGTTGATGTTACCCTCGCGGTAAACGGGAGCATTGTTGATGGGCTTGCCGATTGCATCGGCAGTGGCGGGATCCTGATAGAGGTTGTAGGTGCCGTTGTTAAACCAGTTGAGAGTGGTCTGCTGTCCATCCTGAGAGAGTGTGAACTGGTCGGTGTAGTAGCCGAGGGTGTTCACGTGTGTCCAGTTGCGCTTCGTGTAGTCGAAACGCTGCCAGGAGTAACCGACCATTACGTCGAGGTCCGACTTGGCTGCCTCGAAATATTTCTTATAGTTGATATAGAAGTCGAGGAGGGTGTTGCGGATGAGCTGGTGTTCGTCGAAGAATGTGCCTGCACCCTTGAGGTTGGCATCATTCCAGGCGTCACGCGAGTTGGCAACATTGTCGGTGGTATAGTGAGTCTTCGATACAGAGTAACCGAGGTTGAGGTTGAAGTGGAGCTCGGGCACCCAGTAGAGAGCGTAGTCAATCTGGAGGTTGCCTGTGGATGAGAGAGTCTTTCCGAGGCTTACGTGGTCATAGAGGTTGCCGACGGGGTTGCTGCCGGCCTGGGTTGCCACCTTTCCGTTAGGCTCTGTCCACTGGTAGAATCCGTTGAACATTGTGCGCTGGCTTGAGCCGAGCACGGGGCGCTTGTTGAAGTCGTAGTAGAGTGTGCCGTTGGTGGGATAGTCCATGTGCACGGGTACTACAGGAGCCCATGCCACAGCGCCGCCCATCTGGTCGCCTGCGCCGGGGTTCTTCGTGCGAGAGTATGTTCCATTGGCGTTGGCCGTGATGGAGAGCTGGTCGTTGAAGAATTTAGGAGTAAGGCTGAAGCCCACAGTGGTACGCTGCATCGAGCTTGTCTTGATGATACCGTCGTTCTGAGCGAAAGAAGCGTTCACACGGTAGGGCACTTTGCCTGCCGAGCCGCCGACGCTCAGAGAGTAGTCGTGCGAGAAGCTTGTGCGGAGAATCTCTTTCTGCCAGTCAGTGTCGTAGGGGATATATTCGCCATTGGGGTCGCTGTTGCGCGAGAGGGCATACATGAGCGATTTGGCACGGTCGGAACCATACTGCTCCATAATGTCGATATACTGGCTGGAATTCATCATCTTCAGGGTCTTGCGGGCCGTGTTCACATGGAAGTTGGCTGCGAAGTTGACCTGCGGACGTCCCATCTTGCCCTTCTTGGTGGTGATGATGATGACGCCGTTAGATGCGCGGGAACCGTAGATTGCAGTAGCGGAGGCATCCTTGAGGATGGTCATCGACTCGATGTTGGAGGGGTTGAGCATCGTCAGGGCATTGGTGCCGCCGGAGTTGCCCATGTTGCTCTGGGGCACGCCGTCGATCACAATCAGAGGATTGTTGGAGGCCGAGAGAGAGGATCCGCCACGGATACGGATGTTAGCATTGCCTGTAGGATCGCCGCCGTTGGTGGTGACAGTCACACCGGGGCTTGCGCCTACCAGAAGGTCCTGGGCTGATGTGGAGATACCGGCCTCCACGTCGTCAGGAGTCACGATGGCCACTGAACCGGTGGCGTCGCTCTTCTTCACAGAACCATAACCGATCACCACAGTCTCCTGCAGCACGGTGGCATTCTGCTTCATTACAATGTTAAGGGAGGTCTGACCATTGACTGCGATGTCCATGGGGTCATATCCCACATAGCTGACAACAAGGGTTGCATTCGAGGGTACGTTGATGCTGAAATTGCCGTCAATGTCGGCTGATGTGCCGTTGGTGGTGCCCTTTTGCATAATGGTAGCACCGATCAGGTCTTCTCCATACTCATCGGCCACGTGTCCAGTCACCGTGATCGTCTGAGCAAGAGAGGGAAGCGCCAGAGTCAACAGCATCGCTATTGTCACCCACACTTTCCTGTTCAGATGAAAACATAAGTTCTTCATGCAGAATTGAGATTTAGTTGTACATTGGGTTTATTATATTATTATTTCTTTCATGCTTTGAAGGGACATTTTTTTACCTATATAAGCGATTGTCCACTATTTCCTCCCGGCACTCTTGCCGCGGATTCGGAACTTTTCAGGGGTGTCTTCATGTTTTCCTACGCTACGGATGAAAGCGACCGCAAAAATAGTGAATGTCTTTAATTAAAAAATGTTAACAATCGTATTTAACAATGTTAATTAACAAATTTAACATAATTTCGGGACCGGTTTTCCCTGTTTTCCGTTTTTAATGCTCATTTTCCGGAGAGGAGCGACTGCAGGTCGTGAAGTTTCTGCAGCGACTGCAGCGGGGTGAGATTGTCGATGTCGATGCCTAAAAGGGCGTCGCGCACCTGCGAGAGAAGCGGGTCGTCGAGCTGGAAGAGCGAGAGCTGGTAACCCTCCCTTCCCTGGCCGATGCCGCTCACGTCGGCTTTCTTTCCCTCCCCCTTCTCGAGACGCTCGAGCACCTGACTGGCCCTCTTCACGATGGATGCGGGCATGCCGGCGAGTTTGGCCACGTGGATACCGAAGCTGTGGGCGCTTCCGCCGCGCTCCAGACGGCGCAGGAACACCACCTTGCCGTCTATCTCGCGCACGGACACATTCCAGTTGACGATGCGGGGGAATGACTTCTCCATCTCGTTGAGTTCGTGATAGTGCGTGGCGAAAAGGGTGCGGGGTCGGCAGTGGCCGTTCTCGTGGATATGCTCCACGATGGCCCAGGCGATGGAGATGCCGTCGTAGGTGGAGGTGCCGCGGCCGAGTTCGTCGAAGAGTATCAGCGAGCGGGCCGACATATTGTTAAGTATTGCGGATGCCTCGTTCATCTCCACCATGAATGTGGATTCGCCGCCGGAGATATTGTCGCTGGCGCCCACGCGGGTGAAAATCTTGTCCACGAAACCGATATGGGCGGAATCAGCCGGCACGAAGGCGCCGGTCTGGGCCATCAGGGTGATGAGGGCGGTCTGGCGCAGGAAGGCCGACTTGCCGCTCATGTTGGGGCCGGTGATCATCATTATCTGGGCGCTGTCGCAGCTGAGCGACACGTCGTTGGCCACATAGCTTTCGCCGGCGGGGAGGCGGCGTTCGATCACGGGGTGGCGTCCTGCTTTTATTTCGAGGTTGAGGGAGTCGTCGACTACGGGGCGCACATAGCCGTATTCCTCGGCGCTGCGGGCGAAGGAGAGGAGCGTGTCGAGGGTGCCTGTGCCCAATGCGTTGCGCTGCATGTCGCCGATGAAGCGGAGCAGGCCGTCGCAGAGTTCGGTGTATACGCGCTGTTCTATCTGCTGGATGCGGTCCTCGGCGCCGAGGATTTTCTGCTCATAGTCCTTGAGCTCTGGGGTGATGTAGCGCTCGGCGTTCACGAGTGTCTGCTTGCGTATCCATTCGGCGGGCACCTTCTCCTTGTGGGTGTTGCGCACCTCGATGTAATAGCCGAACACATTATTATATGCGATTTTGAGCGAGGAGATACCGGTGGCCTCCGTTTCGCGGCGGAGCATGTCGTCGAGGGCCTCCTTGGAATGGCTGCGAAGCCGGCGGAGCTCATCGAGTTCGGCGTCGACCCCTTCGGCGATGGTGCCGCCGCTCTGGATCTTCACGGGGGGGTCGGCAGTAAGGGTATTTGAGATGGCGTCGGCGGCAGCGGAGCAGTCGCTCATTCCGGCGGCCAGTTGTTGTATTGCCTCGCAGTCGGTGTGCAGCAGGCGCTGGCGGATTCGTTCGGCGGCTCGCAGAGAGTCGCGGAGCTGCACGCATTCGCGGGCGTTGATGCGTCGCGAGCCCACCTTCTGCACGAGGCGCTCCATGTCGCCAACATAGCGGAGGGCGCCGGCCACCTCCTCGCGCATGTCGGGGTCGCGGAAGAACTGCTCCACGATGTCCTGGCGCTTGCGGATCTCGTCGAGGTCCACAAGCGGGAAGCAGAGCCACGAACGCAAATGGCGTGAGCCCATCGGGGTGACGCACATGTCGAGCACCTGCAGCAGCGACTTCCCTTCGGGAGAAAGGGGCGCGATGAGTTCGAGATTGCGCATGGTGAAGGCGTCGAGCGACACATAGCGCGTGTCGTCGATGCGGCCAAGCGTGGTGATGTGGGAGATATGGGTGTGCTGGGTGAGGTCGAGATAATGCAGGATGCTGCCGGCGGCAATCACGGCCTCCGGTTTCGAGTCGAGGCCGAAACCCTTGAGGCTGAGCGTGTTGAAATGCTTCAGCAGGCGTTCCTCGGCGGCGTCGCGGGTGTATACCCAGTCGTCCATCTCGAAGATGGAGCATTTATATCCTATGGTGTCGTCATACCATTGGCGAGCGCCGTGCATACGGAGCATCTCCTTGGGGGCGATGTTGCCGATGAGGCGGGCGATATTGGCCGCGGTGCCCTGGGTGCAGAGAAATTCGCCGGTGGAGATGTCGAGGAAGGCGGCTCCCACGGCATGCTTGCCGGCATATACGGCGGCGAGGTAATTGTTCTCGCGAGAGCGCAGCGAGTTGTCGTTGAGGTTGACGCCGGGGGTGACCAGTTCGGTGATGCCGCGCTTCACGAGTTTTTTTGTGAGCTTCGGGTCTTCGAGCTGTTCGCAGATGGCCACGCGTTTGCCGGCGCGAACGAGTTTAGGGAGATAGGTGTCGAGGGCGTGGTGGGGGAATCCGGCGAGTTCCACATAGGCGGCCTTGCCGTTGGCGCGGCGCGTGAGGGTGATGCCTAAGATTTCGCTTGCCGTCACGGCGTCGTCGCTGAAGGTCTCATAGAAATCGCCTACTCGGAAGAGAAGCACGGCATCGGGATGCTTGCGCTTCATCTCCTCATATTGTTTCATCAGGGGTGTCTCAACAATCTTTTTCATCGGGGTAATCTTCTATGAGGCTATTATAGCGGGAAAATGCGCAGCATCCAGATTGACATGCCCACATAGATGAGCAGGCCCACCACATCGTTGGTGATCTGGATAAAGGGGCCGGTGGCGAGCGCGGGATTGATCTTTAATTTTTCGAGGGTGAGGGGAACGAGCGTGCCGAACACGGTGGCGAAGATCACCACGGCGAAGAGCGATACCGAGACGGCCATCACGAGCGCCCAGCTGCCCGGTTCGGTGAGGCATATGTAGGCGAACACCACTCCGGAAATCACGATGGCATTGAGCAGTGCGATTCTCACGGAGCGCCATATCTGCTTGGCGAATTCGCCTACTTCGAGACGGCCGTTGGCAAGGCCCTGCACCACGATGGCGGAAGCCTGCACACCCACGTTACCGCCGGTGCCTCCGATGAGGGGGATGAAGAATGCGAGGGCGGTGACTGCGGCGATCTGAGCCTCGAATCCGCCGAGAATCAGCGAATTCACGATGCCGCCGATGATGCCGATGAGAAGCCAGGGGAGGCGGGCCTTGGTCTGCGAGAAGATGGAGTCGTCGGCGTCGATGTCCGACGAGATACCGGAAGCCAGCTGATAGTCGCGTTCCTGTTGCTCGCGCACCTGGTCCATCACGTCGTCGACCGTGATCTGGCCCACGAGGCGGCCGATGCTGTCGACCACAGGCATCGCCACAAGGTCGTATTTCTCGAAGTCGATGGCCACCTCCTCGATGGGCATGTCGGCCTTCACCGACACCGGATCGGATTCCATCACGTGCTTGATTTTCGACACTGACGGGTGGGTGATCATCTTCTTGAGGGGGAGCACGCCGCGGAGACGGTTTTCGTCGTCTACTACGTAGACGTAATATATGTCGTCGAGGTCCTCGGCCTGGTGGCGCATCTCGCGCAGGCAGTCGGGCATCGAGAGGTTTTCATTCACGGAGATATATTCGGTGCCCATGAGGCCGCCGGCAGTGTCCTCGTCGTATTGGAGAAGGTCCACGATGTCGCCGGCCTGTTCCACGTCGCCGATGCTCTGGATCACCTCCTCGCGGTCCTCTTCGTCGAGTTCCTGGATAAGGTCCACGGCATCGTCGGTGTCGAGGAGGTCGATGTAATGTCCGATCTGTTCGGGGTCCATCCCCTCGAGGAGTTTCCTACGGTCCTCCTCGTCGAGCTCCATGAGCACGTCGGCGCGTTTCTCACGGTCGGGGATGAGTTCAAACACCCATTCAGCCTGATGGAGGTCGAGGTCCTGGAAGAGCTCGGCGATGTCGGCGGGGTGCATGTCCTCGAGTTCAGCAAGGCAGCCGCGGCTGTCCTGCTGATCCACCATTCCGGTGATGCGCTCTATGTCTTCTTGTGTAAATTCGCGCATAGTGTTTTAGTATCTGAAGCTGCTGCCTCCGAGGAATTCGCGTAGCAGGGAAGTGGCGGGCACCTGCGAAGGACGTATTGGCGCGAAATAGGAGAGGAAGCGGGAGAGCCGGTAGGCCACTGCGTATTCCGGCACATTGTGGGGCACATTCTCGAGCAGGGGCAGTGCAAATTCGCGCATCACTCCCAATTCGAAGAGCAGCGAGGAATTGAACATTGCGTCGGCATTCTCCTGGAAGGGGAATATCCATTTCTCCTCGCCACGGCGTACGGATGGCCAGCGGCGGATTGTTTCCACTGGGGAGGTGTGGCGGTATTTGTAGTCGCGCACGATACGGCGCAGCAGACGTGTGTCGGCTGTCGAGATCCAGTTGTGCGAGTCGATATGCAGGGTGGTGAGAGCCGACACATACACCTTGAAGAGGTTTTCGGCGGGGATTGAGGATGTGAGTTCGGGGTTAAGGCCGTGGATGCCCTCTATGAGGAGCACTTCGTGGTCGCGCAGGCGGAGGGGACGCGGTTTATCCACGCGGCGGCCAAGTTCGAAACTGTAGGTGGGGAGCTGGATCTCCTCGCCGGCGAGCAGGCGGCGCAGGTCGTCGTTGAAGCGGTCGAGGTCGAGGGCATAGAGGCTCTCGTAGTCATAGTCGCCGTCGGAGTCGAGGGGGGTATGCTCGCGGTCCACGAAATAGTCGTCGAGCGAAATCATCTTAGGCACTATGAGATTGGTCATCAATTGGATGCCGAGGCGCTTGGAGGTAGTGGTCTTTCCTGAGGAGGATGGGCCGGCCATGAGCACGATGCGTGCGCCGCCATCCTTCTGGCGGGCTGCGATTTCATCGGAGATGCGGCCGAGCATCTTGTCGTGCATGGCTTCGGCCACATTGATAAGAGGGGCGGTCTCGCCGCGCTCCACGGTGCGGTTGAGCTGGCCCACGTCGGAGACGCGCACCACGCGGTTGAAGCGGAGCTGCTCGCGGAAGGCGTTGAACATCTTCTCCTGGGGCACTGCGGCTGCGGGGCGCGACGGGTCCTTCTCGTCGGGTTCGAGGAGGAGCAGGCCGCCGTGGTATGGCTCGAGGTTGAAGACATTGATATGGCCTGTGTCGGGGGCGAGGGGACCGTTGTAGCTGTCGGCCACGCCGTCGAGCACATAATAGGTGGTGTAGAGTTCGCGGGTGGTGGCGAGGAGTTCGGCCTTGTCCTTGAGGTGTTGCTCGCGGAAAATGGCTTCGACGTCGGTGGAGAGTTGTTCGCGTCGCTCGAAGGGGAGGCGGCGGGCACAGAGGGAGCGCATCTGCTCGAGGATCCGGGAGGCGAGGGCTGCGTCGGCCTCCACCACGTGATGGTCGGCGTCAAAGAGGCGGCAGAAGCAGCCGTTCGACACCGAATGCTCGAAATGGATGGAGAGCGAGGGGTCGAGGGCGGTCACGGCGCGATAGAGGAGCATGCACAGCGAGCGCGAATAGACCTTCATGCCGTGGGGTGTGGTGCGCGATAGAAACTCCACCTCTTTCGGGGCAAAGAGCGGAAAGCCAAGGTATTCGGTTTTGTTGTTTACGATTGCGCAGATTGGCTCGAAAGCCAGTACATCACGGATACAGTCGGCAAGGTCGGCCAAAGTGTCGCCACCCTCCACGTCGATATATTTCCGTAAATTCTTGCAATATATCTGGATAAATTTGCTCATAGTCCTCCAAGACGCCCATATTTTCAGCGCCTAACGGCAAAGGTAATAAAAAATCGTCAATCATCCATCATCAATCAAAGTGATTTATCTGGTGATGCCTTTATCGAGGAGGCGGCGCTTCACCTGCATGCGGAGCGGGGTGGGAGCAATGCCCACGGCAGGGATGGCCAGGCGGTTGAGCAGTCCGTTGATATATTGCTTGCGACCTTTGAGCATTTTGTCGATGGCCTTGCGGGTGAATTTCTCCGGTGTCTGCACGGCATGAAGCCTCACGGCGAGGCGCATCAGTTTCGGGGGGAGGCCGAAAAGGTCGGTGGCTATACCTCCGGGGCAGGCCACTGTGATGGTTACGCCTGAGTCGCGAAGTTCATAGTGCATCGCGCGGGAAAGCACGCGGATATAAGCCTTTGTGGCGGAATAGAGAGCGATACCGGGCATCGGCATCCAGCACGACATTGACGACATGTTGAGAATCCTTCCGTGGCCGCGCTCCGCGAAACGTGTGGCGAAGCGGCGCGTAAGGTCGGTCACGGCGCGCACATGCAGGTCGATGAAGCATTTCACCTTCCCCTCGGGCGTGTCGCACACCGGGCGGAATGAGAAGATGCCGGCGTTGTTGATGAGATAGTCGGGGAGGATGTGCAGTTTGTCGCACTCAGCGAGGAGCGTGTCGGCGGCATCTGCGGTGGTGAGGTCGCAGAAGATGGCATGGGTGCCCACGCCGAAATCCTTGTTAATCTGTGCGGCAGCCTCCGAGAGTTGGGGCTCCTGATTGCTCACCATAATCAGGTTGCATCCTCGGCGGCCTAACTCACGGCAGAAACAGAGACCGATTCCGCTGCTTGCGCCCGTCACGAGCGCCCATTTTCCATTCTCCATTTTCATTTTTCAATTTTAAATTGATAGATCTGCAGCTGGGTGCGGAGGCGCGGGTCGCGGCTTTGCCATTGCTGCTCAAACTGATATCCCTCTTCCCGGAATTGCGGCAGAAAATTGTGCGCATCCTCCTCGTCAAGGAGAAGAATGCCCTCGGCGGGACGGTCCTTGTAGAAGTTTCCAATCACATTGCCTAAGTAGAAATTGATCTCGAAGAAATGCACCGGGTCTCCTTTGGCAAAGACGCCGTCGGAGATGAACTCATAGAGTTTCAATGGCTGAGGATTATCATTGCTATGATAACTAACAGCAGAGATTCCCGGGAATCGGGCTTCGATCTCCAGGGCTAATGGGAGCTGCGACTTGGCATTGAGGGCGGCGGGTTGCGCCGAACCTGCGATTGCTATGTAGATTGCGGTGACAATTACGGCGATAGATGCTGCCACCTCATTGGCTGTGACCCTCTTTCTGAGCGCACCCCACCATGCGCAGGCAGCGGCCGGGGCGAAAAGCATCCATACCCAGGCCATCACGCCGCTCTCGCGGATGAGATTTACCGTGAGAAGGTTGATGGCACCATGGCGGCCTTGGCCGAACAAGGAGGCGGGGAGGTCGGTGGTCTTCAGGGTTATGAAGGCGATGAAGAGTACAACCGCAAGGGCTGCCATAATGTCGCCGAAAATCAGCATGATGGCTTTTTTGCGTTCTGCGGCCCAATGGAAGAGGATGGTGAGGAGTCCGGCCACGAAAGGATAGCAGGGCATGAGGTAGACGCTGCGCTTGCTCTGCGGGATGCAGTAGAACACAAAAATCGCCACTGCAGCCACCACGCAGAGGAGCGTGTCGGAGCGCATCGAGCGGAAACGTTTCCACACGCCTTCCGCATGGCTGCGGAAATCGTTGCGGCGCAGCGCGAAAAGGGTCAGGATGGCGGCTAAGGTCCATGGAATCCAGCCGGCGAGGAACACGCCGATGTTGTAGGGCCAGGGATGCACGCAGGAGTCATAGCTCATCGTGTTGGTCATGCGGCCGAAGTTTTCCTCCAATACGAGCGAAAGGAACTCCTCGCCGCCGCGGGCATAGGCTGCCACATACCATATTGCAGGGATAATGAGCGACATCACACCCCAGAGCGCCAGCCAGATGAAAGCCTTGAAGAAATTCACGCCGCGCATCAGCAGGAAGATACCCACGGCGAGGCAGGGCACGATGATGCCCACGGGACCCTTGGTGAGTGTGGCACAACTCATCATCAGGATGGCGAGCCAGGGCACCCTGTGCATGCTTTTGGTTATGGCCCAGCGATATAGGAGGAAAATGGCGGTCACGGTGAAGAATGTGAGCACCATGTCCACGCGGCAGTTCATGCCGGCGCGATGGAGTTCCCAGGCGGTGAAGGTAAGGAGGGCGGCGGTAAGGGCGAATGCAATGCCGCGGCGGTGAAGGAAAAACCTGTAAGTCACGAGAGTGAGGCCGATGAGGGCCAGTGCGCTCGGGAGGCGGGAGGCATATTCGCCCACGCCCCCGGTGAGAAGGCCGCAGAGAGCCACGAGCCAGTGAAAGAATGGGGGCTTGTAGGGGATTTCGCCGCCATTGTTCACGGGGAGCAGCCAGTCGTTCTGCTGGAGCATTGAGAAGGCCACCACGGCCTCGCGCGGCTCTCCTTTGGAATTGAACTCGGCAAGACCGAGGAAAGGGAGGAGGGTAAGGCAGCAGAGAATCAGCAGGCCGAGCAAGGCTGTGCGCCCGGAGATGTTGCCGCCACGGATATCATCGAAAGTCATATAAATGAGTGTTCAAAAGAGGAGAATTCTTTAGAGATGACAAAATTAAATAAAAATCGAGCTATCCGCAAACGAAACCGGTTGCAAAAATATTAAAGAGGCGCTCCCCATATCCGCGGAGCGCCTCTTTTTTCTATCTTCTATTTGATTTTGATTGTCGGGTATCAGTCGGTATATCCGGGTTTCTTGAGAAGCTTGAACATGTTGCGCTTGTAGGCCTCCACACCGGGCTGGTTGAAGGGGTTCACGCCGAGCATGTAGCCGCTGATTCCGCAGGCCTTCTCGAAGAAATAGATAAGCTGGCCGAGCGAGTACTCGCTGATTTCATTGATTTCCACGTGGATATTGGGCACGCCGCCATCCTCGTGAGCCATTCGTGTGCCGAGTTCGGCCATCTTGTTCACCTCGTCGATGCGCTTGCCGGCTAGATAGTTGAGTCCGTCGAGGTTAGCCTCATCGGAGGGCACGCGGCGTTCCACAGCGGGTTTGGCCACGGAAACCACGGTCTCGAAGATGGTGCGCTCACCCTCCTGTATCCACTGTCCCATGGAGTGCAGGTCGGTGGTGAAGTCAACGCTGGTGGGGAATATGCCCTTGCCGTCCTTGCCCTCGCTCTCGCCGTAGAGCTGCTTCCACCATTCGCTCATGAAATGGAGGCGTGGGTCGAAGTTTACGAGAATCTCAATCTTCTTGCCGCTCTGATAGAGGGCGTTGCGCATGCGGGCGTAAATAAGGGAAGGATTCGTGTCGGAAGCGTGGAGAGTTTCCTTCTCCATGTCGGCGGCGCCGGCGAGGAGTTTGGAGATATCGTGGCCGGCCACGGCGATCGGGAGCAGGCCTACGGGAGTGAGCACTGAGAAGCGGCCACCCACATTGTCGGGAATCACGTATGTTTCATAACCCTCCTGGTCGGCAAGAGTGCGGAGTGCGCCCTTCTTGGCGTCGGTCACGGCCACGATCAGGTCCTTGGCCTTCTCTTTGCCCACCTCCTGCTCAAGCTGTTCCTTGAGGATGCGGAAGGCGATGGCGGGCTCTGTGGTGGTGCCCGACTTGGAGATCACGATGATGCCGAAGCGCTTGCCTGTGATGAGGCGCTGCAGGTCGGCCATGTAATCCTCGCCGATGTTCTGGCCGGCGTAGATCACCTTGGGCTCGTTGGGATTAGGAGCGTAGTAATACTCGAAATTGTCGGCGAGGGCGCTGTTCACGGCCTTTGCGCCGAGGTAGCTGCCGCCGATGCCGATGCAAACCACATAGTCGCAGTTCTTTTTCAGACGGTCGGCGGTGGCGTTGATGCGGTCCACAAGCTCCTTGGGTGTGGTGCTTGCCAGGTCGAGCCAGCCGAGGAAGTCGTTGCCGGCGCCTGTTTTATTTTCCAGGGTAGCGAGAGCCTCAACCGACTTGTCGGCGAGAGCCTCATACTGCTTTTCCGCAAAATAGCGGGCATGTTCGATGCTAAGCTTAATTGTTTTCATAATATATCAATAATTTCTAATCGACCTTAGATGCTTAGGAAAAGCTTCCTGCCACAGCGTCGAAGGCGCGGCGGGGGTTGCGCTTCTGATAGAGAATTGAGTATACGCAGTCGAGGATGGGCATGTCCACCTGCGGGCCGCCGGCATTGATGTCGTGGATGCAGGCGGTGCCGTAATATCCCTCGGCAATCTGCTCCATCTCCATCTTTGCGGCCTTCACGCTATATCCCTTGCCAATCATGGCTCCGAAATTGTGGTTTCGGGAGAAACGGCTGTAGGCTGTCACGAGCAGGTCGCCCAGATATGCCGAGCGGCAGATGTCGCGGCCCTCATGGGGGGAGACGGCGTCGACAAAGCGGCGCATCTCGCGGATGGCGTTGCTTGTCATCATCGCCATGAAATTATCGCCGGCCTTCATGCCGCTGATAATGCCTCCTGCAATTGCGTATACATTCTTTAAAACAGCGGCGTATTCGATTCCGTTCACGTCGGTGGAGAGAATCGTCTTCATTTTCTTGCCGGAGATGAGCGAAGCGTAAGCCTCAGCCTTCTCGATGTCGCGGCAGCCGATGGTGAGATAACTGAGGCGTTCGAGCGCCACCTCCTCAGCATGGCAGGGGCCGCCGATCACTAACAGGTTCTCCTTCTTGCATCCGAAGCGGGAGGCAAACCAGTCGGTGACAATCATATTGCTCTCGGACACTATTCCTTTCACTGCCGAGACCACATTTTTGCCGGACACATCCACGCTCATATGCTCGAATGTGCCGAGCAGATAAGGGGAGGGCACGGCCACCACGAGCGTGTCGGCATTGTCGACAGCCTCATTGATGTCGGAGGTGAAGCGGATGCGGGCCGTGTCGAAGCTCACGTCGGAGAGATACACCGGGTTATGGCCGGCGCGGCGGAACTCCTCGATGCGGTCGTCGCGGTGCACGTACCAGCCGATTTCAGGACACGTGGAGAGGAGCAGTTTGGCCTGGGCCGTGGCCCACGAGCCGCTGCCGATCACGGCCACTCGCCCCATCTCCGCGCCCGGAGTGATATTGTCGTGGGAGGGAATCATTTCTTTGTCTCCTCTGCTGCCTCCTGGTCTTCCTTGTTCTGCTGCTTCTTCTCGGGACGCATCTGCGGGAAGAGAAGCACCTCCTGGATTGTGGTCTGGCCTGTGAGGAGCATCACGAGGCGGTCCATGCCGATGCCCATGCCTGATGTGGGGGGCATGCCGTATTCGAGGGCACGGATGAAGTCGGCGTCGATAATCATCGCCTCGTCGTCGCCCTTGTCGGCAAGACGCATCTGCTCCAGGAAGCGGCCATACTGGTCGATCGGGTCGTTGAGCTCGCTGTAGGCGTTGGCAAGTTCCTTGCCGTTCACCATCAGCTCGAAGCGCTCGGTGAGTTCGGGGTTATTGCGGTGGCGCTTGGTGAGGGGCGACATCTCGATAGGATAGTCGATGATGAAGGTAGGCTGGATGCACTTGCCCTCGCACGTTTCGCCGAAAATCTCGTCGATGAGTTTGCCCTTGCCCATGCAGGGGTCGGTCTCGATGCCATGCTCGCGGCAGAAGGCGCGGAGCTCATCCTCGCTCTTGCCGGTGATGTCGAAGCCTGTCTGCTCCTTGATGGCGTCGGTCATAGTGATGCGCTTGAAGGGGGTCTTGAAGTCGATCTCGTTGTCGCCCACCTTTACCTTCGTGGTGCCGTTCACATCGAGGCAGATCTTCTCAAGCATGCGCTCCGTGAAGTCCATCATCCAGTTGTAGTCCTTATAGGCCACATAAATCTCCATACAGGTGAACTCTGGATTATGGGTGCGGTCCATGCCCTCGTTGCGGAAATTCTTCGAGAACTCATAAACGCCATCGAACCCGCCCACAATCAGGCGCTTCAGATAGAGCTCGTCGGCGATACGGAGGTAGAGGGGAATGTCGAGGGCATTGTGGTGCGTCACGAAGGGGCGTGCCGATGCGCCGCCGGGGATAGCCTGAAGAATCGGGGTCTCCACCTCGGTGTAGCCGTGGGAATTGAAAAACTCGCGCATCGAATTGAAGATGCGTGTGCGCTTCAGGAAGATGTCGCGTATGCCGGGGTTCACCACGAGGTCCACATAGCGCTGGCGGTAGCGCAGTTCGGGGTCGGAGAATGAGTCGTAGGCTTTGCCATCCTTCATCTTAACAATGGGGAGTGGACGCAGGCTCTTGCTCAGCACCGTGATCTCCTTGGCGTGGATGGTGATCTCGCCCATCTGGGTGCGGAACACATAGCCCTTCACGCCGATGAAGTCGCCGATGTCGAGGAGTTTCTTGAACACCACATTGTAGATGTCCTTATCCTCGCCGGGGCAGATATCGTCGCGGCTCACATAGACCTGAATGCGGCCATCGGCATCCTGAAGCTCCATGAATGAAGCCTTGCCCATGATTCGGCGGCACATGATTCTACCGGCCACGCTCACTTCGCGCAGCGGTTCCTCTCCATCCTTGAAATTCTCCTTGATTTCGAGGGTGTGTCCTGTCACGGGATATTCGGCGGCCGGATAGGGCTCGATGCCACGTTCGCGCAGAGCCTTCATGCTGTTGCGTCTCACAATCTCCTGCTCGCTCAATTCATGGTTGGTCTTCTCTGTCAATTCCATATTTCGATCTATCTTGTTTCTTACTGAATTTTGCCTTAATTTAGGTAAATGTCTATTATCCTGCAAAATTAATAAAAAATCCGCAATCCACCATCATCACAAACACTTCATACTTCATACTTCATACTTCTGACTTAACATCAGTGGGCTTCCAGCCAGTTGGAGGCCACGCCTCCGGAGGCGGTGAGGGTCACGCGGCCGTCGTAGGCCTGCTGCATGAGGCGCTCCACCATCTCCTGCAGTGCCGGAAGTTCATCCTCCATCACATTGAAGTTCAATTCGTCGTGCACCTGCATTATCATCTTCGAGCGCATCCCTTTCTGGCGCATCTCGCGGTAAATGTCGATCATGGCGCGCTTTATGATGTCGGCGGCTGTGCCCTGCAGAGGCGCGTTCACCGCGTTGCGCTCCGCATATCCGCGCACCGTGGGATTTTTCGAGTTGATGTCGGGAAGCATGCGTTTGCGCCCCATCTTCGTCATCACATATTGCTTTTCGCGGGCATGTTCCACGCTGTCGTGCATATATTGCTTCACAGCGGGGAAGGTCTCGAAATAATTGTCGATTATCTCCTTGGCCTCGGCGCGGGGTATGCCTAAGCGGGTGCTGAGGCCGAAGGGGGAGATGCCATAGATGATGCCGAAATTGGCGGTCTTGGCCTTGCGCCGTTCGTTGCTTTCCACATCCTCTACATCCTTATGGAATATGCGGGCCGCTGTGATGGCGTGGATATCCTCGCCGTGTCGGAAGGCATCGAGCATGATCGGGTCGCCGGAAAAGTCGGCCATGAGGCGCAGCTCAATCTGCGAATAGTCGGCGGAGAAGAAGAGGCAACCGGGGTCGGCGATGAATGCGCGGCGGATCTCACGCCCCTCGTCGTCGCGCACGGGGATGTTCTGCAAATTTGGCGCCGATGAGGAGATTCGGCCCGTGGCGGTCACGGTCTGGTTGTAGTTGGTATGCACTTTGCCCGTGCTGGGATTGATGGCTGCCGGAAGCGCAGTGAGATAGGTGGAGAAGAGTTTGCGCAGGGCGCGGTGCTTGATGATCTTCTCCACGATGGGGTGGCGTGCGGTGAGTTTTTCGAGTATCTCTTCACTTGTGGAATATTGGCCGGTCTTCGTTTTCTTGGCCTTGTGGTCGAGGGCGAGGCGGTCGAAAAGGATCTCGCCCACCTTCGCCGGCGAACCGACGTTGAATTCCTCGCCGGCCAGGGCGAAGATCTCCTGTTCGAGCGCGTGGATGCGGGCCTTCATATCCTCTGCGGCGGCATGGAGCGCGTTGACGTCGATGCGCACTCCGGTGATTTCCATCGTGGCGAGCACCTCCACAAGCGGGAACTCGAGGTCGTAGAGGAGATTGTCCATCCCCTCCCTTTTCACCTCTTCTTCGAGGGTGCTACGGATGCGCATGGCGATGTCGGCCTCGAGACAGGCGATGCGGGCCTCCTCGTTGGGGTCTTTCGCCTCCTTTGAAGCGCCGCGGCCGCCGGTTGCCGGTGCCGGCATAGGGTCATATCCGAGATATTGTGCGGCCAGCGACCCCGGATTATGGCGCAATTCCGGCTGCAGCACATAATGCGCCAGTCCTAAATCATAGAAATTTTGAATATATGGATTATCCATCCTTTCCTTTTCAGGTGAGGCCATAGCGGCAATCACCATATCGCGTTTGGTGTTGAAACTCACCTTCAGGATATCCTTGTCGGCAAGGATGTCGAGCACCTTGGCGGTGAGCAGGTCATCACGCGACGAGGGTTCATCGAAAAGGGATAGGGCAGGGGCTGAGGTGCGTGGCAGATAAAAGGCGAGTCCCGGGCGCACAGCCACCGCTGTGCCCTTCCATACAGCCGCCACATCATTCTCCCCATCGGCCACAAGCGTGACGCCGATTTCGCGAGCCGTGGCAATCTCCTCGTCGAAGCGACGCCGCGTCTCCGGAGTGTCGGCAATGATATATTCCGCTTTCTCGAAACTATCCTTCACCTCTGCGCTTTTCGCTTCCTTATTCTCATAGGCATTATAGGCTTCAGTATCTTTCTTGGTGTTTGTTTCGCCGGATGCGGGCCTCCCGTCGCTGTCTAATCTGCGGCGCACTCTTTCGGCGAGGGTCTTGAACTCCAGTTCATCAAAGATGGCGAAGAGCTTGTCGCGGTCCGGTGTCTTACGCTTCAATTCGGCAGGGGTAATCTCCACCGGCGCATCCGTGCGGATTGTGGCCAGGAACTTTGAAAAGCGTATCTCCTCAGCATTCTCCTCCACCCTCTTCTTCAGCGCACCCTTAAGTTGCGACGTATTATCGAGCAGGTTCTCCACGCTGCCGAAGTCGTTGATAAGTTTCACGGCCGTTTTCTCTCCTACGCCCGGACAACCGGGAATGTTATCAACCTTGTCGCCCATCAGAGCTAAGAGGTCAATCACCTGCGACGTGTTCTGCAAGCCATATCGTGCGCATACCTCTGCCTCGCCGCGCAATTCGAAATCCTGACCGCGATAGGAGGGCTTGTACTGATAGATGTTTGGGGATACGAGTTGGCCGAAATCCTTATCGGGGGTCATCATATAGACGGTGAAATTCTCCTTCTCAGCCTGCCGGGCCAGCGAGCCTATCACATCGTCTGCCTCAAACCCCGGCACCTCTACCAATGGGATTCTATAGGCCTTCACAATCTCCTTGATGAAGGGGATGGATAGGCGAATATCCTCAGGGGTGGCGGAGCGCTCAGCCTTATATCGCTCATACGCTTCATTGCGGAATGTGGGTCCTGGAGGGTCGAAGCATACTGCAATATGGCTCGGATTCTCCTTGCGGAGAAGTTCCTCAATAGTGTTTACAAAACCGAATATGGCGCTCGTGTTGAATCCGGTGCGCGTGATTCGCGGCATGCGGATGAGGGCATAATAGGCGCGAAAAATCAGCGCATAGGCATCGAGAAGAAATAACCTTTTATCTTGCATTTATGAGTTTGGAAGTTGATGAGTTGATGAGTTGATGAGTTGAGGAGTTGAGGAGTGGTTTTGCAAATATAACAAAAAATCAAGTTTCCGAGCCGCAATGCGTCAGGGAAACTTGAAATTTATAGGATTTACAAGCAAATTTAGGAAACAGCCTTAAGGATGGTTCAATAAATTTGCTTGGAAATTACAGTTCATAAATATCTCAATGTGAGAGAGTGAGTTTGCGACGTGGGGTGAATTGAGGCACTCTGCCCTCTGTTTCAACCTTTGCCGGCTGTTGCATCACGCGAGCCATAGGCACGCGAGTGGTCTTCACATAATTTACTTTCAGCGGATCGCCCACGTTTGCCGGGGTTGTATATTCCACTTCCTGCAGAGTGCCGAAGTTCTTGTCGGCATTCTGAGAAATGGTGAGCACTACCACTGTGGAATTAGGATTAACCTGATAGTCTGTTTCGAGTTCTTCATACCACCAGTAATACAGTGTCTCAACTTCGGGTAGTTTCACCATATCAGCTCTCACTTCGTCGGCAATAGTATCAAATTGCTCTTTGGGATAAACATTGAAATGATAGCGCCAGGTCTGGTCGTTGGGTTTATATTTCACAAAGAGAGAAGGCAGCATTTTGGGTTCATCCGAATTGCCCCAGTCAGCAAGTTCATATTTTGTGAATGTTGGAGTGGTGATGGCCTCGCCTGATCCGCCCTGCGAAAGGGTATTGGTGTAGAAAATCTGCGGTTGGGTGAGGTTGCCATTGGCATCTTCACTTACGATATAGACCTCGTAATCAGTGTTTGGTTTCATACCCTTGTAAGTGTAAACCTCTTTGCCGATATGGCCTTTGCCGCTGAATTGTTTCACCATTTGCGAAATGCTGGAGAATCCGAACATCGGGGCGAATTGTTCGTAAGCCTTAACCATATTACCCTTTTCGTCGCACGACATATACCATTGTTTTACGTCGGAATTGGGAGTAACTGTGATTACGAAGCTATTGAGAGTCTGGTCGGAGAAAGAAGCCTCCACTTTGGGATCTCCCACCAAAGAGGGGGTAGGGGTGGTGAAGCTTAAATGCGACACACCTGCAGCGCAGCCGAGGTCATCGTAAGCCACGGCCCATATGGTGTAATCTGATCCTAACGGAAGTTGCACTCCGGAGAGTTCGCCGTTATCGAAATCTTCAGTGAGTTGGGCATCAGCGAGCACACCGTTTTCGGTGAGCCAGTTGATGGCGAGTTCATCTTTGCCGAAGAGTTGAGAGGAGAAGGGGGTCCCGAGCACGCCGATGCGGAAATAAGCGCAGTTCATGGAGCGCATCAATGTCACGTGGAAAGAGGTCACTGCATTTCCCTCCACCTTGAAATCCTTGATGTCGGAAATCTCTACGTTTACTTTGCCGTCGATTCTGTCGAAAGTGATATCCTTAACGAAATCGGTGGCAAACACTTTTTTATACCCTTCGATATTATTGTTGACAATAATACGGTTGGGAGCCTCCTGAGCGAAGGCGGAAGCGGCCAGAGTCAGAGCAGCCGCGCATATGCTGAGAAATCTCATTTCTTGATGAATTTGAAGGTTTTGTTATTGACGGTTGCGAAATAAAGGCCGGGAGCGAGGGAGGATACGTCTACAGTCTCGCCGTTCCAGTTGTTGATAAGGAGCATGTTCATGCCGGAGAGGGCTGTGACGGCGAGAGTGGCCGGAGCGTCGAGCGCACCGGCAAAGCGGAGTTCGGTGTCGGCGGGGTTGGTGAGCAGGCGCAATGCGTCGGCTTCAGGGCGCAGACTCTCCACAGCGTTGGGCGTGTCGAAGTGAACAGATTCTACCTGTGCCCAGGGAATCACCTTCACATCGGTGCCGTTGGTCACGGTGAGCCCCCCCTCAGGGAATGAGATCGTCGTTTTGACTGTCAGTGGCGCAGTGACGGTTTTGCCGTCGGCATCCGTGACTATCACATGATAGTCCTGGGCCGCCATCGTAGCGCCTCCGGCGATCAGCAGTGCGATCAGGGAGTGGATGTGTTTCATCTGATGTATGTTTTTGGTTGTTATATTACTCAATGCGGATTGCGGCTTTATTTCACCGCACGTGCAAAATTAAGTAAAAATTCTATAACGACAAATATTTAACTCTATAAAAAAAGAGCCGCAGGGCCCGGGGGCTCTGCGGCTGCATTGATATTTATGCTTTAACGCGATGCGTCAGAGAGCGATCTTGACGGTCTTCACCTCGGAAGCGTTGGCAACGCGGAGGATGTAAACGCCCTTCTCAACGGGGAGTTTCACAGCCTTGGCACCATTGACGTTGAGGTTCATGATCATTGCGCCGCTCAGGTCGTAGAGAGCGAGAGTCTCTACGCCGTTGAGGATAGCCTCGCCGGCAACTACCTTGACGCTCATGCCCTTGCTGATGCCGATAGTCTCGATGCTGTTGGGGTCCTCGTTGGGATTATACGGGTCAGTTTTCGGCTGCTTGATCATCAGATATAGGTTGGGCAGGGCTGTCTCTGTAAACTGGCCCTGAGTCTTACTGGGATCAAACGCATTCTTCCACCAGAGGCTGTGGTTCTCGCCGTCAGATACAGTGGCATCGGCATTATAGTAGAAGAATTTGAGTGCGAAGTTATAATTGACCGACTTGTTTTCTGCGCCAAATGTCACAACAAGATTCTTTTGAGCGGGGAGCTTGAACGACTTGCCCTCGTCAAATGCAATAGGATAGATGGTCCGATTTTGGGTCTGTTCGAATTCCAGTTTGCGTGCTGCTACCATCTGCTGCATACCCTCCATGATAGGAGCTATACCGGCGCCATAGTTTTCCTGGGCGGTGGTCCCGAGCCAGATATGGCCTGTAAGGTCTTTCACATTATCCTCCGACATATACTCGTAAGCGACGCCTGTGATCTCAATTTCCTGGTCGGGTTGGAGCTCGAGGTCCTTGCGGGTATAGATAGTCTGGGAGCCGCTTTGAGCATCAGCAGCCGTGCCGAAGGGAAGCCAGGTCATATAACTTTCTGTGTCGCGGTCGATAGCGCAGTAAGCATAAGCGTCCGTCTCTGCGATGGTAACGGGAACATACTCGGTGAAGTCGTTGTTGTCGTTCTCGTCATTTTTCAGAACTACGCGTGCACGGAGTTCCTGCTCGCCGTTATGTCCCTCTGCATGACCCACAACACGAATTACTGCATATTCATGCGATTTGAGAGTAGAGAGAACCTTCGCTGCGGAGATGGGCACGAACTCGCCGTTGGAGCGGTCGAGACCTACCTGCACCTCGAAATCTGACTGGTCGTTGTCGCCGTTGTTGTATACAGTAACATTGTATATGTTGTCAAATGTATTCGATACAATTGCGGGTGCCTGGAGCTTGGTGGCCTCAAGGTCGTTGGCCGGTGCGTAGTCAATGGCGAATTTAAGCATGTCGATACCGGGCATCTGGTCGGCGTCACCTTTGGAGAGCACCTGGAAACCGATGCAATAGTCGCCGTCTACAGGAGCAGTGAAATATGTGGTCACTGTGTGTGTCTCTCTCTGCTTGACAGTGAGGAATTCAGCATCCTCCCAGAGCACATTGTCCTTCATGCTTTCGTATTTAGGTTCTGTGCCTCCAAGAATGCGGAAACTGTGATATGCATCTTCCACTGCATGGCCGTAACGATGGAGCACGAACTTCCAGTCAACGCGATATTTCTGACCTTTCTTCACGTTGAGTTTCGGGGATACGAGCACAGCGTTATTGTCGCCTGTACTGTAGTTGAAACGCATGGCAGGCACCATGGGATCGGTGTAGATGCTCGGAGACTCATATGTGAACATAGGATAGTCTCCCACGGGGCCGAAGGATGTGAATCGGTCGGCCTCAGCCTGATTGCCGAATGTCGAGGTGAAGGGAATCTTGATGCTTGCGCCTGCGAGGACACCGTTTGAAACAGCCGGTGTGCCTGCGCCCTGCTCGTTGACAGGTGTGATTTCGTAGCTGTAGAACTGTGCCTCCTCGATGTTGGCATCGGTGTATTCCAATGCGGAAACGCCGGAAGCCACCTGCTTGTTGTCGGGGAGACGCTTGATGTTATATGTGATGGTTTTGTCAAACCAACCTTCGCTGTCGCCCACGGTGGGGGCCTTCCAGGTGAGTTTTACACCAAGGCCATCTGCTGTGGCCACGGCTTCGAGATTATTTACTGCGCCCGGTTTGTCGTGTCCCACATATGCTTCAATAAATGTTTCAACGCCGCGACCTGCCTCGTTGAAGGCCATCACATAATATTTGTGAACGCCCTGTGTTGCCTCGGCATCGGTGAAAGAGAGGTATTTGCCCTCTTTGCCGGTGGCATCGATAGTGGTGAGAGGCTCACTGTTGGGGTCGTCGCGATACACCTTGACGTTCTGGAGGTTGGTCATGGGCTGACGGTTCCAGAGGGTCTTGGGATTGGTCCAGGAGATGGTGACCTTGTTGGCGCCGTTCTTGTCGATGGCAAATTCGAGGTCATTCACGATAGCGGGAGCCTCGCGGTCTTCAGCCACAGTGTAAGGCACATAGAGGCCGCACATTGTCTCTTGGAAGCCTACGCCATGGTTTCCCATGCGCTTGGTGGCTGCTGTTTCTGGATTGATGCGCACCATTACCTGGTTACCCTCTGCATCTGTGGCTGCCCACACGAGATCGCCAGTGGTGTAATCCACATCCATACCGTGCTGATAGTATGAGAGGAAAGGCTTACCGTCCACAAGAAGCTCCTTTGTGTCGATTCTCTTGAAATTCTTGTCGAATTTGTCGAGAGCGGAGCCGATGAGCATATTATTGTTTTCCGTGTCGAGCACCCAGCGGACGCCATAGAAGTACCCGTCGTAGTCGAAGGCGCCGCAAAGATAATAGTCGCCGAGGTTGATGAAATCGGTCATATCCTTGCTGCCGCCGGGGATGTCGAGTTTGCAGATACGTGTGGTCAGAGTGCCGTCATTGTTCTGCGTCAGTGCGAACATCTCGCTGGAATAGGCATTGTAGGCGAGTTCATAGAGATAAGTGTTCTTATAGTCGTCGTTAAGATCCATTATCTCGGACCATTCGCCGGTGGTGGGGTTCACCTTCACGAATTTATATGCCTGAGTGATGCCGATAGTGTAATATTTGCACTTGTAGGCATAATAGAAACCATCGTCGGGGTTGTATGCGCCGGCGCGGAGCACATAAAGGGAACGCATATGGTCCTCCTCCTGCTGCGTGATGCCTGGGCCCACATAGTCGAGGAAATACTCGTTGGAGTAATAATTCACATAGCTTGAGAACAATCTGGTGTTGTCGACCATTGTGTAGCCGAACACTTTGTCGCCGCGTTTTTTCTCCTGGTTGAGGGGAGCGCGATGCTGTTTTGCCGTCTTAGGCGTCAGCTGCGGGGGAAGCTGCGGGGGAAACTCTTTCACAAAGATGTCTCCGGCCGAAGCGGAAGCCACAGTAAGTGCTGCCAGCGCTAAGGTTAAAGTTGCTTTGTTCATCTTGGTTGTTTATGTATTATTTTTTTAATTTTTTCTGGGGGGATTGTGTTATTTCACGAGCACCTTCCGGGTCTCGCCATTGGAGCGCATGATGTATATGCCGGCAGAGGGATTTGCCACGCGCATGCCGTCGAGTGTGAAATATTCAGTTTCACAGGCTTCAGGTTCGGTCACGATGCCTTCCACATTGGAGTAGTCGGGATTTTCGAAATCCTCCGGCAGGACAATCTTAGATTTTTCCGAGCTGTTGTTGGCCTCATACCAGTCATTTTTCACGGAAGGCCATGCGATCATTACGGACTTCATCGGGAACACCACGGTACGGTTCTGAGCGTCATAGGTGATTTTGGGGATGGTCGGGTCACTCATGGCCTGCTCCATCGTGATCTTCGGAAGCCATTGCGAACCGCCCTCTATGCGGCGTGTGGCAGTGCCCCAGATCTCAAAATATCCGCCTGCGAATTTGTATCCGCACTGAGTTCTGCCAAGCATCACGCACTGAGGATTGGAGAGGTCGAACTCCATATACCAGATCTTGTCGGTCTGATAGTCTTTTTCAGTCGACAGGGGATAATTGCCAGGAGCATATACATCCACCAGGCGGAATTTAGCCTTGTCATCCACATTCTGCTCCACATTCACCTCATATGTGTAAGCCTCAATGGAATATTGGCCTCCACCATATTCTCCCACATAGTTGGATGCGAGGAAATTCTCGGTATAGATGGCTTTGCCGGTCAGTTTGCGCCATTCTTTCTGAGAATATGCCCACTGCTTGGTCTGGTAGGATGCAATGTATGGGGTTTCACCCACATATGGAACAGCCACGACAGTCATAATGCCGTCTTTGGTAAATGGAACGGTAAATACACCGCTGCTGTCCACCTTGATAGTGCTGACTTCACCTTTTTTGATTTTATCGGCCATATCCTCGGTGTATTGTCCCTCGAACACGGCCACAAGGGCATAATCCACAGGTTCGTCGAGAGTGAAGCGATACTCTACGCCGTCTTCAGTGGCATTGATGCCGATGACTTCCATCTCCACATCGTGCTGGGGCACTCCGGGAAGCATGATGCGGAACATTCCGCCGCCATTTGATTTTTGCCATGTGTATCCTGCTGTCGGAACAAAAGAGGCATTGTCAAGTTGCGCCTCATCAGTGAATGCCGTCAGGAGGGTATTGAGCGGGAATGTGATCACTCCCTGCACCATTTTGCCTGCCACCTCTTCGGGCTTTGCCTCGGTGCTGCCATTGTTGATCACATCGTCGGCTATCGACCAGAGTAAAAGATGCTGATCTTGGCCGGCCCATACAGAGGCTCCGCCCGGCTCAAGCCACACGCGGTTTGGATCGCTGGCATCCACCACGATATAGTTGGTGGCATCCTCAGGGAAGTCTGGCTGTCTGGTGTCAAACTTAGGACTCTGGCGATATGCGTCCACAAGGCGGTAGCGGCCGGGAGTCTTCTCACTCTCCTCTATCAATACGGGAAATTCCATATTGTATTTGAGGATATAGTGCGTAGTTAAGATGTCGTCGCGGAGAGTGCCTGTGCCGATTGGTTTCCATTTCTCATCCGGATCCCAGTCGCCGTAAGCAAATGCAGGGATGGATATGGCCATGCCAAGAGCGGCAGTCATTATAAACTTGTTGAATTTCATTTAAGTAGTGTTTGAAAGGGTGTGTTGTTATCATGAGAAATCATTCTCAGACTCCGGCTCTATACGGGCATCCGGAATCTGAGTATGATTTAATTTATTTTACGAGTACTTTCACCGCCTTGTCGGCTGCTTTCACCACATATATTCCAGCGGGGAATGCTTTGCTTTCGCCGGCATTGATTGTGCCTGCGGCCTGACCGGCCATTGTGTATACCTGAGCCACACCTGTGCCTGCGAATGTGATGCATCCGGCCTCGCCGGTGATTACGGTCTGAATATTGTCTGCATTGTCAATCTTATCCACTCCTACTCCGGGCTTATCCTCGGGGTCCTCATTTTCAATCTCGAATTTGACGGGCTTTTCGGGACGTGTCGGGTCGAAGTGGACACGGTGGCAGTTGAGAACCTTGCCCGTGTTCTTGTCGAGGAGCACGGCAATCAGGTTGCCGTTGAGGAATGTCTGGAGGTTGCCGGTGCTGAGGTCGTTTACGGTGAAGGGATACTCCTCGCCGGGAACGAGAGTCTCGGGAACGCTGTTGGCATAGCCGTTCCACTGGGAGGGAAGATAGCGGGCCACATCATTATACATAAGGCTTACGGGTGCTCCTTTGCCGAAGAACTCCGGACAACCAGTATTGTTGTTGTAATAATTCTGCTGATAATATGGGCCGAGGTTGTCCTCTGTCACAATGAAAGTGATGGCCATATCCTTGCCCGACATTTCAGTAGCGACCTTGAGGGTGGCAGTGGCTTTTACTGTCTTGGAATCGGAATTTGCCTCGAAGGAAGCCTTGATGTCCATATCATATCCGGGGTCGTAGATTTTTCTCCAGTTGCCTTCAAGAGATGCTTTGTCCACATTATATGAGAAATCGCGGTTGCGGTTGGTGATGGCGTTTGGTGCGCCGGTAAATCCGCAAGTCTGGAAGAAGGAGTCGTATGAGGGGCAGTACATAGGTTCGTATGAGGCGTAGTTCTGCACTGCAACACCGATGAATGTGTCGCCGGCGTTTTCATCCATATAATCGAATCCAGCGATTCCGAGCGGGCAATACTGGCAATATGTGCCGGTCAATTTCTCGCACAGCATTCTGCGCGTGTAGAATGTGTCGGAGCAAGCGAAAGTGGCAGTGGACGTGCGGTCGGCCATTGTGTTATCCTCGCCGTTTACTTTCGTAATTCTTGCCGAAACGGGAATCTCGCGGGAGTTCTGCTCTGTGGAGGTGGTGAATTTGGCTTTGCCTTTGCCGTTGGCGGCCACAGGGGTCTCAAAGTCGTAAACTGCTGTCACTTCCGGATCTGTGCCAATCTGATATGCCACCTCAATCTGGTTCACTTCCGATGTGGATGCGTTGGTAAATGTGAGGGAGAAATCGAAATCCTCTCCGGGGTGAGCCACTTTAGGCATTCCCAGGCCTACCGGCAGACAGGCTGCGCCGTCGCGATTGGCTCCGGTGAGATAGAGGCGGATGTTTACATTGCCCACTTGGCTGCCTTGCTGTTTCCACTCATTGGCAAGCCCTGCTTCCATCATCGACATGGAAATCCAGTCGGCTCCGGGGGTATAGCCAGTGGTATTGTTGTCGGTGCCCACGGGAAGTGAGGTCATCGAGTCAACATTATATTTCCAGCCTACGAAAAGTTTCTTGCCTTTCTCGATCTTTACGGGATTTGAGATGGCGATATTGTTCCATTGTTGAGGTCTTACGCGACCTTTTTGAGTCTGGAACGGTGTGCCGGCGAGATCTTCTGTGAAAAACACAACTATATTTTTGTTGACGCCGGAGCCGAATCCGACGCTGACGGTGCCGATTGTGCAGCCGTCAAACTGTTCGATGTCCTTTTCAGCGATCTCCATGGCAGCTGCTATCCAGTATTCGCCGGGAGCATCGGAAGCGCCTACACCATTTACTCCGTCGCCGCAGTAGCCGAACATCAGGCCGTCCTGCGCAAGGGTGGGTATCGCTGAGAGCAGCAATGCCACAATCATTAAGGAAAGTTTCTTCATTGTCATTATAAAGGTTTTATAAGCGTGAGTTTTTGTTATTTTCATGGTTCCGCCATATTAGGCTTAGGCGGCGGATTCTCGGTCGAAAGGTCGAATATTGTGATCCTGTTTCGGAAATTTGCTCATGGCAGCAAACGGCATGTTGCATATGAAGCCTATTTCCAAACGCAAAAATATACATTTATATATCCAATACAATCAGCCTTTAAGTTAATTAACAATATTTAACACACCTTCCATTCCATTTTATGGCGAATGTATCCAATTTTACTGAAAAATTCAAAATTATCTGAAGGAGGCGAGCACGCGGCGCCGGATGGCGATGGTATTGGCAAGGATGCTGATTGAAGTGAGCGCGCAGCCCACAAGTGGAGCCATCCAGAGGGCACCTGCGCCACCGCCGAGGCCGCGCAGCGGCGCGATGTAATAGAGGCGCAGCAGGAAGACGCCGATCAGAGCCAGGACGAGAGCGCCAATCGAGCTCCATATCACCATCCCCACATATGGACGGCCCACTACGGCCGGATCATAGCCGAGCATCAGCAGGCGGTGGAGAGTGTCGCGGTTCTTCTCCATAAGCAGCGAGAGAGAGAGGGCGAGGATCATCACCGACAGCAGCGTGATCACCACACCGATGGCGCCCACCACCCCCATCACCACCTTCAGCAGGAAGGCGGCCGAGGCGCCGCTCTTGTCGCCGGCCACCTCGAGGGAGTGCTCGTCGAGATAAGCCTTGATGGCAGTGTCGCCCGGACTGTTCACGTCGATGATAAGCCGGGAGGGTGCCTGCTTGCGGCCGCCCCCCAGGTTGTCGTTGCGCGACTTGAGAAACTCATCCGGCACAAGGATGGTGTTGAGGCGGTTGCTGTAGCCGGCCACTCGGCCATACAGTTGTTCGCGGCGGTCGCCGTTCTCGCTTTCGAGCGTGAGTTCCAGCGGGATGCCGCTCATCAGCCCCTCCGACATCTGCGGGAGGCCGGCCGATGTGGCGAATCCGAAATTATAGAGCGTGAGATAATCCTTGGATATGATGATAGGCACTGCGTCGCCCCCCTCCTGCCAGCTCCATTGCGATGCCGGCACATCTACGAAACTGTCGGGGATCGACTCGAAAAACATCGAGGTGCTCATCGAGCGGCCACCCTGGCGCACAGCGGCCGACACTCTGAAATCGGAAGAGCGGAAGCGGCCCAGGCTGCGCACCCACGGCTGCGACTCTATGTCGGCGATCTCCTCTTCCGAGAAGGCCGTGGAGGTGGTGCCGAAAGTATTGGCCGAGGTCACCTTCTTATTGACCACTAAGAAGTCGGAACTGATAAAGGAGTCGCTGCCGGTCCATATGGATCGGGCGTCGAGATAAAACTGGAGCGCGCCCAGCACGATTGCCAGGCCGATGAAATTGGAGAGCAGAAAGGCCGCCACACGCGAGGGCGACGTATTCTTGCGCAGAAGTTTGCGGATCATCAGAGTTTCATTTTGCGGGTGTAGTCGAGGAGGAGGGGGTTGCCCACTGAGGTGGAGATGATGCCGGCGCCCTGGCGGGCAGCCTCTTCGGCGATGAGGGTGGCGGCTATACGGTTGTTATCTCCGTCGAGGTGCGATACCGGTTCGTCGACAAGTATGAAGTCGAAAGGCTGGCAGATGGCCCTGACGATGGCCACGCGCTGCTGCTGGCCTATCGACATGCGGCCGGCCGGATAGTCGCGTCGCTCGGCGATGCCGAGCCGCTCCATCCAGGCCTCCACCTGCCGGTCGGATGCATAGTTCACGAGGCTGTTCTTGAGCTGGATGTTTTCCCAGGCCGTGAGCTCGGGGAAGAGGGAGAGTTCCTGGGGAAGGTAGGCGAGATGGCGGCGGCGGATCTCCTGCCAGTCGTTGATGGAGAGCGCCGACACGTCACGGCCGTTGAAGAGCAGGTTGCCCTCATAGTCGGTGCGGGCGCCGAAGATGTAGGCGCACATTGACGACTTTCCCCCTCCCGAGGCAGCCTCCACAAGATAATATTCGCCGCGGCGGAAGTCGGCGTCGCAGCGCCACACATCGCTCGGCGGGATGCTCTCCGAGACGAACACCCGGGGGAGCATCCCGCACAGCGAGATTGTTTCAATTTTATCCATTCAGATAATATCAGTTAGCTTCTATTAGTCGCTCGAGGAGGGTTTTGTTGCCCTCGGGAGCCTGCAGGCGCACCTGGATGCTGAGAGTCCCGTCGCCGGGCACAAGCATGAAGCCGCCTGTGAGGTCGAACTTGGCGGCGCCATTGCCGAAGGGCTGGCTGACCACCGTGCCAAACATGGCGCCCTTCATCATCTCGGCGCCCTGGGCCACGTCGAGCGTGCCGCTCATCGTTCCCTTCTTGAATCTGAGTGTCTTGCCCTCTTTCACGGGAGTGATGCCCATGGCCGATGCAAGCATGTCGGAGAGAGAGGCGGTGTTCTCGCCGGTGGTGGTGAGGAAACCGCTGAGGTAGCCGTTGTCTTTTGTGGTGGCCACAGCGAATGTGCCGTCGAGGCTGGAGAGCGCCTGCAGGTAGATGCCCACCATGGAGGCGCCCTGGTCGGCAACCTTCTTGCTGAGGTCCTTGATGAGTTTCTGCGACACTGCGCCGGCCATCAGGATGTCGGCATTGCCGCCGATGCCGGCCACGGCCTTCACGTCGATCTTGTCGCCGGGGAAGAGGAGCTTGGCTGCCTTACCTTTGCCGTTGAGCACGGTGGCTGAAAGCACGCCCTTGTTCTTCTCGAAATCGGCGTAAAACTCGATATAATTCGGATCCTGGAACACCGACTGAAGAGCCACCTGCACCATGGCACGTGTCTGGAAATCGATGCCCGACATGTTCATCAGGCCGGCGATGTCGGCCCAGCCCTCCATGTCATGCTCCACAGTGACGAGGTTCTTGCCCCCCTCCACTGAGAGGATGCTCTGGTTTTTCGAGAGGGCGGCGAAGTTGGCCACGCGCTCGGGGTCGATGTTGCCGTTGCCGAGTTTCACCCAGAAGCGGTTGCCCTTCACGGCCGCTATGCCGCAATACTCCACGTCGCCGGCCTTGGCAAACTTGGCGCCTGTCTCCTTCTCGATCATGCTCTTGAACTTGTCGGCCGAAGCGAGAGTGCCTGCCAGATAGGAATAGCCACCCTCGGCGAATACCACTGCCACTTCGGGGTCGATGCCCGCCTCGCCGTTGAGGAGGGTGCGGGAGAGTTGGTCGCCGTTGGCGCCGGAGATAGCCTTTGTGATAGCCTCGGAGGGGGTGATTTTCTCACCGTCCACCTTGCAGCCTGCCTCCTGGAGGAGGGAGTTGAGGTTGGCGACCATCACCACGGAGGCGTCGCTGGGCACTGTGGCGAGCAATTGCTCGGCGTCGGCTGTCTCTTTGGAGCAGGAGGCAAATGAGGCGGCTATTAGCGCCATCATCGCCAGGAGGGATAATACTTTAGTTTTCATAATTTTATTTTGAATGATGTTTATTCCGCGATATGCGGCATTTGATATTAAAATAGGCACCCGGTTCGCCCGAATGCCTGTTTTTTTAAAGTTGCTGTTGTTGTTGAGTGGGTGGAGATGGATTCGAACCACCGTAGGCATAAGCCAGCAGATTTACAGT
>OGNF01000600.1_pt1 | contig 37503 bp, 45 predicted proteins | sample 1573321 | NCBI WGS metagenome assembly OGNF01 (sample SAMEA2581911, study PRJEB24529) | metagenome | biome: Human gut stool | place: China | collected 2011 | reverse complement strand
AGCGAACTTTCGCGACCGCCGCGAGCTTTTGCAGAAAGCCGAGCAGGCTGAAAAGGAAAAACAGGATAAGCTTGCTCAACTGAGGGCTGAATATGAGAAAAAGCTTGCGGAAAAGCCCGCCGCAGAGCTTGTGCAGGACGATAAAGCCGTATTCAAGGCGTATCTTTCTGCTGCTGCCGACAGCGTTACAAGGCTCGTGAACTTCGTCAACGAGCATAACGCAAGCGAAAACTACGGGCTTTTCACACAAAAAGCAAGACAGCTTGCAGAGATCATAAATTCAAAATTGGAGGTATAAATAATGAAACTTTACGAACTTACGGAAGATTTTCAGACGCTTTTCGATAGTCTGGAAGATATATCTTCCGCCGATATGGACGACGAAAGCAGGGAACAGGCTGAGCAGGCGTGGTTCGAGGCGCTGGAGTGCGTGGAAGCCGCTTTTGCCGATAAGGCTGAAAACGTGGCGGCGTACATAAAGCAGATCTCGGCTGAGGCGGATATGCTCGCCGCTGAGGAAAAGTCGCTGCGCGCCCGCCGTGCGCAGAAAGAAAAGCGGGCGAAACGGCTGAAAGCCTACCTGCTCGAAAGTATGCAGAACGTCAAGCTCACCAAGATAGACGCGCCTATGGCGAAGATAACGGTGCGCAATAACGCCGAGAGCGCCGTGATAGACGATGAGCGCGCCTTTATCGAATGGGCGCAGCGCGGGCACGACGAACTGCTGAGGTATAAAACGCCCGAGATAGACCGTGCAGAGGTCAAGAGATTTTTGCAGGCGGGCGGCAGCATACCCGGTGCGGCGCTCGGAAGAACAAAGTCGATCGTGATAAAGTAAAGGAGGATATTTTTATGGGACTTGCAATTTTGGTTTTAGGTTTTTCGGGCAGCGGCAAATCTGCTTCGCTGCGAAATTTCGGCGCTGACGAACTGGCGCTTGTGAACGTCAACGGCAAACAGCTCCCTTTCAGAACGCAGTTCAAAAACGTTTTGTGCTCTGATAACTATGCGCAGATAACGAATTTCATCAAGGTGCAGAAGGTCAAGTCGATAGCGATAGACGACGCGCAGTATCTTATGCTCAATGAATTCATGCGCCGCTCTAAGGAGACAGGCTATCAGAAATTCACCGACATCGCGAAAAATTTCTGGGAGCTTGTCCGCATGGTCGATACTCTTCCCGATGATGTTGTCGTCTACTTCCTGAGCCACATTGAAACAGGCGAGGACGGCAGGCAAAAGGCAAAGACTATCGGCAAGCTGCTTGACGACAAGATAAGCGTAGAGGGTATGTTCACGACTGTGCTCAAGACCGTAGCGGCTGACGGCAAATATCTTTTCGCTACGCAGACCGACGGCACTGACACCTGCAAATCGCCGATAGGGCTTTTCGACAGTATGTACATCAATAACGACCTTAAACTTGTTGACGAGGCGCTGCGTACATACTACCACTTCGCGGACGAGCATATCTGCGCCGAATGCGGCAGACCCATAACGTCAGACGGCAGGCGCACCGTTCGGCAGATCATAGACGGCTCGGTGAAAAACTACGGCAAAAAGCTCTGCATGAAATGCGTCATGAAGCACGTCAAGGAGGGCAAAAATGCAGCTGCGTCCGTATCAGAGTGAGCTTGTGGAGCAGGTGCGGCAGGCTTGGCGGCAGGGTTACAAAGCGCCCTGCATAGTGCTCCCGTGCGGCGGAGGCAAGAGCTGTATAGTGGCTGAGATGGCGCGGCGCACTACCTTTGGCGGCAAGCGCGTGCTCTTTCTCGTGCACCGCCGCGAGTTGGTGGAGCAGATAAGGGCTACTATGCTGCGCTGGGGCGTAGATATGCGCCTCTGCGAGGTCGGCATGGTACAGACCGTTACCCGTCGCCTAAAGAAAACGCCCGCCCCCTCGCTCATCATCACCGATGAGAACCACCACAGCATAGCGCAGTCGTACAAGCGGATATACGAGCATTTCGCAGGCGTGCCCCGCGTTGGCGTTACCGCTACCCCTGTACGTCTTAACGGCGACGGGCTGGGCGATGTCAACGATAAACTGATAACGGGCGTGTCCGCAAAGTGGCTCATCGAGCATAACTGCCTTGCGCCTTACGATTACTACGCGCCTGACGTTGCCGATCTTACGGGGCTTCACGTTTCTCACGGTGAATACATGGCGGCGGATATCGAAAAGGCTATGGTGAAAAACACCGTTTTCGGCGACGTGATAAAGTATTACAAAAAGCTCGCGGCGGGCAAAAAAGCTGTCTGCTACTGCGCTTCCGTGCGGCACTCTCAGCGGACGGCTGAGGTCTTTCGCGATAACGGCATACCTGCGGCGCATATCGACGGCTCTACCCCTAAAGCCGAGCGCGACCGAATGATAGCCGCTTTCCGCAGCGGCGAGATCACCGTGCTCTGCAATGTTGACCTTATCAGCGAGGGCTTCGACGTGCCCGACTGCGAGTGCGCTATACTCCTGCGCCCCACCAAAAGCCTTACGCTGTATATCCAGCAGGCTATGAGGTGTATGCGCTACCGCCCGAACAAAAGGGCCGTCATAATCGACCACGTTGGCAACTACGCCCGCCACGGTATGCCCGACGACGACCGCGAATGGAGCTTGGAGAAAAAGCCGAAAACTCAGCAGAAAAAACATTCCGAAAAGGCTGAAAAGGCGAAGCAGTGCCCCGATTGCTTTTACACATTCTCGCCGCCGCCCGCAGGTCAGAAAACGGTGTGCCCCCACTGCGGCTACGTTTTTCCATCGGCAGAGCGCGAACCGCAGACGGATAACAGCGTGGGGCTTGTAAAGGTAGAGGGCTTTAAACTTGACTTTTCAAGCCCCGCCGACTGCCATACCTACCCCGAGCTTCTGGAGTATGCTAAAAGGCACGGCTACAAAGCGGGCTGGGCGTATTATCAGGCGAAGCAGAGGGGGCTGATAGCGTGACGGAGGAACACAAGATACAAAACGAGATACGCTGCGCGGTGTCGCCCTACTGCACGATATTTCGGGTGAATGTCGGCGCGGGCAAAACTGCCGACGGGCGGTATTTCAGCACAGGCGTGCCGAAAGGCTTCTCAGACCTCTTCGGCGTGCGGCATAAGGACGGCAGGGCTGTCTTTATCGAAGTCAAAACAAGTTCGGGACGTGCGCGCCCCGAGCAGGAAAAATTCATAACAAGAATGCGCGAATGCGGGGCGGTAGCAGGTATCTGCCGCTCAGCGGACGACGCGGTAAAACTAGTAACGGAGGAATAAAAAATGGGATTTATAGCTAATCAGAACGAAGCATACAGCGGCGGTATCAAGCCCGCCGGAGATTACGAGTGCATAATCACAGCAATAGAAGAACACACCACGAAAAACGGCGCTAAGGGGCTGGATATAACTATGGTGGTGCGCAACGACGTGGCGGGTCAGCGCTTCGGGGGCGGCTGCATTTTCTACACCATCTGGCGCAAGAAAGAGCCGAACGAGAACGATATGCAGGTAGAGGGCTACAATTTCGCTCAGCTAATGGCTATGGGCAAGGCGGCGCGCCTGACGGACGGCAAGGCTTACGAGAGCCTGAAAGATTACTGCGCCGACCTGCTGAATAAATGCGTCCGCGTAACGCTGAAGCATGAGGAGTATAACGGCAAGCCGCAGGAGCGCGTGAGCTATGTCAACCCTACGCTGCACCCCGAGTGCCGCCATGTTTTCAAGTCCTCAGCGCCGCAGCCTTCGGTGCAGGCAGCGCAGACGGCGGTAATGGCGGCAGAGTCGGCAGCTTTTGACGACGGCGTGCCGTTTTGATGAAGTGGGGGGAGTGATAATTTGACGGAAAGCTATGAAAAAATACCGCAGGAGCTTAAAGCTCTGCCGAACTGGATATGCTGGGACGCAGTGCCAAATGAAAAGTGCGGCAAGATGAAAAAAGTGCCTATAAACGCGCGCACCGGCGGAGGGGCTATGTCGAATAACCCCTCTACATGGTGCGATTTCGATACCGCTCTGCGCGCTTCGCAAAACCACTCGGGCATAGGCTTTATGTTCGGCGGCTGCCCCTATTTCGGCGTTGACATCGACGGCAAGGAAGAAGAGCTGGCGGCGTACCGCAGGGGCGATAGCGGCAACATCATCTCCGAATTTATCTCGACCTTGCAAAGCTATACCGAAGTATCTCAGTCGGGCAAGGGCATACACATAATCTGCAAAGGCTCGCTGCCAAAGCGCGGCAGGCGCAGGGGCGCGGTAGAGATGTATGAAGACGGCAGATTTTTCGTTATGACGGGCAACTCCTGCTCAGAGTACGAGGGCATTGCCGAATGTACCGAGAGCATTAAGCCGCTGCATGAAAAGTACATAGGCGGCGGAAGAGAGCCGAAGCCGCAGGCGCGCCATGTCCCGGCTCTCGACACTGCGGACGATATTATCCGCGCGGCGGCGAGCGCTAAGAACGGCGCGAAATTCATGACCCTTTACGGCGGCGATATAAGCGGCTATACTTCGCCCTCTGAGGCGGATATGGCGTTCTGCAATATGCTCGCTTTCTGGACGGGCTGCGACGCGGATAAGATGGACGTTATCTTCCGCTCGTCTGGGCTGATGCGCGAGAAGTGGGACAGACAGCAGAGCGGCTCGACCTACGGCGCGCTGACTATACAGAAAGCGATAGCGGGCTGCGATACCACCTATTCGCCGCCCTCCGCCGCAGGCTTTACGCTCGATTTCAGAGAGAGCAGCGGGGGCGTTTCGCTCGGCGATACCGAAAAGCCGCGCCTTTATACATTTGACGATATGGGCAACGCTATGCGCTTTACCGACCTCTTCGGCGGCGAGGTGCGCTACTGCTACACCGATAAGCGCTGGCTGTGGTACGACGGCAGAAGGTGGTGCACCGATATGACGGGCACTGTAAAACGCCTTGCCGATAAAGCTGTGGCGTGCATGGCGGCTGAGGCTAAAGTGTACGCTCAGCGCGACGCCGAAGAAGGCACGGAAATGTCAAAGGCTTTTGAAAAGCACATGAAGTCCTGCCGCTCTAACCGCTCTAAGACCGCTATGCTCAACGAGGTGATGCACCACCTGCCCGTACTGCCTGCCCAGCTCGACCGCAACCGCAGCGTGCTCAATACTCCCGGCGGCGTGCTTGACCTCAGAAGCGGCAGCCTGACCCCGCACGACCCCGCCGACTATCTGACGAAGATAACGGCGGTAGAGTATTCCGAAAACGCCGACTGTCCCCGCTGGCTGGCTTTTCTGGACGATATTTTCGGCGGCGATAAAGACCTTATCCGCTATGTGCAAAAGGCGGCGGGCTACTCGCTTACAGGCTCTACCGCCGAGCAGTGCGCTTTCTTTCTCTACGGTACGGGCCGCAACGGCAAGTCTACTTTTATAGACGTTCTGCGCGACATCTTCGGCGACTACGCGGCGAATATACAGCCCGAAACGATAATGGTGCGCTCAAATCAGTCAGGCGCGATAAACAGCGATATAGCTCGCCTAAAAGGCGCGCGGCTCGTCACCAGCGTAGAGCCTAACGAGGGCGTTCGTATCAACGAGGGTCTGCTCAAACAGCTTACAGGCGACGATACCGTTACCGCGCGAAAGCTCTACGGCGATGAATTTGAGTTCAAGCCCGAGTTCAAGCTTTGGATGGCTGCCAACCACAAGCCGATCATACGCGGCACTGATACGGGCATTTGGCGGCGCATACATATGATACCCTTTACGGTGCAGATACCCGAAGAGAAGATCGACCGCCGTTTGAAATACAAGCTGCGCGCCGAGCTTACTGGCATATTCCGCTGGGTGGTAGAAGGCTGCCTGCTCTGGCAGCGCGAGGGGCTGAAAATGCCGCGCGCCGTGCTGGAAGAGGTGCGCGAGTACCGCCGCGAGATGGACGTTATCTCAGCCTTTATAGAGGACAGGTGCGCCGTAGGCAAGGGGCTGAGCGTGCAGGCGAGCACCCTCTACGCCGCGTACATGAGCTGGGCGGAGAGCGGCAACGAATATCGTATGTCAAACACGAAATTCGCTATGGAGATGGCGAAGAGGTACAAGAAGATAAAAGGCAAGAATTGTAATTATTACGCGGGTATAGGGCTTGAAGACCGCCGCTGACCCCGCGCGAGGGTGGAGGGTGGTGGAGGGTTTGAGGGGTTTTCTTATTTCTTTTATATAAAAAAAATAAAATAAAATATATATAAAGAAGTATATAAAAACGCCCCAAACCTTCCGAAACCCTCCACCGAGGAGGTGCATATATGAAGATAAATTTTTCAAAGCTTACCGCCGAAAAGTTCGCCGAGTATGAGGAAGCGGCTATAGACGGCAGGCTGATATATGACGATTACCCCGCCGCAGAGTACAAGTATTTCTCACAGCTTTCACGGCTGGGGTATAAGAACCGTCACGATGGCTGGAGCGCCGAGCTTTGCAAGGAGTTTCAGCGGGAATACCGACAGGCGTACACAGCCGAGCGCGAGCGGCAGGAGCGTTTTTTCAAGATGGCGTGCGCGGTGCAGGAGAATATCCGCCGCAGCCAGATGGAAGTGATAGCGCTGAACAAAGCCTCCACCGCCGAAGAAAAGCTGCGCCGCGCCTTGCAAGCGCTTGAACTGATACTTTGCGAAGACGGGTTTGCGAAGAGAAATCTGCAAAAGCTGGGGGTGACGCCATGATCGCAATACTGATAACAACGACCATCTCGGCGATAGCGGCGGTAATGTGGTGCTTGTGTGCGGCGAATACGTCGGCGGAAGATATTGAACGAGCAAAGGAGGACGAGGAATAATGGCAAGACATATTGACGCAGAAAACTTAAAGTGTTCTATTGATTCGGAAACAGACAGCATATTTGATTGGGATATGACCATAGAGGAACTTTATTATAACCTGTGCAAACTGATTGACGATGAACCTACCGCCGACGTGCAGGAAATCAAGCACGGTGAGTGGCGGGAACACAACAAGATCTATATATGTTCGCAGTGCGGATATAGCTTTGAGAATGAAGGCTATATAGCATTCTTCAATTACTGTCCTTGCTGCGGCGCTAGAATGGACGGTGAAGGAAGATGAAACGTTCAGAGCTTGAAAAGTATCTCGGCAAGACCGTAGAGCTAACGATCTTCGGCGAAACGCTGAGGGGTATTCTGCACAAAACGGGCGAGGAGCAGTTCAAGAACAACTACAATCTCTACCTGCCGAAGAAGTATTACTTCGTGTGCGATGAGTACGGAATACCCTGCGGCAACTGCATATTCAGGTGCTCGCACGTTGGCAAATTGCGGCTGATAGGCGGTGACGGCAAATGACCAAGACCACCCTGCAAGACTACCGCGCGGCGCGGTCGCGGTTGGAGGAGATAGAAACGGAGCTTGCGAAGCTCGAATCGCGCATATGCGTACAGTCAGCCGCCACGCCGCCGTACAGCAAGCACAGCGCCACGATGTGCGGTCTGCCGCCCGACGATAGGGTACGGGCATTGCTCGCCGAGCAGGCGGCACTGAGGGAGCGTACAGCCGCCGCCGAGCGGTTCGTCGCAAGCTTCCCCGACGAGCGCACGCGCTTCATGCTCCGCGAAAAATTCTTTCACGGGCGGTCTAACCTCTGGATAGCAATGCGGCTGGGGTATCGCGACGAAACGGTGATACGCAGGCGGCTGAAAAAAATTTTTGAATAGCCGAAAAAGCCGAATTTCCTATGTTATAATTTAAACTGGGGACAGTAGGACAGCACTGACTTGCTCTTTTTTGATGAATCTCCTTTCATGTGATTTACGGGGCGCAAGTCCCGTGCGGCGACCGAGGGCATGACCTTATGCGCCGCGCCATTTGCTTCCGAGCCTCCTATAAATTTGCGTAAAGGCACTCCGCTTTCGGGCGGGGTGTCTTTTGCGTGAACACATTGTCCTTGCATGACGGACATAGGGGGGAGGGTACCCCCGAAGAGGGGCTTCTGTACTTCACACCCGTCATTGCTCATATTTCTCGCGGAAAGGGGCGTATCATGCTATACGGCAAAGATTACCTAAAGAAAAAACTCGCTGAAAAGTCGGCGATAGTGCGGATAAAACAGCGGTATTACGATATGAAAAACGCGGTCGCCGACGTCAGCGGTGTTATTCCGGAGCAGTTCAAATGGCTCTCGATCTCGCTTGGCTGGTGCGCTAAGGCGGTAGATACGTTGGCGGACAGGCTTGTTTTCGATAGCTTTCAGAACGACCTGTTTTTGATGAACAGCATTTGCGAGCTGAACAACCCCGACGTGCTTTTCGACAGCTCGATAAAGGGCGCGCTGATCTCGGGCTGCTCGTTCGTGTACATCGGCGCGCGCGACGGCTACCCCGCGCTCCAGACCATCGGTGGCGAAAGCGCTACCGGTATCATCGACCCCATCACATATATGCTGCGCGAGGGTTACGCTGTGCTCGAGCGCGATCAGTACGGCAAGCCTACCAAAGAAGCGTATTTCGAGCCGTACAAAACTTCGTATTTCTACGGTGCAAAGGCGGGCGAGGTCTTTACTCACTCTTCGCCTTACCCTCTGCTGACGCCCGTGATATACCGCCCCGATACCGCTCAGCCTTTCGGGCGCAGCCGCATAACCCGCTGCTGTATGGATACCGTTCAGGCGACTCTTCGCACACTGCGCCGCAGTGAGGTGTCTGCCGAATTTTACAGCACCCCGCAGAAGTACGTCCTCGGTCTTTCAGAGGACGCCGAGCTGAACAACCGCCGCGCCGAGATGTCCTCGTTCCTCGATTTTCGCAAGGACGGCGACGGCGAAAAGCCTTCGGTAGGGCAGTTCCAGCAGCAGAGTATGTCGCCGTTCGTCGAGCAGCTTCGTATGCACGCTTCGGTCTTCGCGGGAGAAACGGGCTTGACCCTCGACGACTTGGGCTTCACTTCGGCGAACCCCAGCAGCTACGACGCTATCCGCGCGAGCCATGAAAACCTGCGGCTTACGGCGCGCAAGGCTCAGCGAACGTTCGGCACGGGCTTTCTTAATGCGGCTTACCTTGCGGCGTGCGTGCGCGATAACAAAGAGTACGACCGCCGCGCATTCGCAGCCGTAAAGCCTTCGTGGCAGCCCGTGTTTGAGCCGGACGCCGCCGCTCTAGGTGTTCTTGGCGACGCTATCTTAAAGATAAATCAGGCAGCCCCCGACTTTCTCGGTGCGAAAAGCATTAAGTCGCTTACGGGGCTTGAGGGCGACGCGCAGTGAGCGACTATAAGGCGGTATATGATAAGCTGGCTGCCGAGCTTGAGCGGCGCACATCGGCTGACAAGCGCGTTCAAAGCGTGCTGAAAAAGATAGAGAGCGGCAAGGCTGCCCTCAGCGATACGTTCGCGCTTGCGGCGGATAAGGGGCGGCTGCTGGGCGCAGTATTCCGCGAAAACCTCGCCGACCTCGACCCGCAGACTACCGAAAAGGTATACGATATGCTCATGCGAGATATGCAGCGGGAGATCACCGACAAAATGGCTGCCGTTCAGCGTGCCGCCGATGAAAAGCACGGTATCTCGCTGGGTGCGCCGCAGCCGACCTATCCCGCCGAGCGCATCGCTAAGATAGCAGCTTCGCTCCACGACCCCACTGTACCGCCCGAAACGCTCGCCCGCCGTGCGCAGTCGGCAACGGAAACGGTAACGATGGCTTTTCATGATGATTACGTTCGCGACAATGCGGAGTTTCGCAGCGACGCGGGTTTTCCGTGCTTCATTGACCGCATAGCCGACGGCGGCTGCTGCAAATGGTGCGCGGCTATGGCGGGGCACTACGAGTTCGGCGAAGAGCCGCCCGATATGTGGTGCAGGCACGACAACTGCCGCTGCGAGATAGTTTACGCCAACGGTTACAAGGTGCAGAGCCTGCGCGGCACGAAAAAATCATGGGACATCAAGACCGACCACAGCTATGAAGAGTACCGATCGAAACAGCCCGACCAAAAGACCGCCGAAAGCGCAGAAAAGTACGAGCCTGAAACTCTCACCCGCGAGCAGGCGGCGCAGGCGGAAGCGGCGGGGCTGGCGAAGTACGCGAATACCCTTGACTTTTCGGCGGGAAGTGGTATAATAAAGGCAGTAAGCGTTGACGATATTTACGAAGTCGATAAAAACGGTATCATATCAGACGATTGTAAAAAAACTATTGCTGAAACGCTTGACAAATATCAAAAAGCAGGAAATAATTTTTCTTTTGAAGATGTTAGACTTGTTGATATTCCTCAGCATAAAAACGGAAGTTTTGATGTTTTGCGTACAAATACGGTAGACGATTTTGGTTATCCTAAAAATATTCTCGAAATCAATCAAAGCGTATTTGCAAATGCTTCTAAGGAAGATATAGATAATTTATTTTTAGCTTCTGCTAATACTGTTTGTGAATCACTCGAAGACGCTGTTATTCATGAAATAGGACACGCAAAAACGGTCGGTGAACGTACTTTTGCAAATTATGAGCGTATCAACGAAGAACTGTCTTTGATACACTTTAAAGGTATATCTGCTTTGGCTGAATCAGACGGATTAGAATGCATTGCTGAATGCGAAGTGCTATTGAGCCGTGGTGAAAAACTTGATAGCGAACTAATGGATTTCTACACTAAATATACAACTGGAGGCGGTTAACATCATACCGGTATTCATTATTGATTGCGTATTCTGCAAAAACTTACGCAAACGTGGCAATGTACTATATTGCGAAGCTTATCCAAACGGTCTTTCGGAAGACCTGCGCAATAATAAAATAAAGCCGCATGAATTGCCGCAATGTGGCAACGGCGTTAAATTTGAAGATAAAAGAAAAGATTAAAACCCTTTATCGCTCCTCGCACCCCGCGAAGGGCGGTTTTCATATATCCACATTCAGCACCTTGTTTCGGCAGGGTGCTTTTCTTATGCTTAAAGATCAGAAAGCAGGTGAGCAAAATGGCAAAGCCTAACCTGCGCCCCGACCATAATGGCACGCAGCGGGCGCAGTTTGAAAGCAACAAGAAAAAGATATACGCCACGCAGGAGGTCTGCGGAATATGCGGCAAGCCCGTAGATTTCGGCTTGAAATTCCCGCACCCCCTCAGCCCGTGTATCGACCACATTATCCCCGTCGCGCGCGGCGGCCACCCCTCAGACATCAAGAATTTGCAGCTCGCGCATATGTGCTGCAATCGACAGAAGTCAGACAAGCTCGTTGAAAAGCAGACTTTTGAAAACGGCACTGAGCTTATCTCAAACCGCCTGCTGCCGCACACTCTCGACTGGAAAAACCTATGACCGAAAGGAGGAAGTCTGATTGAGCACGAAAAAGCTTGGCAGACAAACTCCTACTAAATCTGTTGTGCTGCCTTATACCCATTCTGAGGGCGCGCAGGCTGTTGCGATGTACAACAAGTCCGGGCGAACTGCGCAGCAATGGCAAGAGCTTATGATGGAGGACATCATGGCTCAAAACTCCGAGGGGCTGTGGGTACATATGAAATTCGGCTGGTCGATACCTCGCCGCAACGGCAAATCCGAACTGCTCATCATGCGCGCAATGTACGGTATTTCTCACGGCGAACGTGTGCTGTACACCGCCCACCGCACCACCACCTCGCACAACGCATGGGAAAAGGTGATAGAGCGGCTGGCCAAAGCGGGGTTCACCGAGGGCGAGGACTTTAAGACCACTAAACAATTTGGCTTGGAGCGTATCGAATGGCTGGGCGGCGAGGGGCTTATCAACTTCCGCACGCGCTCATCAAAAGGCGGGCTTGGCGAAGGTTACGATCTGCTGATAGTTGACGAAGCACAGGAGTACACGTCAGATCAAGAGAGCGCACTGAAATACGTCGTTACGGACAGTAAGAACCCGCAAACGCTCATGTGCGGCACACCGCCTACTGCCGTTTCAAGCGGCACGGTGTTCCTCACGCTGCGAAAGGACGTGCTCACAGGCAAGGCTGAGGACTGCGGCTGGGCGGAATGGAGCGTGCCCGAACTTAGCGACACGCACGACCCCGAGCTGTGGTATCAGACCAACCCCTCGCTGGGCACTATCCTTACTGAACGCACTGTACGCTCCGAGCTGGGCGACGATCAGGTAGACGACAATATCCAGCGCTTGGGTCTGTGGCTGCGGTACAGCCAAAAATCAGCGATAAGCCGCAAAGAATGGCTTGAATACAAGCTTGACTCAGCACCCGAACTGAAACGCGGCGCGAAGCTGTATTTCGGCGTGAAATATTCAAAGTATACACCGAACGTTTCGCTCGCCGTCGCTGTGAAAACTGCCGACGGCAGGGTGTTTATAGAGGCGCTGGACTGTCGCCCCGTGCGCGAGGGCAACGGCTGGCTGATAGAATATCTGCGCGCGCCATCGGCGGAAAAAGCCGTTATAGACGGCGCGGGCAACCAAAGCATACTTACCGAAGATATGAAAAACGCAGGCGTGAAATGCAAGGCCCTGCTGCCGAAGGTCGCTGAGGTGGTAGAGGCGAACGCCCTATTTGAGCAAAAGCTTTTTGAGGGGCAGATATGCCACGCGGCTCAGCCCTCGCTCACGCAGGCGGCGGCTAACTGCGAACACCGCGCGATCGGCTCGGGCGGCGGGTACGGTTACACCTCTATATTGGAGGGCGCGGACATATCGCTGCTGGAAGCCGTCGCGCTGGCGCATTGGGCGTGCGCTTCGGCTAAGGAGAAAAAGAAACAGATGATAAGATATTGAGCGCGCAGGCGCTGATATAAATTTACCCGACTACGGGGAAAGGTAGGAGAATACTATGGCAGAATTTGAAGCTATAACCACACAAGAGGCGTTCGATACCGCTATAAAGGCGAGGCTAGAGCGCAACACACGCACCGTGACCGAACAGGTCGCGAAACAGTACGAGGGCTGGCTCTCGCCCGAGGACGCCGCTAAAAACAGCGAAGCGCTCGGCGGGCAGGTAGCCGAGCTGACGAAACAGCTCGATGAGAGCAAGAGAGCCCTTGCAGATCTGACCGCTAAGGCAAAGGCGAGCGAGATAAGCTCGCTGAAAATGAGGTCGGCTTTTGAGGCAGGACTGCCTTTCGAGCTTGCCGAGCGGCTTTCGGGCGAAACGGCTGAGGAGATACTCGCCGACGCCGAAAAGCTCGCAAAAATCACACACAAAGGGCAGACGACGCCGCAGTATAACAGTGAGAAGCCGCCTGCCGATGCCAAAAAGTCGGCATACATGGATATGCTTGCCGCGATGAAAAAATAAGGAGGACGAAATATGTCTACTACTACAACTTCCGCAACTCTTTTTAAGCCCGAGCTCGTTACCGAAATGTTCAGCAAGGTAAAGGGCCACTCTTCGCTCGCAAAGCTCTGCGCGGCCGCGCCCGTGCCCTTTGCAGGCAGCGATACATTCGTGTTCACAATGGACGGCGAGGCGGCGATCGTGGGCGAGGGCGGCGAAAAGCCTGCCGGCAAAGCTGCCTTAAAGCCCGTTACCATCAAGCCTATCAAGTTCATCTATCAGCACCGCGTTACCGACGAATTTGTGAAGCTTTCTGAGGAAAAGCAGCTTCCTTACCTCGAGGCTTTTGCCGACGGCTTTGCCAAAAAGATAGCCCGCGCATTGGATATTGCGGCTTTTCACGGCGTTAATCCCGCTGACGGCAGCACTTCCGCTATTGTCGGCGACAACTGCTTCGACAAGGCAGTTACTGCAACTGTGATTTTCGACGACGCCGCCCCCGACGATAATATCGACAGCGCGGTATCGCCTATCCAGCTTGCAGACGGTGCTGTTTCGGGCGTAGTTATGTCGCCCGCTTTCGCTGCTGCTCTCGGCAAGATGAAAACAAAGGATTCCAACACCTCTATCTACCCCGAGTTTCGCTTTGGCGCTAACCCTGCGGCTTTTAGCGGTATACCCAGCGATGTGAACAGCACGGCTTCTTTCGGCAATTCGCTCGACAGAGCTTTTGTCGGCGACTTCGCGGGTGCTTTCAAGTGGGGCTATGCTGAGGAGATACCCATCGAAACGATAGAGTACGGCGACCCCGACGGTCTGGGCGACCTTAAGAGAACTAATCAGATAGTTCTGCGCTCTGAGGCGTACATCGGCTGGGGCATTCTCGACGCCGCTTCCTTCGCCCGCATAGTGGCTGAGGCGTAAGCTATGGGTGTGAGATACGCTGAGCTGAGCGACCTCGCCGCCCTCGGGAAAGCTGTTTCGGAAGCTCAGAAGCCTGCCGCCGAGGTGCTGCTCGACACCGCCTCGGCTAAGCTGCGGCTTGCGGCGAAACGGTACGGTAAAGACCTTGATAAGCTGGCAGAGGACGGCGACTACGCTCTTGCGATAAAAAATACCGTAGCGCAGGCAGTTGTCCGCGCGCTTAACAGCATTGCCGATACCGCACCCGCCCTCTCGCAGGGTACGCAGTCTGCGCTGGGGTACAGCGTTTCTATGACTTACCTCAACGCGGGGCAGGCGGTGTATTTTTTGCGCAACGAATTGAAAGAGCTGGGGCTGCTGCGGCAGACTTACGGCGCATTGGAGGTGTACGGCTTTGATACAGATGATACGGGGCATTGACGTGCTTTTGCACAGCGCTGAGGGCGACGAGGCGGTGAGCAATGTGCTTGTGGGCGAGCCTGCCGACGGCGGCTTTACCCTCGCGATACCAAAGGGCGACGGGCACATATGGACTGATACGTCGGTAAGCTTTTTCGGGCGGCGCTTTCGCACAGTAGGCTTTCCGCAAGAGGGGATAGAGCAGAATATCCCTCTCAGTTGGAATAAAAAGGTGAAAGTTCAGCCGCTGACGACCAACGCCGACCTTACCGTTTACGAGTTCGGCTCATACGCGCGCCATGTTTACAGCGGTGTGCTTTTTACCGATACGCGCGGGCGAAGCGTTGCCAAAAGCGGCGAACAGACTGCGGGCAGCGCTGAGATAAAGCTTTACGCCCCGAATATTTCTGACAGCTATGTGCCGAAGATAGGCGATATAGCGGTGGGGCGCGCCTGCGAGTTTGAGTTCGATACATCGAGCGAGCGGGCTGTTTCGGAAAGCTTTCGCAGATTTCGCGGGCTTTGCCCCGACTACGCCGTTATCTCAGCTGCAGTGCCCGCGCTGAACGCCGAAAAGTTCGACTACACTATAACAGCGAGGTGAGATCATGGAGGTAACTCTAACATTCAATAAGGGCTTCAAAGGCAGGCGGCAGCAGATGTTCGCCGAAATGCAGACGTTCATCGACGCCGGCTGTATCGAGAAAATGCAGCCTTTCGTGCCCGTAGCGCGAAGCTTTTATAAGAACGCGGGAAAGCTGAAAGCTTCGGTGCGCAATGAGCAGCCGGGACTTATCGAATACACCGCGCCGCGCGCCCGCCATGACTATTACGCCGCTGTAAACCACGCCCACGGCGGCAACAAGCAGGCGCAGCGTATGTGGTTCGAGTACATGAAAAGCCGCGGCAGCCGCGATATAGCTGGGGGCGTGGCGGCGATAGCGAGGAGGTACAGCAAGTGAACGTGATAGAAAAAATGCGCGAGCTGGTGCAGAGCTTTCCGAAAATAGACGAGGTCTGCGGCAGTCTGCACGTTGATTTTTCAGATCTTGCGCCTGCCTCTTACGGGCTGTCCTCAGTGGGCGATACGCTCATTTCAGAGAACGTCCTCGGCGGTCAGCAGCGCAGCCACAGCTTTTTGCTTTACGCAGTTTACAGCAGTATCAATGATTTCGAGCGGCTCTCGAACAGCTCGGCGCTGCTGGAGCTGGCTGTATGGCTGGAGGAGCAGACGGGCGCGCCCATAGAAACTGCGGGCAGGCGCGGCGAGATAACCCGCATTACAACAGCAAACGGACAGCTCTACGCTGTTTCGGACAATGATAATTTCAGCGGTTGGCAGTACCAGCTCAGCATTACGGCTGAGTACACTGCCGAAGCGTAAGGAGGAATATATATGCCAGATTTTGCTTATAACGGAGAAACGAAGCTTAAAAGAAGCCACCTGCTGCATTACATCGACTCGTCTTTCGGCACGGGCACGGCAAATTGGTTTCTTATCGGCAAGGATAACGAGGAGCTGAGCGTTTCGCTCAATCCCGATGTTTCGCAGGTGAAGAACGTGCTTGACGAAACGACTAACGAGGATAACGGCTATACCCCCGAGCTTGACGTGGGCACATACTACGCCCGCCCCGGCGACGCCATTTACCCGAAGCTCAAAGAAATGGCTATGCAGCGCCTGACAGGCTCGGCGTGCGCCACAAAGATACTCGAAATAGTGGTGGATAAGACCGGCGGCACATATGACGCATGGCAGGAGAACGTGATAGTAAAGCCGCAGGAATACGGCGGCGGTACTTCGGGCGTGAATATGCCGTACAATATCTACTTTGACGGCGGCAGAACAAAGGGCAAGGTGACTTTCGACCCCGAAACTCACGCGCCTACTTTTACGCCCGCAGGCGAGGAATAAGAAAACATTCGGGAGGCGGCTGCGGCTGTCCTCCCGCTTATTTTAAGGAGTGATCTTTTTGAAAACTATCAATTTCGATAACGGAGTGCGCGAGTATGCGCTCAACGGCGATGAGAAGAACGTGATAAGGGTAAACGTTTCAGACGTGAACTTCATGCACAGGCTCGCCTTGCTTGAGAATAAGGTAAACGAAATGCTCGGCGGCGCGCAGACTGATGAACTGACGGGCGAAGCGCTCTTTAAGCTCGATAAGGAATTGAAAGCCGCAGTGAATGAAGCTTTCGGGGCAGATATTTGCACGCCTGCGTTCGGCACAGTAAACTGTTTATCGCCCGTTTCGGACGGCAGAACTATATTTGAGTCCTTCTTTGAAGCCTTTCTGCCTGCCATCAAGGAGGACATCGAAAGCTTTGCAAAGGCGCGCGCCGAAAAGGCGGCAGCCTACGTTTCTGCGGCTGAGGGCTTTGAATAATGATAGGCAGACTGCCGAAAAGCCTTGCGGTAAACGGCAGAGAGTACGCTATACGCACCGATTATCGCGCCGTGCTCGCCATATTCCAAGCTTTTGCCGACCCCGAACTCAGCGACCGCGAGAAGTGCGCCGTGTGCCTGAAATGTCTGTATAAAGACGTATCAGCGATACCGAAAGAAGATATTCAGCAGGCGATAGAGGCGGCGTATGATTTCATCGGCGGCGGCAGAGAGCATGAGGACGATGGGCGCGGGGCAAAGCTGCTCGATTGGGAGCAGGACGAAGCGCTGATATTCTCCGCTGTGAACAAGGCAGCAGGGTGCGAGGTCAGAGCGCTGCCGTACTGCCACTGGTGGACGTTTCTCGGCTACTTCAACGAGATAGGCGAGGGGCTGCTTTCGGCGGTGATCTCTATACGCGGCAAGAGGGCGAAGGGCAAGCGCTTAGATAAGTGGGAGAAAGAGTTTTACCGCGAGCACAAAGGCATGATAGACATAAAGCGGCGGCTCTCAGCCGAAGAAACGGCGGCGGAGCAGGCTGACGCAGAGTTCATAAAACAGCTCACGGGGAGGTGAATGAATGGCAGACGGGTATCTTAATTTCGATACGCGTATAAACACAAAGGGCTTTGAGCAGGGCGCAAAGGGCATATCGCAGAAGCTGAACGGCGTGAAAAGCTCGCTCGGCAAGGTAGCTGCGGCGGTGGGCGTTGCGTTTTCCGTCGCGCAGATCTCGGCATTCGCAAAGGAATCTGAGAAGCTGTATAACGTGCAGATGGAGCAGGAGTTAAAGCTTTCTACCATTATGAAAACGCGCATGAAAGCTTCTGACGAATCGGTGCAGAGCGTTAAGGACTACGCTTCGGCATTGCAGGAACAGGGCGTTGTGGGCGACGAGGTGCAGCTTGCGGCAGCCCAGCAGGCGGCGACATTTCTCACGCAGGCGGAAAATCTGAAAACGCTCATGCCCGCGATGAATAATCTGCTTGTGCAGCAGCACGGTCTGAACTCCACTGCGAGCGACGCGGTGAGCATAGGAAATATGTTCGGCAAGGTAATGCAGGGGCAGACTTCGGCTCTGCGCAGAGTAGGCATAACGTTCAGTGCGGCGGAAGAAAATATGCTGAAATATGGCGATGAGAGCCAACGTGCCGCGGCCCTCGCGCAGGTGATAACGAATAACGTCGGCGAGATGAACTCGGCTCTGGCGCAGACGAGCGCGGGCAAACAGCAGCAGCTCGCCAACACCTACGGCGATATACGCGAGCAGCTCGGCAAGAGCGTTTCGCAGCTAAAGCAAATGCTTCTGCCGGCAGTAAACGCCGCTGTTAATGCATTTTCACGCATGGTGGACTGCATAGGGCAGGTGGTGCAGGCGATAGCGAAACTTGCTGGCTATAAGCTAGAATCTTCCTCCTCAGCAGCGGCAGGCGCGGCGGGCGATATGGCGGACAATTACGAAGAAGCCGCCGACAGCGCCGAAGCCGCAGAAGAAGCTCAGGAAAACCAGCTCGCCGCTTTTGACGAGATAAACAAACTCAGCAGCGACAGCGCAGATAACACGTCTGACGATACTTCCGCAGCCCCCTCGGCCTCTCCCGCCCTTACGCCCGAGGTCGATACCAAAAAGACAAGCAGTATGCTCGATGAGTTCGTAAAGTCGGCGCGCAAGGCGTTCTCATCGCTCAAAAAGTATATCGACGAGAAATTCAAGCCGACTTTTGACGGCATTTGGGACGGGCTGAAAGCCGAAACGTTTAAGCTTCAACAGACTTTGGGCGGCGTTTTCAGCGATATAAAGACCCTCGCCGAGCCGCTGAAAAGCTACTTCGCGGGCGACTTCACTACCTTTTTGCAGACCGCTTTCGCCACGCTCGGCAATATCGCCGTAGGGCTTTTTGACAGCTTTAATATGGTTTTTGCCGATATTTGGAACGTTGCGGCTTTTCCCATGCTGCAAAATTTCGTGACCGTGGGACTGCCGCTGATAACGCAGTTCGCAACGCAAATGCTGCTGACGATAAGCACGCTTTTTGACTCGATCAAAGAGCTGTTCGATACCTTTTGGCAGGAGTTCACAGTGCCGATACTCGACGAGATCACCCAGATATGGAATGACGTGTGGCAGACCCTTTCCGACGCTTGGGCGGAATGGGGACAGCCGATATTTGACAGCCTGCGCGAGGCGATAACGGGCACAAAGGACGCTATACTGAATATCTGGGAGCAGTGGCTGCGCCCGCTTTTTGATGAGTTTATGGCGATAATAGACAGCGTTTGGACAGAGCATTTGCAGCCGCTTCTCGCCGAATTTCTCGACTTCGTGGGGCAGCTCGTTTCCGGCGCGCTGGAGATCTACAACAGCGCTATCCTGCCGGTGATCAACTGGCTCGTTCAGAAGTTACAGCCCGTTGTGAAAAGTGTAGGCAGCTATTTCTTAGGCGTTTTCCACGAAATATTGAACGCCGTTATCGAGCGCGCACGCGGTATTATCCGCGTTCTCAGCGGTATCGTGCAGTTCGTGACGGGCGCTTTTACGGGCGACTGGCAGAAGGCTTGGAACGGTATCAAGCAGATATTCAAGGGCGTTTGGGACACGTTCTACGCCGTAGTCAAGCTGCCGATAAACCTCATAATCGGCGCGATAAACGCTATGACAGGGGCAATATCCGACGCGCTTAATTACATAGTTGACGCGGTGAACGAGCTGAGCTTTGAAGTGCCCGACTGGGTGCCGAGTATCGGCGGCGAGGAGTTCGGTTTTGACCTGCCGAACGTGTATATCCCCGAGATCCCCAAACTAGCCGCCGGCACGGTAGTTCCCGCAAACTACGGTGAATTCATGGCAGTGCTCGGCGACAACACTCGCGAACCCGAGGTAGTCAGCCCGCTGTCAACGATGAAGCAAGCCGTGCTCGAAGCGCTGGTCGCATACGGCGGCGATGGCAGCGGTCAGAAACAGCCGCTTTATGTTACAGTACAGCTAGACAGACGGCGCGTTGGACAGGCGATAATCGACGACATAAACGAGCGCACTCGCCGCAACGGACGTTCGCCGCTAAAGGCTTAGGAGGTGGTGCATAATGACACAAAAATTGATGTTCGGCGGCGAGGAAATGCCCGCGCCGATCAGCGTGAGCTTCACGAACGAAAAAATTTGGTCTGACAACGCGGGGCGCACCGCCGACTGCACGATGGTCGGCGATATTCGCGCCATAAAAAAGACCATCAAGCTGCAATGGGCGCACCTCACGGGCGCGCAGACCGCCGCCATAAATCGGTATATCTCCAACGTCGATAGGGCGTTTTTCACCGTCACGCTGCTCGATGAGGAGATGAACGTGGTCACGAAAACGGTCTACGCGGGCAGCCCTGCGTATGAGGCTTGGGGCTGGGACGAGCGGCGGCAACTTTGCAAAACGCTGAATGTAGACCTCATAGAGCAGTAGGGGGCGATATATTGTATACAGTTTCAGACGAACTTGCGGCGCTCATAACGTCGCCCTGCCGCACATGGCGAATAATTTTAGAAGACCTCACCGCCGCCCGCACCCTGACCGCCGAAGCGATATTCACGGCAAATTCAGACCGCGAATCGACATCATTAAGCGACGACATCGAACTCGGCGCGGTCTGCTCGCAGTCGTGGACGGTCAACATCGCTGACAGCGCTGGGGGATACGTCGGGCATATGTTTCGGCTTTCGCTCTACATCGCGGACATCGCGGACATCGAGGGCGGCAAAATGACGTGGGGCAGGCTCGCGCGGTACAAATTCGGGCGCATAAAAACGCTCACACCGCGGCAGATACGGCGGCTGGGCGAGGTGCTCGGCGAGCCTATCCCGATGGGCGTTTTCATCTGCACCAAAGCCCCGCGAAACGGCACGGGTCGCGAGCTGTCATTGTACGATATGCTGTACTTTGCCGACCGCGAGTACAAATGTACGCTGACATTGCCCGCAAGCGCCGAAGCCGTTGAGCAGGACGTTTGCAGACAGCTCGGCGTACAGTGCATGGGCGGCGCGGTCAGCGGCGACTTGCAAGAGATCGGCGGTGCTGACCTGCTCGCGGCGAACGGCGCACAGCTTGTCGCGGCAAGCTTCGACTTCACTATTCCGACCATCGCGGCGGGCACGACCTGCCGCCAAATGCTCGGGTACATATCGGCGGCGCGGGGGCATTTCGGGTTCATAGACCGCGAGGGGGTCTACCGAACGCGCTGGTATACGTCGGCGCGCGATATCACGCCCAGCGAAGCAGACGAGCCTACCCTCAGTGAAAGCCCGAACGTTATAGTAGGCGTGGTGTGCAATATAGACGACGATACGCACCTGACAGTCGGTGAAACGGACGAGAGCAAGGGGCGAATTTTGCAGCTGACCTGCCCGTATATGACCCGCAGCCTGCTTGACAGCCTTTTTTCGCGCGTGAAGAATTATACATGGTACACGGCGCAGTTTCGGCATCGCTTGGGCGACCCGCGGCTCGACGTCGGCGACGTTGTGACCTATTCGGGCACGGCGATACCCGTCACGGGGCTGGCGTTTTCGTATGACGGCGGGCTGAGCGCGGACATCACGGCGGCGGGTCTGAACGATGAAGAACAGTTGATATGAGGAGTGATATTATGGCAGAAAATTTGACGATCGAAGAACGTGTGACCGCTCTCGAGAACGCGGCGAAATACAAGCTGCGTTACTCGGGCGAGCAGATAGACGGCTTTTTCGATACGTTGTCCGCAAGAGGATTTGAACACGGGCGGGAGAGTTTCACGGTGAAAAAGGGTACGTCGATAGCGAGCCAGCGCGTTACGCTGAATATCCCGAATGCGACGGCGAACACGCGCGTGCTGGCGACGGTGAGCTATGTGTACAGCACTGGGCAGGTGGCGGCGATGAACGTCTGCTGCTTTTTGGAGTACCTCGCGGGCACTGGCTACCGCTGCTATGTCACCAACGGGCGGTACAAGCAGAGCGGCGGCGCGCAGGAGGGGTACCTGCCGACGGGCACATACCACGTTGACTGGCTCGTGATAGGGAGGTAAAAATGGAGTACACTGAAAATTTAACGCTCGCGCTTGTCGGCGACGATGATCTGTTCGACGAAGCGTATCTGAATGCGAATTTTGAGAAGATAGACGCGGCGTATGCTGAGCTTTCGCAGAGAAGCGGCGGCGGCAGCGCTCCCGCCCTAGCCTCGGCGGTGGCGGAAGGGGTAGTGGGCAGAGCCGGCACGGCCGAGATGGTCTACAGCATGGACATTGACCTTATGGGCGCGAGTTGGGAGCAGGGCAGTATATATGATAACGGCGATAATTTTAACAGTACCGCACGAATACGAACGTCCGATTATCTTGATATTTCAAACGCATCCGATATTTTTTATTCGGGATTCACAATTATTGCAGAAGCCGATAAAAAGCTTTTATTCACGTTTATTTTCTACGATTCAGAGAAAAAGATCTTGAAAACATCGACCAATAAAGACTGGCTAGACAGCGGCACGCTGACAACGTGCGGCACAGCGTCTGCACCGTCATATGTGCGTGTAGTGCTGCGTTATGCAGACAACAGCAATATGACCCCCGACGTGCTGACGTCGGCGCGGCTGAAAATATTAGCGTGAAAGGAAAATTATAATGGCAATAGAAACAACATATTTCACAGGTACGACCGCAGCAGCTAATTACGCTGAGGTGTCTGCGTGGCTGACAGCTAATGCGGCGGAATATTTTGATACAATTGATGTTCCGTCAGGCGCGCAGGAGGTGAGCTGTAAGGTCGGCGATGTAACAGCATTAAAATTGGACTGGGGGACTGAATATAATACCCAACGTTCATTTCAGATAAACGCCAAAAACGGCGCTAACATAAACAGCAATTATCAGTATTTTCACGATAGATGCTGTTGGCGCTATGGGTATAAAACCGACAGCGGAATAGTAATTTGCAACGGTAAAACAGATAATTATCAGGCATCTATTTTTATATCCAAAAACAATAATGGCGAACTGATTTTCGCAGCGCTACGACCCGACAACCCAAACATCAATAGTTGTAGCAACTGGGCAGAAATTATTGATTTCAATTCGCAGGCATCTATAAAATTCAATAGCAGCAATCAGGGCGACCCGGCGACAAGACATCGCATAAATGGCGTATTACCGGCGTCAATGACTGCATTAGTGCCTATCGTTTCGGACGTTGAAACGTATTGCGACAAAATCATGATAACGCCGTTTTCGCAGTACAACAATATGTGTTGGGGCGTTATCGACGTATCCGGCACAAAGTACGTTTACAACGGCGTTTTCGCACTAAAGGAGTGACACCATGAAACAAAAATTGGCAAAATTAGTGGACGTAAAATCGCTTGTGACCCTCGCGCTTACGGGTGTTTTCTGCGCGCTGGCATGGCGCGGGGTGGTTTCGGCGGGGCAGTTTCAGACGATCTTCACCACCGTGATAGCGTTCTATTTTGGCACGCAGAGTGTGAAGAAAAGGTCGGGTGATGATGAATGACGGAAGCGATAATCGTTGCGCTGATAACGGCGGCTTCGGCGGTGGTCTGCCAGCTTCTCATTGCCGCGAACAGCCGAAAATCCATGCGGCAGGCGCAGTTCGACAGCCAAAAACTGATAGAATACAAGATAGACAAGCTCTCCGAGCGCGTCGACAAGCACAATTCTGTCGTCGAGCGCACATACAAGCTGGAGCAGGATTACGCGGTGGTCGCCGAGCAGATAAAGGTTGCGAACCATCGCTTGACAGATCTGGAGGTAGAAAATGAAAAAAGGCATTGACATATCATACTGCCAAGGCTCGCCCGACTTCGCGAAAGTGCGCGGCGCGGCCGATTTTGTGATAATGCAGATCGGCTACGGGCGTTACGCGGGGCAGATAGACAAGACTTTCGCGCGCAATTACAGCGAGTGCAAGAAGCACGGCATACCCTGCGGCGGGTACTGGTTCAGCTACGCCACTACCGCCGACGAGGCGCGCGCCGAAGCGAAATGCTGTATCGCCGCCATCAAGGGCAAGCAGTTCGAGTACCCGATATATTTCGACGTCGAGGGCAAGTCGCTTGTCGGCAAGACGGGCGTTTCGGCGATGTGCAAGGCGTTCTGCGAGGAGCTCGAAAAGGCGGGCTATTTCGCGGGCATTTACATGAGCCGCAGCCCCGCGCAGACTATGCTGACGGCAGAGGTCGCTAAGCGTTACGCCCTCTGGCTCGCGGAGTACGGCGGCAAACTCAATTGGTCGGGCGAGGTCGGAATATGGCAGTACACGGACGGCGGCGCGGTCGCGGGTATCGGCTCGGCGGTGGATTGCAACTACTGCTATGTGGACTATCCCGCGAAGATAAAGGCGGCAGGATTAAACGGCTTCACCGCTCCGAAAGCCTTGAAAACGCTGGATACAGAGGGCTTCAAGCGCGGCGACAAGGGCGTAGGCGTGTACGCGTACAAACAGCTCCTGCGGCTCGCTTGCGCGGAGCTCGGCGTGGCTGAGAACCTCGCGGACGACGGCGGCTTCGGCGGTGGCACGGAGAAGGCTACCAATGCGGTGCTCGGGAAGCTGGGGTACAAGCAGAACGGGGTCGCGGGGGTGAAGTTGATGAAGAAGTTGAGCGAAAAATTAAAGTAAAAGGCAACAGCCGACAGGGGTTATTCCTTGTCGGCTGTTTTTTGCATAAAAAAAGCGGGGCAACGTTCATAACATTGTCCCACCAAAAACCTATTTCGGTTTGTTCTATTACAATATATATTATATCACGATGAAGCCAATTTGTCAACAACTTTTTTTAAAAAAATAAAATTTGCAAATACGAGGCTGTTTTGAGCAAAATGATGGATATATTTTTGTTCAAAATGTTCAAGTACATTGGAAAATTCTTGAAAATCATAGCTTGCAACATCCTGCGAGGCAAGTTCTTTTAACGAATAGAGTACACAGACGATCTCACTTATGATTCTGCATTTTAGCCTTGTGGTTTTTCCACTGTTGCCAATATCTGTGCCAAGACTATCGATAAAAGCGCGCATTCTTGGATCAATTCTTTCAGTCTTCTTGTAAAGAGTTGCTAGTATACAATTATTGTGAGCACACGCGTTTCTCATATTTTTTACATTAAAAAGAATATTCTCTGGAATAGGAGTTTCAGCTACATATGTATGCTCTTTAGGATAGAAAAATTTATAGAAGCTGATAAGATCGCCGAAAGTTATCATCTCAAGCATTATCCAAATGGGCACATCTACAGCGTATTCGATCTGCTTTCCATTATTGTATAGCGATACGGAATAAACCGAGTCATCAGTTTTAGTATAAATGTATTTACCAGCTAGTTTGTTTAAATATAAACTCTCTCTCTTTTTGGCAATGTCTAGAGCAACTTTACCCCCTGATCTTGTTTTGAAAAAGTCTTGGATCAATTCATACCCGTCGTTGTCACATTTTTCAAAATCCTTCAATATTCTTAGCTTAAGACTGTGTTCTATATCTATGCACATAGAAAAAATTTGTTTTCTTATATTCATATCAAGTATGGCTGTTGCTCTGAGTTGATCGAAGTCGAGATTGATATATTTTCCTTGGTTTATTCCGCACGGATATTTATCATACAGTTTTCTGTACGAACATAACCGCAGAAAATTATTACTTTCCAAAAGGTATTTTTCTACATATTCTTTAGTATGTGGTTCAATGATTATGCCCTTTTCGATCATTTTATCAACAAGTTCGGCTGAATTCATTTTTGGCTTTTCTAATGCCATTCTAGACTTGGTTGCGCACATTTCAGGAATGGAAAGCAAAACTGTCACCTCTTATTATGGTATTTACTAAATTATACAACATTTTTCTTGAAATTTCAAGATGTAAACCAAATGAAAAATGAAAAATATTATATTTTTATTTATTGACCTACATACCTTGACAAAATTCATCAAAAATGATATACTGATCTCGGTGATGTTATGGAAGTAAATTACAAACAGTTGGCGCGTGTGTATCGGCATATATGCGAGCGGACGGACTATTTCCGACCTGCTGACGAAGCGGCGCGCAAACCATTTCGAAGCATATATTCTGCTATCGTTACCGCAGAAATACAAGGTGTTGACATGGCAGCTACGAGAGCCGAAGTCTGCGCATTGATAAGTTGGACGATTCTTCGCAGTTTGCTTGATTATACTCCGTCAGAAGCTGAGCAATGGGAGTTCCTAAATGCCTATTATGAAATCTGAAACCATGAACGATTTGTACACGATAAAACCAATTTGTAAAATTATGTATGTAAAGTTGCACACGCCTAAAAGCTCGGAAACCGTTGATTTTGCTGGGTTTTACGAGTGTTAGAAAAGCGGTCGAAAAGGGGAGAATTGGGCTATTTTTACTCCCTCCTTCTCCGCCAAATACCCGCCGTAGATTAACGTCTGCGGCGGTTTTTGCGTTGTGCAGATCTTATTGCAAAAAAAAGCGGCACTTTCAGCCGCTTGATTTTTTTATTTGCCTGCAATGTCCTTTATGACCTCGCCCGCGATTATCAGACCTACTACCGAGGGTACGAACGCCGTCGAGCCGGGTATGTCGCGGCGAACGGTGCATTTTCTCTCCGTGCCGGGCGGGCATACGCAGTGGTTTCTGCAAGAGATCTCCATGTCGTCGATAGGACGAATGGGCTTTTCTTCCGAATATACCACTTTCAGCTTCTTGATTCCCAGTTTGCGAAGCTCGTAACGCATTACTTTCGCCAGCGGGCAGACCTTAGTTTTGTAAATATCCGCCACGCGAAAAGCCGTCGGGTCAAGCTTGTTGCCCGCGCCCATTGAGGATATTACGGGCACGCCCGCCGCGTCCGCGCGCTTCACTATCTCCAGCTTGCCCGTTACCGTGTCGATCGCGTCGATGATGTAGTCGTACTGCGTAAAATCAAATCGGTCGGCGGTGTCGGGCATATAAAAGCACTTGTGCGCCGTGACCTTTATGTCGGGGCAGATGTCGTGCACGCGCGCCTCAGCCACGTCCACCTTGTGCTTGCCGATGGTGCTGCGGGTCGCGATTATCTGGCGGTTCAGGTTGGTCAGACATACTCTGTCGTCGTCGATGAGGTCGAGCGCGCCGACTCCGCTGCGTGCGAGCGCCTCTACCGTGTAGCCGCCCACGCCGCCAATGCCGAACACCGCAACGCGGCTGTTTTTCAGCTTCTCCATAGCTTCTTTGCCGAAGAGCAGCTCAGTTCTCGAAAATTGATCCAGCATTTCTATTTCTCCTTTTAGTTCATGATCGTTCATAATATCATAACATATTCGCCGCGTAAATTCAAGCTGAATTTTAAGATATTTATTAAATTTTCTGATAATTCCTATTGAAAAGATAGGGTTAATGTGATATACTATATTAAAAGGCAATACCGCACAACTACCGCCTATCGGCTTTGTGTACGCCTTGCTTGCATATTGTTCCGTCATATTGCACTAAAACTCCTAGGAAAGCGCTAGCTTGCCGTCGTCGTTTTAGTACAATCTGACGAAAAATCTGACTACGCAATTCGCACACAATAGTTGCGCGGTATTGCCTAAATGATTTCAGAAAACAGGTGTATGTATGATGAATATGGTAAGAGATAGTATTACATTGGCGGAGCTTTCGCAGCTTACCGCCGAAAAAGGCTGCCTTGTTATCGACATTCGCAACGCTGATGAATTTGAGTACGGGCATATAAACGGCGCGGTGAATATCCCGCTCGCCGAGCTGGAGGAGCGCGCCGAGAGCCTGCCTGCCGATAAGCTGCTCGTCATCTGCTGCAAAAGCGGTCTGATAAGCGAACCCGCCGCCGAAAAGCTTCGCGAAAAGGGTCTGCCAGCCGCAAACCTCGCCGAGGGCTACTACGGCTGGCTGCGCGTGAAAATGGCTGAGGAGGTCAACTTCGCCGAGAAAGCCGCCGCGGTCGAGCAAAGCCTGCACACCGAGTTTCGCGAGAGCATTTACGAGAAATTCAAGCAGGCGATAGAGAAGTACCGGCTAGTTCAGGCGGGCGACCACATCGCCGTCTGTATCTCGGGCGGCAAGGACTCGATGCTGATGGCGAAGCTTTTCGGCGAGCTGAAAAAAGAGGGCACGCTAGATTTTGACGTGACATACCTCGTGATGGACCCCGGTTACAGCCCGCAGAACCGCGAAGTTATCGAGAGCAACGCCCGCAGGCTCGGCTTCCAGATAAAAGTTTTTGAAACCAATATATTCAATTCTGTCTATAACGTGGATAAGAACCCCTGCTACCTCTGCGCGAAAATGCGCCGCGGACATCTTTACAAAAACGCTCAGCTCGCGGGCTGCAACAAGATAGCGCTGGGCCACCACTACGACGACGTTATCGAAACAATATTCATGAGCATGATATACAGCGGTCAGATACGCACCATGATGCCGAAGCTGCACAGCCAGAATTATGAGGGTATGCAGCTTATTCGCCCGCTGTACCTTATCCGCGAGGAGGAGATAAAGCGCTGGCGCGATCACAACGATCTGCACTTCATAGCCTGCGCCTGCCGCTTTACCGACACCTGCACCACCTGCAACCCCACGGGCACAGGCTCGAAGCGCGTGGAGGTCAAAAATCTCATCGCTGAGCTGAAAAAGACCACCCCCGAAGTTGAGGAGAATATTTTCCATAGCATCGAGAACGTAGACATCGACAAAGTTATCTCCTACAAAATCGATGGCTGCGAGCACTGGTTCGACGGCGTACCGCACAAATAATGCACACAGGCAGGCTTTTTACCTGCCTTTTTTGCGCCGAAAAATTTGACATAAAGCGACTGGTGTGATATAATTAAAAGTGTATATGCAGAAATTAAAATAAGGAAACGGAAACGAATAATTTATGGATAAAATTTCTATCGGCGGCGTTGAGATAGAGCGCACAGCCGCCCTTGCGCCAATGGCTTCGGTGGCGGACAGAGCCTATCGGCTTATGTGCCGCGAGTACGGCGCGGCCTATTTGGTGAGCGAGATGATATCTGCCAAAGGGCTTTGCTACGGTGATAAAAAGACGGCTAAAATGTGCGCGGTGGACGAGCGCGAACGCCCCTACGCCCTTCAGCTTTTCGGCGAGGACGCGCCCTCTGTCGCGCGGGCGGCGTATATGCTCAACCGCTTTGGGCCTGACATAATCGACATAAATATGGGCTGCCCCGTGCCTAAAGTAGTCGGCAACGGCAGCGGCTCGGCGCTGATGAAGACCCCCGCGACGGCTGAGCTGATAGTGCGCGAGGCGGTGAAAAACGCCAACTGCCCCGTTACCGTGAAGATACGCGCGGGCTGGGATGAGGATAGCATAAACGCTCCCGAATTTGCAAAGCGCATGGAGCAGGCGGGCGCTTCGGCGGTCGCGGTGCACGGCAGAACGCGGCGGCAGATGTACTCGGGCAAGGCAGACTGGGGCGTTATCGCGGCGGTAAAGCAGGCGGTGAGCATACCCGTTATCGGCAACGGCGACGTTGACAGCGCGCAGGCATGCGAAAAAATGTACCGCGAAACGGGCTGTGACCTCGTAATGGTCGGCAGAGGAAGCTACGGCAGACCTTGGATATTCGAGGAGATACGCGAATATCTGCAAAACGGCAGTCTGCCGCCCGAAAAAAGCGTAGAGGAAAAAATGCAGATAATGCTGCGCCACACCCGTATGCTCATCGACGAAAAGGGCGAGGGGCAGGGTATGCGCGAGATGCGGCACAACGTGATATGGTATGTAAAGGGTATGCACGGGGCTGCGGCGCTGCGGCGCGAGTGCTCAGAGCTTACCGAGTACAGCCAGCTCGAGCGAATGGCGCGCGAGATGATCGAAAGAAATACGGAGAACTGAAAATGGGTATACTATATATAGTCGGCACGCCGATAGGCAATCTGGGCGATATGACTTACCGCGCGGTGGAAACGCTGAAAGAGGTAGACTTCATCTGCGCCGAGGACACGCGCGTTTCGGCGAAGCTGCTGAATTATTTTGACATAAAAAAACCGCTTATAAGCTACCACGAGCACAACGCTCAGGCGGCGGGAGCGGGCATAATAGCGCGGCTTGCGGCGGGCGAGAGCGCGGCTATAGTCACCGACGCGGGAATGCCCTGTATATCAGACCCCGGCGAGCTGCTGGTGAAACAGTGTGCCGAGAGCGGCATAGAGGTGCGAGTAGTGCCCGGCCCCACGGCGGCGATGTCGGCGATAGCGGCTAGTGGGCTGAACAGCAAGAATTTCAGCTTCCGCGGATTTCTCTCGGTCAACAAAAAGCAGCGCAGCGCCCACCTCGCGGCGGTAAAGACCTGCCCCGATACGCTGATATTTTACGAAGCGCCGCACAAGCTGCTCAACACGCTGGAGGATATGCTGAAATTTTTCGGCGACAGGCGTATAGCGCTCTGCCGCGAGCTTACGAAGATACACGAGGAGATAATCCGCACGACCCTTTCGCAGGCGGTGGAGTTTTACACCGAAAACAAGCCGAAGGGCGAGTTCGTGCTGGTGGTAGAAGGCGCACAGACGGCTGACGAGGCGGCGGATACGCTCGAAAGCGCGCTGGCGCAGGTGAAAGGTCTGGCGGATAACGGTATGCGCCCCGCCGACGCCTGCCGCGAGATAGCTAAGGTTACGCCTTACTCAAAGGGCGAGCTTTACACGGCGTATCTGGAGGGCAGGGGCGATGAGTGAGCTTGCGCTGCTGCCGATGAGCGAGGAAAATTACACCGCCGCCGCGCAGATAGAGGCTGAGTGCTTTTCCGACCGCCCGTGGACGGCTGAGCAGTTTCACGAGGAGATAACGCTTGATTTCTCGCGGACGTTCGTTGCCTACATCGGCGGCGAGCCTGCGGGATTTGTGAATATATGGCTGACACCGCCGATGGCGATTATAAACAATATAGCCGTGCGCGAGGGCTTTCGCAGGCGCGGGATAGCGCAGGCTATGATAAACGCGGCGCTTGGCGAATGCGGCGAATGCAGCTCGCTGACGCTTGAGGTGCGCGTTTCAAATCAGCCCGCCATCGCGCTTTACGAAAAGCTGGGATTTTCGCAGGTGGGCAGGCGCAGGGATTTTTACGAAAACCCGCGCGAGGACGCTTTTATAATGACGAAATTTTTTAGGAAAGGGGCGGCGGAGCAGGATGCCGAGTGAGATAAAAGGGCTTTCCGTCGAGCAGATCGGCGGGGTAAAGCTGCACATTTCGGCGGTGCACCGCTTCGGAACTGACGCTTTTTTGCTGGCAGATTTCGCCGCGCCGCGCCATAAAGACACCGTCTGCGACCTTTGCAGCGGCTGCGGGATAGTCGCCGCCGTGATGTACGAGCGCTTTCGCCCGAAGTCGATAGAGGCGGTGGAGATCGACCGCGAGGGGTACGAGCTGATGACGCTGACGGCGGAAAGCTCGGCTCTCGAAAATTTCAAGCCCGTCTGCGGCGACCTGAAAGACTGGCGTGCGGAGCGCGAGCTTGACCTCATCACCTGCAACCCGCCGTACAAGCGCGACGGAGCGGGCATAAAAAGCGCGGGCGAGGTGGCTCTGGGCGCGCGGCACGAAGTGCTTTGCAGCTTTTCAGACGTTTGCAAGGCGGCGGCGCGCTCGCTGAAATACGGTGGCAGGCTTTGCGTTTGCAACCGTCCCGAGCGGCTTTGCGACATGATGTGCGATATGCGCGCGGCGGGGATAGAGCCGAAGCGTATGCGTTTTGTGTCCAAAAATTCGGACAGTGCACCGTGGCTGGTGCTGTTGGAGGGCAGAAAAGGCGGCAGCCCGTTTTTGCAGGCGGAAAAAAATTTCTACACGCAGACGGCTGACGGCGGCATATCGCCCGAGCTGGCGGCGGTGTATGGGCAGGGGTGAGCGCAATGCGACCCACAGGTTCAGTTTAGGACAATCAAGCTAATATGGATCAAAAGTACAAAAATATGTACAGTTAGGAATGACGGTTATGAAGATACTGGGAATAGAAAGCTCCTGCGACGAAACGGCGGCGAGCGTTGTCGAGGACGGCAAAACGGTGCTATCAAACATAGTTGCGAGCCAGATCGACGAGCACAGGCTTTACGGCGGCGTAGTGCCCGAGATCGCTTCGCGCCGCCACGCGGAAAACATCGGTTGGGTGGTACGCGAGGCGCTTTTGCAGGCAAACTGCACCCTCGCCGACATCGACGGGATAGCCGTGACATACGCGCCGGGGCTTATCGGCGCGCTGCTGGTCGGCATAAGCTTCGCAAAAGGGCTTGCAATGTCGAGCGGCATACCGCTGATACCCGTGCACCACATCGCGGGGCACATCGCGGCGAATTACATCACCCACCCCGACCTTGAGCCGCCCTACCTCTGCCTGGTCATCTCGGGCGGGCACAGCCACATCATCGAGGTGCGCGACTACACGAAGTACCACGTTATCGGCAGAACGCGCGACGACGCGGCGGGCGAGTGTTTTGACAAAGCGGCGCGCACGCTGGGTTACGAGTATCCCGGCGGAAAATTCATCGACGCGGCGGCGAAGCTGGGCGACCCGAACGCTTACAAACTGCCGAAGCCGAAGATACCGAACAGCGAGTTTGATTTCAGCTTTTCTGGTCTGAAAACGGCTGTCATAAACACCGTGCATAACGCCGAGCAAAAGGGCGAGCAGCTGCGCCGCGAAGATATGGCGGCTTCGTTCCAGAAAACGGTAGCAGACACGCTCGTTGAACGCACGATGGCTGCCGCAAAAATGCTGGGCAGTAAGAAGCTGGCTATCGCAGGCGGCGTTTCGGCAAACAGCGGCGTGCGCGGTGCGTTTGAAAAAGCCTGCGCCGACCGCGGGGTAAATCTGTATATGCCCGAGCTGAAATACTGCGGCGACAATGCGGCGATGATAGCTTGTCAGGGTTACTACGATTTTCTTGCGGGCAAGCGTGCAGACGAGAGCCTGAACGGCATAGCTACCCTTTCGCTGGATAAAATTTCTGAGGAGCAGTGAGGTGCAAAATGAAAATACTAGCAATTGACGGCAACAGCATCATGAACCGTGCGTTTTACGGGATAAAAGCGCTTTCGACCTCGAAAGGCGAGTACACGAACGCGCTCACGGGCTTCATGAACATCTATCTGAAAGAGCTGGAAGCGGTGCAGCCCGACTGCGCGGCGGTGGCTTTTGACCTCAAAGCGCCGACCTTTCGCCACAAGTCTGACGCGGCTTACAAGGCGAACCGCAAGGGCATGCCGCACGAGCTGGCACTGCAAATGCCGCTGATAAAGGAAATTCTGGCAGACCTTGGCGTGAAAACGCTGGAGTGCGAGGGTTTTGAGGCGGACGACATTCTCGGCACGCTCTCGGAAATTTTTGGCAACGGTGACGAATGTGTTATCCTAACGGGCGACCGCGACAGCCTGCAGCTCGTCAGCGAGAGCTGCACCGTGCGCCTTGCGACCAACCGCGAAACGGTGGTCTACACACCCGACAAATTCCGCGAGGATTACGGGCTTGAGCCGATACAGCTTATCGAGCTGAAAGCGCTGATGGGCGACAGCTCGGACAACATTTCGGGCGTAAAGGGCATAGGCGAAAAGACAGCTGCGGCGCTGATAAAAGAGCAGGGAAGCGTTGAACAACTGTACGAAAATTTGGACAGCATGAAGTTGACGCCGTCCGTTCGCAAGAAGCTGGAGAGCGGTCATGAGGACGCTGTGCGCAGTAAATTCCTCGCGACCATCGTGAAAAATGCGCCCATCGAGCGCGACACGGCGGCGTACACCTTCGGCGAGCGCAAGGACGACGAACTGAAAATGCTGCTTTCGCGGCTGGAAATGAACAAACTTATGGCAAGGCTGGGGCTTACAGGCAATGCCGAAAACGCTCCTCAGCCTGTCAAAACAGACGATCTGCCGCCGCTGAAAACAGCTGAACTGACGGCGGATAACCTGCCGAACGGCAAGTCGGCGTTCACTTTTGACGGCGAAAAACTTTGCGTTCAGAGCGGCGAAACGGTTTATCATACTGACGATGAGCAATTGATATTGAAATATTTTACAGCAGAGGGCGAGAAAGTCTGCTTCGACGGCAAAACTGCGCACCGCTGGGCATTTGAGCATGGCGGAGAGCTGCGCGGGCTAACGTTTTCGTGTGATCTGGCGGGGTATCTGCTGAACTCGCAGGCGAGCGAATACACGGCGGAGAACCTTTGCTTGGCTTACAGGGTGGCGTACCGAGCGGATATGGGCGAATTTGCCGACGTTTGCTCGCTCATCGCGCTGGCTGAGCGGTTGACGCAGGAGCTTGAAGCGGCAGATATGACGGCATTATATAATGACATAGAATTGCCGCTTTGCGAAACGCTGGCTTCGATGGAATATTATGGCGTAGACGCAGACGCGGACGGAATACGCGCTTTCGGCGACAAACTGAATGAAAAGCTCGGCGAGATCACTGACGAAATATACCGATTAGCGGGGCAGGAGTTTAATATTTCCAGCCCGAAACAGCTCGGAAAAGTGCTATTTGAGGATCTCGGGCTGCCGTGCAAGAAAAAAACGAAAAGCGGCTACTCGACCAACGCCGATGTGCTCGAGTCGATCGCGAACAAGCACCCCATCGTGCCGATGATCCTAGAATATCGCACGCTTTCCAAGCTTTCCTCGACCTACGTCGACAGCTTGCTCAAGCAGATACACGCTGATGGGCGGGTGCATAGCATCTTCAAGCAGACGGAAACGCGCACGGGGCGCATCAGTTCGACCGAGCCAAATATGCAGAATATACCTGTGCGTAAAGAACTTGGCAGAGAAATGCGCCGATTTTTCATCGCGCGCGAGGGCTGTCTGCTGGTGGACGCCGACTATTCGCAGATCGAGCTGCGCGTGCTGGCTAGCGTTTGCGGCGACGAAAATATGCAGCAGGCTTTTTTGAGCGGCAGCGACATTCACACTTCGACCGCCGCGCAGGTTTTCGGCCTGCCCGAAGATTTCGTTTCGCCCGAGATGCGCTCGGCGGCTAAAGCTGTAAATTTTGGGATCATTTATGGCATCGGGCCGTTCTCGCTCTCGAAAGACATCGGCGTTTCGGTCGCAGAGGCTAAGAAATATATACAGAGCTATTTGGACAATTATCCAAAAGTTACAGAATTTATGAATAAAACTGTTGCAGACGGCGAGAAAAACGGCTATGTATCTACAATTTTTGGCAGACGGCGCTACATTCCAGAACTTTCGGCGTCGAACAAAAACGTGCAGGCGTTCGGCAAACGCGCGGCGATGAACGCGCCGATACAGGGCGCTGCGGCGGACATAATCAAACTCGCGATGGTGAAAGTCTATCGGCGGCTGAAAGCAGAACTGCCCGAGGTGCACTTGATCTTGCAAGTGCACGACGAGCTGATCTTGGAAGCGCCAGAGGCGCAGGCTGAGCGGGCGGCGGCGCTGCTGAAAGAGGAGATGGAGGCGGCTGTGAAGCTGGCTGTTCCACTTACAGTAGATGTTCATACAGGCAAGAGCTGGTATGACGCAAAGGGCTGATGTGCAAGCCAATATTGTGCTAGTTTATATAGAAAACTGAAAAGGAATGGTAGAGATGGAAAGAAAATATGCAATTCTCGGCGAAACTTTGAAACACACGATGTCGCCGCCGATACACAAGGCGCTCTTCGATCTGCGCGGCAGAGAGTTTTCGTATGAGATAATCGAAGTGCCGCCCGCAGAGCTTGCGGCTAAGGCTGACTATCTTGATTCGCTCGCCGGCTACAATATTACGATACCCCACAAAATGGGAATTATCGAGCAGATCGACAAGCTTGATGACACCGCAAAACGTTACAACAGCGTGAATTGCGTGAATAACAAGGACGGCGTGAGCACGGGTTACAACACCGACTGCGTTGGTTTTTTGGAAACTATCCGCGCGATGAACGTTAATTTCGGCGGCAGAGTACTGCTCATCGGCTGCGGCGGGGTTGGCAGAATGATGGCGATAGAGGCGGCGCTTGCGGGTGCTGACCTGACGATCGCGGTGCTTGAAAGCGATATGCCGCTTGCCGAGCAGGCTGTTAAAGAGATCAAGGTAATGAAATCTGACGCTAAAATCAATATTGTGCTAAACACGGCGGTCGATACGTCGGTGAAGTACGACCTGCTGATGAACGCCTGCCCTGTTGGAATGTATCCGAAGGTCAACGCTTGCCCCGCTACGGACGAGATGATCGCAGCGAGCGACGCCGTTTTCGACGTTATTTACAACCCCGGCGAGACGCGGCTTTTGAAGAAAGCGGCAGAGATGGGCAAGAAAACCTCCGGCGGTATGGCGATGCTGGTTTGGCAGGCGGTCAAGGCGCACGAGATCTGGGACGGCGACCGCTACACTGACGAGGAAGTCGCCGCGATAATCAAGGAAATGCAGGCGGAAGTTGACCGTGATTTCCCGCTTTAAAGGGTGATACATATGATAAAAAAGAACAGACCCGTTTACCTCTGCGGCTTCATGGGCTGCGGTAAATCGACCATCGGCAGGCTGCTTGCTAAAAAGCTGGGGCGCGAATTTGTTGACCTTGATGACTACATCGAGCAGCGCGAGGGCATGAGCATACCGCAGATCTTCGAGCAACGCGGCGAGAACTATTTCCGAGAAGTGGAAACTGTGGCGCTTTCTGAACTTTCTGCCGCTGCGGGCGTTGTCGCGACGGGCGGCGGAACGCTGCTCAAAAAAGAAAATGGCGACCGCGCGAAGAGCATGGGCACGGTTGTTTTCATCGACGCGCCGTTCGACATTTGCTATGAGCGAATCAAGGGCGATAAAAATCGTCCGATTGCTTACAATTCCACGCGGGAGCAGCTTCTCGACCGTTACGAGCAGCGCAAGCCCCTTTATAAGGAAAATTCAGATTTTTCTGTCAACGGCAACGCCGCGCCAATGCAGATCGTCAGCGATATTTTATACTAAAGCGGGAGATTTCACATGAAAAGACTGGTTACTATACAAGATATATCCTGCTTTGGCAAGTGCTCTTTGACAGTTGCACTGCCTGTTATCTCGGCGATGGGCGTCGAAACGGCGGTCATTCCGACGGCGGTGCTATCTACGCACACGGGCAGCGGTTTCTCGGGCTACACATTTCATGATCTGACGTCAGACATACCCAAAATATCAGCACACTGGAAAAAGCTAGGGCTAAAATTTGACACGATCTATACGGGATACATCGGTTCGTGCGAGCAGATCGAGGTCGTGAAGCGTTTTATCAGAGATTTTCGTACCGATGAAACGCTTGTCGTCGTCGACCCGGTGATGGGTGACGCGGGGCGGATGTACGCGGGTTTTGACGCAAAATTCGTTGAGTCGATGCGCTCGCTTTGCTCTGTTGCCGACTGTATTTTGCCGAACGCGACCGAAGCGGCGCTGCTGCTGAACAAGCCTTACGACGAGATCGCGGGGTGCGAATCGCCCGAGGAGCTGCGCGAAATTTTGCGTAAATTGACGGGACTGGGCTGCAAAAACGCTGTGTTTACAGGCGCTTGCAGCGACCCTGCGCTCAACGGTGCGGCGGCGTACAGCGCGCTGAACGAGGACTTTTTCATCGCGACCTGCGAGAATATCGACGGCAGC
>OGNF01000599.1_pt1 | contig 37573 bp, 29 predicted proteins | sample 1573321 | NCBI WGS metagenome assembly OGNF01 (sample SAMEA2581911, study PRJEB24529) | metagenome | biome: Human gut stool | place: China | collected 2011 | reverse complement strand
GGTTCGCTGTCGAGCTCGGCTTTCGTACGGTATTCTTTCGGTGTAAGCTGAAAGTGTTCGTGTATGAATTTCTCGAACAGCTGATGTTTGAGTATGTCCTTGACGGTCAGCAGAGGATGCCGGATAAAATTCAGATTCTTGACCCACGCCTTTTTCAGGAAAAGCGGGTTGTACATCTTTTTTTGCTTGGCTGTCCGGAAATTGATTATCTCGCATTCGTGGCCGAGGGCGAGTACGGTCTGCTGCAGGGCGTAGGCCTGCAGCATGGAGCCGTAGTTGTGAGATGCGTGAAATGTTATGATACCGACTTTCATCGAGTTTCTACTTTCAGGCGCTTAAATATTTTCAGTCGGATAAGCTTTGGCCGCACGGCGTTGATGATGAATCGGCGCTCGCTGCCGGTCAGGCCGACGGTATAGCAGATAAGTGTGACGGACATCATGCCCACGGCAACGCTTACTGCCAGACGGAGAAGCCCCTCTTGCATATTCATGATGACAAATATGACCGGAATTGCCGAAAGCAGGCTTACGAGTACGATCGGACCAATGACAGTCCGGAGATAGTTGCGTATGGAGAGGCCGAGCATATTGCGGCAGAATATGATGCGGGATGCATTGCCCAGCAGCATGAACACGATCGAGACAACAAGTGGGGTAGCTATGTGGAAGCCTGCCCGAAGAAGCATGTATGCAACCGGGATGTTGAACAGAAGTATCGTACCGACCGTTATCTGGTACCATTTGATGCGGCCCGTCGCAAGAAGCGCGGTTATCATCGGGCCGGCAAGCGTGTCAAGCAGACTCTCGATTATCACCAGACGTGTGAACAGAACGGCCATCGGCGGTACTTCCACGAGCCACAGCTCGAGGATGGTGTCGATCTCTGCCAGAACCGGCAGCGAGAGTATCAGCATCAGGAAGTATGAGATTTTCGAGCTTTTGCAAAGCAGACTGCAGGCGGCTGCGTTATTTCCCGAGGCGTAGTTTTTTGTAATCTGAGGGTTGACCGCGGTCTGGAAGCCGCCTATCAGACTGCGGATTGCCCCGGTGACCTGTCCCGAGACGCCGCGGGCGGCGTTGAACACAGGGCCGCCGAAGATGTTGAGCAGGATGCTCGCGCCCTGGTCCTTGGCCGTCCAGGCAACGGTGCCGAACATGTTCCATCCGGTGAACCCGAGCATGGATCGGAAGAGTTTCCCGTCCCACACGTGCCGCCGTATCCTGCAATTGTCGAACCGCCGGATACAGTACCAGCGGTATATGAGCGAGACGGCCAGCTGCAGCGTGAAGAATGCGAAGCCCCACACGGCCAGGCGGTCGTAGGGGTAGATCAGAAGCGCGAGCACTATGGCCAGGCGTGTGAAAGTCTCTCCGAGGCCCACGTATGCGTAAATGTGCATGTGCTCATGCGATACGATTGCGGCATTATACGGGGTTTGGACTATGCCCAACAGGGCCGACAGCACCGTGGCCTGATATATCCAATTGGCGGCGCCGATGCGGGCTTCAGGGATATTGAGATGGGTGTTGACAAACCACAGTCCGACAGTCTCGGCTGCTATCAGTACTATGCCTGCAATGAACAGGTGGACTTTTACGGACATGTTGAACACGCGGTTGAAGTCGCCGCCGCCGTCGCGCCCGAGCTCGTACGTCAGAAAGCGCTGGGTCGCCACGGACATCGAACCATTGATGAATGCCATCAGGGCTATTATGCCGCCGACTACATTCAGTATGCCGAAATCCTCGACTCCGAGTGCCTCCAGGATTTTCCTCGACGTGTACAGCGATACCGCCATCGAGATGAAAGTCCGGATGTATAGATACAGGGTGTTTTTGGCTATCCTTTTGCTGTCGGTAGCTGTCATCCTATGAATTTACGTTTTATCATTCTCGCAAGTGTGGCCGCCTTGCTGTCGACTATACATGCGGCTACAGCCGCCCTTAGCGGCAGTGCGGGATACAAGGTCCGGAATATTTTTGCCTTGCATGTTTCTTTGACCGGATGCCGCAACTGGTCGTTGCCGCTGACCGCTTCCTGCACGGGCCTGGAATGTATTTCAAGTTCGGGAGTAATCGCCTCAAGCAACCGCTGCCCCTTCGGAGTGGAAACGAGCACAGCCGATATTCCGTCGCGGGCCTGTTCGGGCAGATTTTCGGGCTCTTTTATTCCCCAGAAATCACCGATCGTGATGTCGCCGGCTCGCTTATCGCCGGCATACGGACACCGGTAGCACGACGGCCGAAATGAGAATCCTTTATAGAACACCCTGAAGTAAGGCACAGACCATACGGAACCAGAGAATGCCTTTCTGTCGGGGTATGTTAGCTTCAGTCGGTATTCATTGCCGTCTCTGAAAGAAACGGATTCGGGCATCTGGCGGCTGATCGAGCGGAACTGCTCGTTGAGCATCTTCTGCGACGGAACGCCGTGGCAGATAAGATCGGCTGTATACAGGTTTTCAGGATATTTCCGGTAGATATTCCTTACGGCCGATACCTGACAGGGGGTGCCTATGAACAGAACTTCACGACCTCTTTTTATATCCTCCTTAATTTGCCGGTAGACTCCCCGTGTGTCGCTTTGGACATACTTGGAGCCCTGTAGTTCGGCAAGGCTTTCGATATCTTCGACCCGTATGTGGCGGATATGGGTCGGATCTGCCGCCGAGCAGCCGTATACCACCCCGCCGCGTCCGATGACGGATTTTGCAAGAACATATCCTAAGCCTCCCGACGAACTTTTCCGATGTGTGTGCTGATCATTGGCCCACGCCGCGAAGCAGTTGCCGGCCTCCCGGGTGGCTGCATTGCCCGGTATGATCGGACAGACCCGCTCGCATGCTCCGCAGCCGATGCAGGCCGCTGCGTCGATCGACGGATAGATGAAGCCTGCGGCGTCGTGTCGGTATTCTATGCAATGTGCCGGGCAGACGTCCGCGCAGGCCGCGCAGCCCGAGCATTGGTATTTATTATTGATTTTGAGCATTGTTTCAGCGGCTTGGACGTAGGACCGGTCAGTCGGTGTAGCGGATGAATTCGGGCTGGACTTCGACGGCGGCGGCGATGAAGTCGGGGATTTCGACTATGAGGCGCTTCTTGCGGGATCCGCGCAGCGACAGCAGGCGTCCGCTGTAGCCGTCGAACGGACCGCCGACGACGCTGATCTCCTTGCCGTACATTTCGGGCGTGATTTCTTCAAGGCTGTAGTAGCGGACGTTGTCGGAGAGGCTGACAGCCTCGATGAACCGCTCCATGTCGGCGTCGCGTACGCTCATGGGCTCGCTGATGCTTTGGCCGCGGCGGTAGCGGAACTGCAGCGACGGGATGATGTTAAGGGCGGCGCCGAGGCTTTCCTTGTCGGAGCGGACGAACAGCAGGTCGGCTATGACGGGTACCTGCCGGCGGACGCGCCTGGCGCCGCGGACGGCGATCTCCCAGCGTAGCGGCGTGAAGACTTCGAAGCCGCGGGCGGCCAGTTCGGCGTAGCCGGGCGTGTTCGAATTGCGGCGCCTGAGATCGCGCAGCACGTACCATTTCACCTGGTTCATGACAGCCATTTTTTTATCTCACAGCAATTCTCCAACTCCTGCCCGAGTTTATAATCTTAAGTAAGTCAAGCAGTTAGGGAGATGCGTTGAAAAGTTGGGAGCGAACTCCCTGTATGTCAGGACGGCTGTTGTCGCATCTGGAAATACGGTCGCAGCCGCAGGAAATCTATTTTTAGTCGTAGCTCGTTAAAGTTGTTCTGGGTTTCTTAAGTTTTGGTTTACTATTATTGCAAGGAATTGATACAGTAGGCTGTTTTATTTTAGAGGTATGCGGCAGCGCTGCCGGCATCATATGCGGACGCCGGCACCGGATGCGCAGGGCAAATATGTAGTCTCTGATTTGTGTACCCGCCCGAACACGACACACTGGCGGGCCGGAAGGCGGCCTGCGGGGCGTTTTGTTCAGCGAATGCATAGCTCGGAGCCATAATTTCTAACAAACCCTACGGCTCCTTTCGGGAATTTAAAATGGTTGAAACTGAATAGCTCCGTATGTGGCCTAAACAGAAGCGTGAAGCCGATTGTTGCCCGCTCCACTATTCGAGGCCTTCGCATTGCCCAGTCAATTAAAACGAGCAACGCTGACCCCACGCCGTATGTATGTCGTATCGCGGTCATCGGATGACCGCGGCTACTTTACATACCCATGAGCATCACCGTTGCATGGTTCTGATTGACTCTGAAAGTTGCGAAGTTTCGAATAGTCAGATACCAAGCGCCAATAACGCTTTTTTCAAAATGTCGCTGCCAAGGCCTTTCGGGCATTGGCGGTTCCCGAACCCGCCCTTCCGCCGGCGCAGGGACTCTCTCTTGAGCCTTTCACCGGACTCGGCGTAGGGGTTCAGTCTGCAAATATTTGATTTACCGCACAAAAGGCATTAAGACAAAGCTGGAATTTTCCTCTATATATCTATGAGCCGATCATACAAGGATAGACTGCATATTTGCATATGCAAATTTAGGAATAAAATTCAATACTGACAAAATTGTAAAGCAATTATTTTCCAAAATTAACTCTTGACAAACAATTTTTCCGAAAATCATGCTTTTTCCCATCCCGACGCCAACTGTCCCTCGTACGCCGCACTGCGGATTTTGGAGGGCCTCCGGGTGGTGAAAGGCCGTTAAGATATGCTATTCGGAAGACTGTTTTGTGAAAAAAGTGAAAAAATATGGCTCAAATCCGTTTTTTTGCGCTATCTTTGCATTTACTATTGGCCCAGCGCTTATATGAGAGTAAAAATACATCACGAAGGAACGAACATTCTGATCATCGGCTTGATCCTGCTGGTGGCTGTCAATGTGCCTCTGTGGCTGTATGTTAGCGCCAAGGCTATTCCTGTCGCCGTCACCGCCGTCACTGTATTTCTCTACCTCCTGGCCGTGAATTTCTTCCGCTCGCCCCGCCGCCACTTTACGGGCGACGCATCCCGCGCCGTCGTATCGAGCGTCGACGGCAAGGTCGTGGCGCTTGAGGAGGTATACGAATCAGAGGTCCTCAAATGCCGCTGTATCCAGCTTTCGGTGTTCATGAGCATTCTCAATGTCCATGCCAACTGGTATCCGGTCAATGGCAAAGTGACTTTCGTTGCCCATCAGCCCGGCCGCTTCCTGTCGGCCTATCTTCCCAAGGCCAGCACCGAAAACGAGCGATCGACCATCCTGATCCGCACTCCCGAGGGCCAGGACGTGCTCGTGCGGCAGATCGCCGGCGCCGTCGCCCGCCGCGTCGTCACCTACGCCGAGCCCGGCGACGAGGCCCGCATCGACGAGCATCTGGGATTTATCAAATTCGGCTCGCGAGTCGATATCTTCCTCCCGCTCGGCACCGAAATATTCGTCCATATCGGCGACAAGACAGTAGGCGGCATCACCGAAGTCGGGCGCCTCCGTCCCGACAAAACATAAACACAGGCTAAAGCGTTAATCAGACACTATGGCTAACAGAATCACATCCTTCATTCCGAACCTTCTCACGCTCTGCAACCTCCTTTCGGGTTGCATCGCTATATATATGTCGTTCCACCAGGCCGACACTTTCGGCCCTCTCACGGGCCTGCAGTGGGCATGGATATGGATCGGCGCGGCGGCTCTCTTCGATTTTTGCGACGGAGCCTCCGCGCGCGGGCTGCATGCCTACAGCGAGATCGGCGGCCAGCTTGACTCGCTCTCCGACCTCGTCAGTTTCGGCGTGGCTCCGGCCATGATGATGCTCAACTTCACGGTGCCCGTATCGCAGATCCGGTGGCTGTGCTTCGCCGCCCTCATCATACCGGCCTGCGGCGCTTACCGCCTGGCCAAATTCAACTGCGACACGACTCAGACCACTTCATTCCGAGGTCTGCCCATACCGGCCAACGCCATCTTCTGGATCGGCATGTGCGGCTGGATACAGCGCTACGCCTATCCGGGCACGATGGTCATGGCGGTGCTTTACGCCCTGCTGGGCTGGCTTATGGTATGCAATGTGCGCATGTTCTCGCTGAAATTCAAGAACTTCGACTGGCACGAAAATTTCCGCCGTTATGTGCTGCTGGCCGCTACGGCTCTATTCGTCATCTTTATGGGCATCTCCGGATTCGTTTGGGCCATCGCACTCTACGTCTTTATATCCGTGATGGGCCGCAAGGAGGCCTGATACCGCTGCAATGGGCACATTCCTGCTATTCCTGCTCCTGTTCTTCGTCGTCATACCCCTCATCCGCGGGCTGTGGCAACTCTGGCGTATACGCAGCGCCTACCGTCGCGCGCAGCAGCGCATGAACGACATTTTCAACGGCGCATCCTCCGGCACCCGTCCTACAGACGGCCGTACCCGCAAAGCGCAGCCGTCGCGCAAGGGAAAGAAAATCGATCCAGATGTGGGCGAATATGTCGCTTTCGAGGAAATCCGCACTCAATCTACCTCTACGACCGCCGACGGAGCCGCCCGCACCGACACCAAGACCACCGACACTGTCCGCGTCGAATCCCAGATCGAAGACGCCGACTGGGAAGACCTCTGAACAATTAAGAGTTATAAGTTGGGAATGCATGATGCCCGTTGCGCATTACGCATTGCTCATTGCGCATTTTTCAGAGTGTGACGGTGGTCGTGCAGTACGGGAGTACGGCGCGGCGGTGGGTGACGATGATGAGCGTGGCGTCGGGGCTCAGACGTTTTCGCACACGGGCGAGAAGCTCTCGTTCGGTGTCTGGATCGAGGGCCGAGGTAGGCTCATCGAGCAGGATGATGCTGCCGCGTTTGAGGAGCCCGCGGGCTATGGCTATGCGCTGTGCCTGCCCCTCGCTGAATCCGGCGCCTCCTTCGAAGCATTGTGTCTCGAGGCCGTCGGGCAGGTCGAGAACGAAGTCGGCCGCCGCGTCGTGCAGCGCTTCGCGCATCATGTCGTCGGTAGCGTCAGGGTCGGCCAGCAGCAGGTTCTCTCGCACGGTGCCGCACACAAGGCTGTTGCCCTGAGGCACGTAGACCATGTTGTGGCGCAGGGCCGCGCGGATTGGCCCTGACACACCGTCGGGGGTGTAGTATTCGGCGCGTCCGCTCTCCGGCTCGACGAGGCCGAGCATCAGGCGCAGCAGCGTGCTCTTGCCGCTTCCGGTCGGGCCGATAACGGCAGTTACGGAGCCCGGGCTGAAATCATGATCGAAATTGCTGATTATGTCCGTATCTCCGTCGGGGTAGCGGTAGGTCACGCCACTGAAGCGCAGCCCCATGGGCGTCCCGGCCGCCGCGTCGGTGGGAGTGAAGTCTTCGAGTGGCAGGGCGAGTATGCCGTCGATGCGCTCGAGGGCTACCGAGGCGGTGATGAAAGCCGGAATGCGCCGCGACAGGTCGGTGACAGGCCGCTGCACCTGAGCCACCAGCTGCAGGAAGGCGGTCATCATGCCGAAAGTGACGGCTCCGGCTGCCAGCCCGTAGGCGCTCCACAGGAACGTGACGGCATAGCCGGCCATGAAGCCGGCGGTGACGGCTGCGTTTGAGTAGATCGAAATGTTGTTGCGGCGCAGGGCGTCGCGGGTCAGAGCCGCCTGCAGTCTTCCGAAGCTGTGGGCTCGGCGTTCTGTGCCCATCAGGGTCGAAAGCAGCGTGCGGTGTGCGAGGCTTTCCTGCATGAATGTCTGTATCTCGCTTTCCTCCCGGCGGATGCTGCGGGTGATGCTGCGCGTCTTGCGCACGTAGATTTTACTGGCTGCCAGCGCTATCGGCATGATGAACACTACAGCCAGAGCCAGCCGCAGGTCAAGGCAGGCGAGGAAGATAAAGGCGCCTGCGAGCTGCATCAGCACGGCCAGAATGCCCGGGACTGTCGAGCATGAGAGGGATGCCAGGGTAGCGACGTCGTCGGTCATGCGGCTGATGGCGTCGCCGTGGTGCATGCCGCCGCGGCCGCTCCAGCGCGACTGCAGCAGGTGAAGCAGCAGGCGCCGGCGCAGGGCGTTGGCGTAGCGCAGGTAGGCTACCGTCTCGATGCGACGCCTTGCGGCAGGGAGCAGCAGTTCGAGCCCCAGGCAGCCTGCGAGCATCGCCACAAGAGCCGGAGGGACCGTATGGGACGGTCCGACGGCACTGTCGACGATGGCTTTGGTGAACCAGACAAACAGCAGGGCCGCGCCTACAGTGAGGCAGCCGGTCAGGGCCGTCGTCAGCATCAGGCCGCGGGTGCCCCGCGATTCCTGCCAAAGGCGTCGCAGCAGTGTGCCGGTATTATTGTTCCCTTCGTATAGCATTCATTCTTAGATTAATGATTCTGATGACTGTGCGCCGCAGCGGTGCCGGAAGCCGCTGTATGAACGCCTGCAAGCGCATCGCCGGGGAAGCCGACACGTCGCGGCCGCGGCGGATTACCGCCGTGACGCGGCCCAGAATGTCGGCCGTGCGGCACATTTCGGTCTGGTACAGGTTCGAATCGCCCATGAGCGTCGCGCGGCCGCCGCCGACTGCCGCGATGCGGTGAAGGACCACGCCGCAGGCCCCGTCGCAGAGCGCCAGTACTATATCGCCGCGGCGGTAGGCCGCAGCGGGGCTCAGACGCACCGTGTCGCTGCCGGGGCGCAGTGCCGGCCACATACTATAGCCTTTCGGCTCGAATTCCGCCGAGCTTCCGGCTGCCAGGATGTCCCGGACGCGGCCGAACCACTCCGCCGCCTTAACCGCTTCTCCGTTTTTTTGACAATCAGCCATATGCGCGCAAAGATACGAAATATTCGCGAAGCGGCCATATTATCATGCCCAAAACAGCCGTTGGCCGCTTTTTGCCGCGGCAGCAAAAAATGCTGTTACAGCCGCGTCAGAAAGGCTATAATTTTAGATTTAATATTATTTAACGATTTATGACATCGATTTTTTATTTTTTATGGTAAATAGTTTGTACTTTTGTGAACGGTATTCTCCCGGGAATACCTGTCTTTATTTATAAAACAATAGCCGTCAGCAAACTGATGCTGTGGCGACCTAATACCATCTGAATACCTTGAACAATATTTATTAACAACTAAACAATAATAACCTTCAATAAACATCAGACAGCAAAAAACCACTTCACCACAGATTCCTTAAATAATTATTAATAATTCTATTACCATGAACAGCAAACATTTAATCACCGCACTTGCGTTGATGGCCGGAGGTATATCCACGGCAATGGCACTACCCGCAGCAGAGCCTCAGACGCAGGGCCAGGCTGCCACGGTGACAGCCACCGGCACAGTCCTCGATGAGTACGGCGACCCGCTGATCGGGGCGTCTGTCATTCCCGAGGGTCAGGCTACAGGCGTAGCTACCGACGTCGACGGCAAATTCTCTATTTCCGTCAAGCCCGGTGCCAAGCTCAAGATTTCATACATTGGCTATAAGACGGCCACCGTAACTGCCGCAAGCGGCCTCAGCGTCACTCTTGAAAGCGACAACGCCCTGCTCGACGAAGTAGTCGTGATGGGCTACGGCACACAGAAGAAGAAACTCGTCACCGGCGCCACCGTTCAGGTCAAGGGCGACGACATCGCGCGCCAGAATACAGTCAATCCGCTCGGCGCTCTCCAGAGCCAGACGCCCGGCGTCAACATTACCCAGAGCAACGGCTTCATCGGCCAGGGCTTCAAGGTCAACATCCGCGGTATCGGTACTATCGGTTCATCGTCGCCTCTTATCGTTGTCGACGGTGTGGCCAACGGCTCGCTCGACAACCTCAACCCGAGCGACATCGAGAGCATCGACGTGCTCAAGGACGCCGCTTCGGCCGCCATCTACGGTGCCCGTGCCGCCAACGGTGTGATCCTTGTCACCACCAAGAAAGGTAAGGAAGGCACTTCGGTGATCAGCTACGACGGCTATGTCGGCGTGCAGAACATCTACAAGATGCCCCACCTTCTCAACGCCACCGAATTCATGGCCATACAGGACGAAGGCCGCGTGATGGACGGTCTGGCTCCCTATACCTGGAGCACCCTACATCCCGCAGCGCGATCTCGACGCTATCGCAGCCGGTACCTGGAACGGTACCAACTGGCTTGAGGAAATCCGCAACAAGGACGCCCTGCTCACCAACCATACACTCAACTTCTCGGGCGGCAATGCCGACGGCAACTACTCCATCGGCCTGGCTTACACATATCAGGAGGCCACAATGGGCGTTCCCGACGATATCCCTGCCATGAACCGCTACAACGCTCGCGTCAACTCGGAACGCGTCGTAAAGCGGCTCAACGGACACGACTTCATCACTATCGGCGAGACCGTCAACTACCGCTATCAGGAAATACACGGCTCGTTCGCTACCGGCGGCATATACTGGAACGGCATCCACAATATGCTGGTGATGAGCCCGCTGATGCACGCCTACAATCAGGACGGCGGCTACTATCTGGAAAAAGACCGCAAGGCCGACGGCTACAACTGGGACATCTCGAACGGCTCGAACAAGAACCCGATCGCTTACCTCGATTATCTGATGAACCAGAACCAGAGCAAGAGCCACTATCTGCAGTCGAGTATCTATCTGCAGATCGAGCCTATCGAGCGCCTGAAGTTCCGTACCCTCTTCGGCTACATCTACTCAGGCTCGTCGTACCGCGCCTACGTGCCCGAATACGAGATCACCGACTACATCAAGGCCGAAAAGGACCAGGTGTCGCAGTCGATGTCTTCGTCGAGCCGATGGTCATGGGAAAACACCCTCAACTACACATTTAAAATAAACAAGCACGACTTCGACGTACTGCTCGGCCAGAGCGTCGAGAAGTGGGGCTACAACTCCGATTCGATGTCGGCCTCGATGAGCGGATCGAACTTCAGCGACTTCGAGCACGCCTATCTGTCGAACGTGGCGTTCAATCCCGCCAACGTTGTCTCACTCAGCGGCACACCGGGCGGACAGGGCACCCTCGCTTCGTTCTTCGGACGTATTAACTACAACTTCGACGAGAAGTACATGGCATCGGTGATCATGCGCGCCGACGGTTCTTCGGTCTTCGCACGCGGCCACCGCTGGGGCTACTTCCCCTCGTTCTCGGCCGGCTGGGTCATGTCCAACGAAGCCTTCATGGAGGATACCCGCTCGTGGCTTGACTTCCTGAAAATACGCGGCAGCTGGGGCCAGAACGGCAACTGCGCCGTCTCGACCTTCCAGTATCTCTCGCTGATCGCGTCGAACAACAACTGGGGCGGCTACACCTTCGGCGACCTGCCCGACTTCGTCAACACCGGTTCCTACGCATACAAGCTCACAAATCCCGATCTGAAATGGGAGACCCAGGAACAGCTCGACTTCGGCTTCGACGCCCGTCTGCTCCGCAGCCGCCTCGGCGTTGAATTCGACTGGTACCGCCGTATCACCAAGGACTGGCTCGTGACAGCTCCCGTGCTCGGCAGCTACGGTGCCGACGCCCCCGCTGTCAACGGCGGCAACATCATCAACACCGGTGTCGAACTCGGCCTTCACTGGAACGACAACATCGGCCGCGACATCGCATACTCAGTCGGCGTGAACCTGGCATACAATAAGAACAAGGTCACCAAGATCGCCAACGAGGACGGCATCATCCACGGCCCCGCGAGTGTGCTTTGGGAAGGCTCCGAAGAGTGCTACCGCGCTGCTGAGGTCGGCCAGCCCGTCGGCTACTTCTATGGCTACAAGAGCGCCGGCATCTTCCAGAACCAGGCTCAGATCGACGCATATAAAGGCCCGAAACTCAACGGCGCCGCCACACAGCCCGGCGACGTCATCTGGCTCGACACCGACAACGACGGCGACATCGACGCCGACGACCGCACATACCTCGGCACCCCGCATCCCAAGATCACGATGGGTATCAACCTTTCGTTCCAGTGGCGCTACATCGACTTCAGCCTCAATGGCTACGCCGCTTTCGGACATAAGATCCTCAAGTGCTACCGCGACTTCGTCGCATCGCCTCTGCAGAACTTCACCAGCGACATCTTCGACCGCTGGCACGGCGAAGGCACTTCAAACACCATGCCGCGCCTTACCTCCTCCACCTCCAGCAACTGGAACCGTGTGAGCGACCTCTTCATCGAGAACGGCGACTTCTTCAAGGTCAAGAACATCACCGTGGGCTTCGACTTCAAGAAGGCTTTCAACAAGATCCCGTTCGAGCAGCTCCGCCTCTACTGCAGCGTCCAGAATCCTTTCACCATCACCAAGTATTCGGGCATGGATCCCGAAATCGGTTTCGGTGGCGAGAATGCCGGCGCATACGCCCAGGGCATCGACCTCGGCTACTATCCCAGCTCGCGCAACATCCTCTTCGGTATCAACATCAAATATTAATATTCCATGAAAACGCTATATAAAATTCTGGCTGTTTCTGCGGCAGCCGTCATGCTCACCTCCTGCGAGGATTTCCTTGACTCGGAAAACCTGACGCAGAAGACGACGGCCAACTTTCCCGAAACCGAGAAAGACGCCGACGAGATGCTCACCAGCATCTATGCCAATCTCCTCTTCGAGGATCCCGAACAGTCGTCGCAGATCTTCGTGGCACAGCTCGCCGGCGACGAATGCCTCGGCGGCAACCTGTCGGCCTCTGGCAACTGCGCCGTCAATTTCCTGATGTATAAGGACAACCTCAACGGCTACGAAGCCCTCTGGAACCGCTGCTACAAGCTCATCAACCGCGCCAACAATACCCTGGCCACCCTCGGCAATGTCAAGGAGTGGTCATCGGTCCAGGAGGAACAGCGCCACTACGGCGAGGCTCACTTCCTGCGCGCATTGGCCTACTATGAGCTGGCCCAGATGTTCGGCGGTGTGCCCCTGCGCACCACCAACGAGGCTGTGAACATACCCCGCAACACCGTCGACGAGGTCTATGAGCTTATCGCATCCGACCTCAAGGCCGCTATCGAAGAACTCCCGGCCAAGATCTACACGGCAGGCGACCCCATGGCCGGACATGCCACCCGCGCCGCCGCACAGGCATATATGGCCCGTGTGTTCCTGTTCTATACCGGCCGTTACGGCAAGAGCGAACTTCCCGGCGGTATCACCAAGGATCAGGTCATCAAGTGGATCGACGACTGCGTCTACAATTCGGGCCACGATCTGGTGGCTGACCAGCGCACCCTCTGGTCGTACACCAACGACGCTACCCGCAGCAACGAGCAGGGCGCTTCATACGCCTACGCCGACAAGTATGACCTCCACTGGGTAGGCAACAGCGCCATCGAGACCGTCTTCGCTCTTAAGCACAATCTCAAGTCGACCTGGACGTATACCTGGTTCTCGAACACCTTCTGCCAGTTCTACTCGCCGTCGGCCGACAACTACAGCAACGTCACTTCCTACCCCTTCGGAGCAGGCTGGGGCGCAGGTCCCGTGTCGCCCGCGTTCATCAAGGACTGGCAGGAATGGGCCGCTCAGCAGCAGTATCTCGGCGCCGACCACTCCGACCCGCGCCTGTCGGGTTCAGTATGGTCGTACATGGCCATGGACCCCAACGAGGACGGCAACGTGCTGCTTGACGCACGCCTCGACGACAGCGAGCCTCCCTACACCGTATCCTACCGCTACTTCGAACAGACCGGTTACCACCAGAAGAAGTACATCAACATCAATGCCTACGACGGATCGTCGATCAAGCCTTTCTCTGTAGTGATGTATCCCGGCGTGACCAACATGACTTCGGCCTCGCTCACCAACATTTCCGACTATATCCTGATGCGCTTCGCCGACGTACTGCTCATGCAGTCCGAGCTCAAGAGCGATCCCGAGGGCCTCAACCGCGTACGCGCCCGCTCCGGCCTCGCACCGGTGGCCTATTCGCTGCAGGCTCTCAAGAACGAACGCAAGTTTGAGCTCGCTTTTGAAGGCACCCGCTTCTACGACCTGCTCCGCTGGTCGGGCCCGTCGCTCTCCGAGGCCGGTCAGGAACTCAACCGCCAGCGTGGCTTCAACGTCATCAATGCCGCTGTCGTCATGCCGATGCGCGCATTCGACTACGCTTCCCGTCTCCAGAAGACTCAGGGCTACTGGCAGATTCCTCAGAACGAAATCGATAAATCCAACGGCGTCCTCGTACAGAACGAAGGCTGGGACGCAAGCGCCGCCTTTACCGACTGGACTAACATCTAAAATCAAAAATCATGAAACTTAATAGAATAATTCCCGTTTTAGCAGCATGCAGTGTCGCCGTGCTGTGTGCCTGCGATCCGATCGAGCCCAAAAGCGACTTCGGCAAAGGCGGCACACCCATCACCTCGGAAGAGCTTACCGCGGCTCTCGAAGTGAAGCAGCTCCCCAATGAGGAGGGCAAGGTCGAAGGCGACCAGTACATCATCGTCAAGAACAACCGCCCCGATGTCGGCGGCCGCTGGCATGTGGTGTTCAACGGACAGGAGTCAACCTATCCTACCGACAACGACACCATCATTCTGGGCAGCAACGGCGACTATGAGCTCTACTACATGGGCGTTTCCGCCGACCACATCGTCCGCAGCGCCAGCATGAACTTCACCGTCACCAATGTCTTCGACCAGTGGAGCGGATTCCTCACCGGAGCCGCCGACAAGGCCGACAAGGCCGCCAAGAAAGTCTGGAAGTTCCGCGAGTGCAAGAGCGGCTCCAACTTCTCGATCTGCAACAACGGTGCCTGCGGCGCATGGAACTACTACGCTCCCGAGTGGTTCAACTCGTGGTGGGGCAACCACACCGGCGAGGATGCCGCCAACTACCAGATGGTATTCTACTTCGACGGAGCCCGCATCACCTGCTCCGATGCCGACGGCAACGTTGTCGACGAAGGCATGTACTCGTTCACGCACGACGAGCCCAGCTACTGGGATCCCGATGCAGCCGACGGTGCCGGCGCCTGTGGCGTCCTTGGTCAGCTCACTGTCGACATTCCTCTGATCGGCCACCAGTGGGACGACTGCCAGGCTCAGGTCAAGGGTCAGCCCAATGTGTTCTACATCCTGACCATTACCGACAAGTATCTGACTCTCTACCACCCCGACACATACGAGGGAGCCAAGGCCTGGGAAAACTGCGGCTGGTATGCCTACTTCGAAGTAGTCGAATAACAGATTGACTCATAAATAATCCACAGGAGGCTGCGGCGTCACATTTCGCCGCAGCCTCCTGTAATTTTATCCCGTCTGACAGTACACTTACCTCATCATATTACCGCTTTACGAGGACCAGGGATGCATCGGCGAAGCGGGAGGCGGCATCGTAGAGCTCGCACAGCAGCGGCCATGCCTGAAGGGGTACGGTAGCCCTCTTGACACGCAGCACACACTGTACGGTCACGTCGCCTTCGCCGTCCTCTTTTGCGTTAACCATGAACAGACCGAGTGCGTTGACTACATTGCGGTTGAAGTCGGCCAGTGATGTCCCGTCAACTTTATAGCCTTCGGGTACCTTGAATGTGATCACATGGGTGTTCTGGAACGCTGTAGGCAACATAGCGTCGAGCAGTCGGTCGCGCTCGCTGCCTTCGAGTTTTCCCACGTGGCCTGCCAGGCGCCCGAGAGTCACCGATAAATCTCCCCCGAGATTCTCGACAAGGCCGCTGAAACGGTTGGAGCTGCTGTACTCCATTTCATTGTGTCCGGGCAGAAATCCGCGGTCGCTGATGGCATAATCCATCACGCTGTCGGGGCGTGCGCCGGTGACTTCCTCACATTCGTCCATCAGAATGCGGCGCAGCGCGGCGGCGCGCGTAGGCTCGTCGTAGCCTTTTATCCTGTAAGGTTTTTCGATACCTAAGAAACCTTCGACGCCGCGTATCCACTCGGCGCGGTCCACCAGTTCGGCGCCGTAGCGCTTGCCGCTGCCGCCGAGCCGCACGCTGCGGGTCACGTCGAGTGCAGTCGGATCGTCTGCGGCTACCGACACTGTCAGTTCCGTCTTCACATAGTTGCCCGAGTGTCTGCGGTCGGGCACACTGAAGGCCTTGATGGGCGACAGTTTGGTCGTCTCGCGCAGCCGTCCTAAAAAGCTCTCGCCCGACTCGCCCTGAAATTCGCCGGGAAACTCGCCCGGAGCGATGTTGAAGCCCGGAAGCATCATGTACGCGGTGTCGCCGGCGCAGGCTACGAAGTTGCTCTGATCCCAGCCCGACAGATCTTCGGTAGGCACTTCGGAGCGCGAGTTGATGATGCCTATGCCCGTACTCTCAAGCGGAAATATCTCAAGGCGCTCGATGACGTCGTTGAGAAACATTGCCAGAAAGAACGGCGAGCCGATGCGGTCGTCATCGTTGGCCGTGTGGTTGCAGTAGCGCAGCGCCAGATAGGCTGCGTCAGCAATTTCGCGGGGCGACGCGCCCGGGTGGTCTTTGATGAATCTTTTGGTCATCTTCAGCGCGCGTGCGGGCAGAGGGCTGACAGGCCGCGGCGATTTCCAGAGTAGATAGGCCACGTAAGCTATGTTCTCCTTGGCCTCGATAAAGATTGAGGCCGGAGACACACTGTTGAAAAGACCGCCTCCGCGGGCTGTAGACGAGCGGAAACGCTGCTCTTCGGGCGACTGATAGTTGTTCACGACATTGAGCCGCACAAATGGCAGCTGACGCTCCGGATAGAGAAACCGGCTGAACGTAACGGCCGGAACATTGTAGCAGCGCATCTCGGCTTTTATGAATTCGCCGTCGGGAGTGCCCGTAACCTTGGGGGCGCCGTTGTAGCTGTAGAATTCGGCTGCGAGCGACGGGTCGAGCCGGCCAGTGATCATACGGGTCAGGATCGGATACCGGTCGCTCAGCTCGGCGTCGAGACCGCAGACATCGCCCGTTTCCTGCAGATATTCGGTGTAGAAGAAGTATTCAATCACATCGCCTACTTCAAGCGAGGGGATCGCGATCTTGAACGAGCTGTTTTTGCCGCCGTCCTTGCCGTCACTGACCTCGAGGGCGGTCGAAGGATCAATGTCCACGGTGCTGCCGTCGCGCTTGTGTATGCGTGCGCCGAAGGCGTTCTCGACGGTGGCGTCGATGACAATGCCGTAGTCGCGGCGCACCGCCGTGCCTCCGAATTCAAAGTCAGAATAGTAGCCGACTGCGCTTTGGTCGAGCAGCTTTACCATGCTGCGACGTGTGTGCCGCACTTTGGTGCGGTTCGTTCGGCCTGTAGCACTGTAGATGGTATTCTGTTCTTCACGTTCGGTCTCGAAATGGTCAAGCCGCGCGATTATCACACCCGACTGGCCCTCGGCCACGCTGTCAGGAATTTCGGTTGCCGGATTGAAGATGCCCTCGCTGTCGGTAGCCCAGACCTTTTCGGCCGCCTTTTTGAAAAATCCTTTGTTGATCGATGCTGCGTCGGCCGTAGGCGAAAGCGTCATGGCAACAGCCGGCATTATCGCCGTGAGGAGAAAGTTTTTCAGTTTCATTATAGTAAGATTTAGTTTATCGTAAGTATTTGTGTCGCGGGTCAGTCCGCAGGTTCCTTAAGCAGTATCAGCGCGGTGTTCGAGGCATTCTCAACTTCGCGCACGGCTGCGTTCCAGGCCTCGGCCTCGGCCGCTTCGGCATACTGGCGCCTTTGCCGGAGCTCAGCCGTGCACCGCACTGTCCCGTCGGCCCCGTCAGTGTAGGTCACGAAGCCTTCAAACCATGGATTGTCTATGACCGCGGTGCGCGGCAGCCCCTCGGCCGTGTAGCCGGCGGGCACTTCTATGGCGACATCGGCCTCCATAGGCATAAAATCGTCGTGTACGATCGGCCAGCGGCGTCCGCGGGAATCCACAGTCCGTGGCTGCACCATGCGCAGCAGACGCGGCATCACATATAGCTTCGTGCGTCCGGCCACGGCCTTGACGCCCTCGCTGTCGCATACCGACGCGATCACACCGGACGTTTCAGCATCCGGGGCGGCCGACGGCAGCATTTCGGCATCATCGACTGCGAAGCCCTTGCGGTCGCGCGACAGAAAGTAGGCCAGAACCTGCGGGCGGCGGGCGGCCGTTATTCCGTCCATTGCGGTCTCGATCATGCACCGCCATTCACCCCCGAATCCGTAGTGCATTTCTCCCCCGAGGCTGTTGCCGTCGATCCGCAGGCTACCCGTCTGACGCAGCAGGCTTTCCGCGGGATATGGTCGGCACACATGCGTAAGTATATATGTGGCGCCGTTCTCCACCATACATTCCTGTCCGGCGATTGCGGCGGGCACAAGGCCGCGCGGCGCGTTGCGGGCCGTGCCGTCGATGAATATTGTGCTGTCGCCTACGCAGGCCGCGGCTATCATGTGGTTGGCCGCGCCAAGAGTGTGGCTGATGCTGAAGGGCGCCGTGATGTCGCCCTCGGTACCGATCCACACCCGGCGCCCGTCGATCCCCATCGCGCGGAGCAGCGCACAGATCAGGTTGGCCGATCCCTTGCAGTCGCCGTAGCGGTTGCCGAGCACCTCGGCTGCCGATGCAGGACGGTGGGCCAGCTCGCCGTGTTCGATGGCCACGTACCGGATGTTTTCGCGCACCCACCGGGCAGCGGCGTCGATCCGAGCCAGGGTGTCTGTGCCGGCTTCCGCCGTCAGGCGCCCCGCCAGCGATGCGACTTCCGCATCCGGTGTGTCGAGGTCCTCGAGTTTTGATCTCAGATAGTCGTAAAGCTCGTCCGTGCCGTCAAAAGCCGCGCTGATGCGCACCAGCGGCATGCATGTCGCGGCCTCGGGCATCATGGGCTCGAGGCTGAACTTAGGCATGCTTGCGGCCGTCACGGTCACAGTCACGTTTCCCTTTGTGTCCGTATCGCGCGTCATCAGTTCTCGGCCCGTTGCGTTGAAGATGTCGACGGTCACGCGGCCGGCCACGTCGGCCGGTATACGCACTGTCACCGTCTCACGCTCGATATCGTAAAGAGACGACATAAGCATTATGTCATCCAGAAATTCCGGGCTCGCATACGATACTTCCGCGCGGGCCCGCGATGTCTTGCCGGGTTTCACTTCGACCGGCAGCAGGCATACCCGGGTACCGGAGTAGAAGATGTCGCCGTCCTCCCACGCCCGGTATTGCGGCTTGCCTCCCGTGGCGCTTGCGTGCTCAATCTTGGAATTCCGGTCGTAGAACACCGCTAAGATCCCCGTGTCGTGTACACGCCGCGCCCCCATGCTGTAGTCCTGCGAGATTCTGGCGCCGGTCACGCGGCCGTCGCGGGCGCTCAGGTCGCACGTTACGGTGCGCTCGGCTATATAAATATTGCCGTCCGATGCCGACACGTGCAGCGCGCACCGGCATAATGCCATGAAAACGAAGAGAGATATCAGATATTTCAAGTTGATCGGTTTTTTGAGGATTTTAAGGTCTTGAACACGAGTTTGACTATCGCTCTGCAAACATACGCATAAAATCCCGTAAATCCTTGCCTTCCGCCAAAAAATTTTACGTACGGTCAGACGAAGAAGAGGACCAGAAGCTGGGCAATGACGACGCGGGCGAACATCGACAGCGGATAGGTCGTCGCGTAAGCCACGGGGGCGCTGTCGCCCGGCGTGATGCCGTCGGCATAGGTCAGCGCCATCGGATTGGCCATCGCGCCGCTCACCATGCCGGCGGCCGAGCCGAAGTCAAGCCGCCACCACCGCATCGCCGCAACGGTCATGGCCAGCGACGGCACCAGTGTGATGATGAAGCCCGCGGCGATCCACGTCAGGCCGTCGCCGCGCAGGATCGTGTCGATGAATCGGGCGCCGGCATCGAGCCCCAGGCACGCAAGGAAGAGCGACAGACCGATGCCGCGCAGCATCAGGTTGGCGCTACGCGTCGTGTACGTGACCATGTGGAACTGCGGCCCGAAGCGGCCGATGAGGATGCCCACGACGATCGGGCCGCCGGCAAGACCCAGACGGATCGGTACCGAGATGCCGGGTATCGCGATCGGTATCGACCCTACGATGAGCGACAGCACCATGCCTATGAAGATGGCCGCCAGGTTGGGATCCTTCAGGTCGGTGTCGGAGTTGCCTACAAGGGCGCCGACCTTGTTGATGGCGTCGGGGCTGCCGACTATCGTCAGGCGGTCGCCCAACTGAAGCACCAGGTCGGGTCGCGCCAGCAGCCGCACGCCCGAGCGCGATACGCGCGAGATGTTGACCGCATACTGCCGCCGCAGGTTCAGCGATCCGAGGCGTCGGCCGTTGAGCTGCGGCTTGCTCACGGTGATGGTGCGCGACACCAGGTTGCGGTCGAGCTTGTCCCAGTTGATGTCGGGCTTGTTCCAGTCGCGGTTGACCTTCTCGCCGAAGAGCACCGTCAGTTTGGCGACATCCTCCTCGTTGGTTATCACCAGCACCCTGTCGCCTTCCGAGAGCACGTCGTCGGGCCCCGGTATCGAGGCGTCGCCGCTCCCCTGCCACAGGCGCGAGACCACAAAACGCGCCGCGCCCAGCGAGCTGACCTCGCGCAGCGACTTGCCGCAGATGCCCGGATTCGTCACCCTGAATTCAGCCACGAACGTATGGTCCGGATCCGACTGATTGCGCGGCTCATAGTCCGACTTGCGGGCGACAAACTTCTTCACGAATATGAAGGCCAGAATCACGCCTACAACGCCCAGAGGGTAGGTCACCGCGCAGCTCAGCGCCGCGCCCTCGGTCGGGAGCCCCAGCTGGCTGATGGCCTGCTGCGCCGCGCCCAGCGACGGCGTGTTGGTCGAGGCGCCGCTCAGTATGCCCACCATGTCGGTCATCGGTATCGACATCGCGTAGCTTAGCCCTATGGCCACCGCCGTGCCGGCGAGCACCAGCCCCAGCCCCAGCATATTCAGCTTCACGCCGCCCGTGCGGAACGAACTGAAGAAGCCCGGTCCGACTTTCAGGCCAAGTTCGTAGACAAACAGCATCAGACCGAAATCCTCGGCATATTTAAGGATCTCAGGATCAATCGACAGACCGAGATGCCCCGCCAGGATGCCCGTGAAAAACACGAACGTCACCCCCAGCGAGATGCCGCACACCCGGAGTTTACCCAGCCCCAGGCCCACGGCGATGATCACCGAGATCACGCACACAGCCTGGAGCGCCGACTGCTCCCAGAACAGACTTTCAAACCAATTCATACTGCAAAGTTACGCATTCTCCCGCCAATCGCCGCCACTTCCCCTCCAAATTCTCCGAATTTCCCCGGCTAAGCCTCGAGGATGCGGCGGAAGGCGTCGGTGAGGCGGGAGCGGTCGGGCTCGGGATAGTGGTAGTGGCCGGAGTTGGGGAGGGTGGCGACGGTGATGTCCGGGCGGAGCGGGAAACGGCGGCCGGAGCGGGGCAACACGATCTCGTCGCGGGCCGACAGGAAGGCGAGCGTCGGCACGGCAAGGCGCGCCACGATGGCGCGCGTGCGTCGGATCTCGGCGAACAGCTCGAGGTAGCGCGGGATCCAGCCGATATAGTGCAGCGGGTTGCGGTCGTCGGATAGGCTGTAGGCAGCCTTGGCCGCGGCAGCCAGCGGGTCGTCGGTTTTGCCCATAAACACTTTGAGCGATGTTGCGGCCATCCGGAGCGAGGGCCGAAGCGCGAGCGGCGGATTGAGCAGGAACAGGGCGTCGGCCATTCCGCGGACGGCGCTGTCGATGGCGAACAGCGTCCCCATCGAATGCGCTGCGATCACGATCCGTCGGCCATCGGCGCGCAGGCGTTGCACCGTCGCGTCCACCTGTCCGCGCCACCGCGCCATCGAGGCCCGGGCGAAGTCCTGCGGCGTCGCGCAGTGGCCCTCAAGCAGAATGTCCACGCTGTGGAACCCGTCGGCCGGAATATAAGGTCTGAGGAAGTCGAAAAAATCCGGCTTCCCCAGAATTCCGTGTATGAAAACCACTTCAGTCATCGCCCGAAAAAGATTGCCGGGCAAATATAGGCATTTTCCGCGAATGCGTGAAATGTTGCCGCCACATTCGGATCAGAGCGGCCCGGAAACTTCCGGCATACGGTTCTCCTGAATCAGAAATTGAACTGGAGCATTGTGTTGAAGCGGTTGTCGTGGCGCGATGCTCCGTCCATGTCGACGCGGCGTCCGTACAGATACTCTATGCCGCACTGCAGGCCGGGTATGATGGTATAGAATACGTTGGCCACTACGTACTGGGCGTACTTATACTGCTCGTTCCAGGGGGTGGCGCCCCCTGCATATGCCTCGGCATAGGCCCTTGACTGGCTGTAGGTGGCCGAAGCGAAGACCTTGTCGGAAAATGTGTACTGAAGGCCGGCGTAAGCGCCCCAGGCCTTGACTGCGTCGAGATGCCCCGGGTTGCTGTCGTCGGGCGACATTACCAGTCCGAGTCCTGCGATGTCCTGGATATAGCCTCCGATACCGCGGCCGTAGGCAGCCTGGTAGTAGACCTGTAGCGGGGTGGTGCCGACGGGTGAGCTTCCGCTGAGCTTCGCGCCCCAACACACCTTGTTGCGGTTCTTGTCGGCGACAAGATCGCGGTACTGCACGTTGCGCATCAGGCCCGACAGCCGCAGCCATCCGTTGCCGTCGGCCCAGCTGTACTGTACGTAGGCGGGTATGTCGGGGATTCGCTGGCTTACGTAGCCGGTCGTCGACGAGGTGGTCATGCTCATCGACGAGATTTCGAGTCCTACGCCTGCCTTGAACCGCTTCCCGAACGAATGGGTGTAGTCGATCAGGTTGTTGTTGACACCTACCAGTCCGCACGGACCTTCGTCGTCGATGGTAGGAGGTGCGGCGGCGCCGTCCTCAAAGAGCGACGCGGTATGGCCGACGGTGAATCCGCGGTAGGTGACATATGCGTGGGCGAGTTTGAACGCATTGCCCGGGCCGGTGAAGTGGCCGCTGATGTAGGCCCCCACCTTGTTGGCGCTTCCCGGCAGGGCTATGAAGTTGATGAAGATCTTGCTCTGCCCCAGGCTTCCCTGGAGTTTGCCGCCGCTCCCGCGGGGTGTGTCGAACGGGATTTCGGCCGTTGTGAAGTCGTTGGGATCGTCGATAGGATTGCCGAAGTCAAAGACGCCGACCCCCTTTATGAATCCTCCGATTCCGAGATAGAACTTGTTCTCTTTTCCCACGATCGCAAACCGCGGGGCTCCCGGTTCGTTGAATCTCTTGGGGGCGTTCTCGATAAAGGCGTTGTAGACTTCCTCATCGGGTTCGCCGGCGTTGAATATGACTTTCACCTCGCCGGTGTCGGGGATTGTGGGATGGTTCTGAGCCTGTACTGCCAGTGGCACTGCTGCCACCGTAATCAGTAATGGAATTAAAATTTTCATAGGATTTAAACATATTCGCTACTCATGCGGAAAGTGAATGTCTTGCGTCGGAGCACCACTGCCACCGCGAAAAGTACGGTTAGAATGCTGTTGAGTATAAATGGAAAATGGTTGCTTGCGGTCCCGAAAACATCGCGGAACAGGTCCACGACGAACGGAGTTGCCGCAACCGCCACATAATTGACCGACAGTACGATCGCCAGAGCGAGGGTCGACTTGCGGCCGTCAGTCACCGTGTAGGTCGCCTTGTCGTAGATCACGGGCTGGAACACCCCGTAGCCGAATCCCATAAGCACTGCGGCCACGTAGAGCAGGTAATGCTCGCGGGCCATAGCCATCAGCAGCAGACCTGCGGCAATAGACACCGTCGCGAGCAGCGAGGTACGCTGTCCCAGGAGCTTGATGACGTAGGGGAGCACGAATCCCGGCAGAAAGACTGCAAGATAGAACAGGGCCGTCACCGTTCCCGTGATGTCGCTGCTCATATGGTCTTCCTGAATCAGGAACGGCAGGTAATATGATATCACCGACACGGCGTAGGTGATGAAGGCATAGAGCCCCACCAGTCCGAGAATGCGACCGATAATGAATCCCGAGCGGGTCTTCTCACCCTGAGCTGGCACGCCGATCCCCGTGGCCGCCTCAGCCTGCTCGGAACCGGCTCCGGGCGGAGCGCTGTTCATCTTGACGGATGCCGTCGGATTGACATTGCGCACGAACAGCATCAGTGCAAGCGGTATGGCGGGAGATAGACCAGAAAGGGCGTGTGCCAGTTGCCGTGATTGAGCCATCCGACCACGAATGTGGCCGCCACAAGGGCCATGTTGGAGATGCCGCTCTTGATGCCGAGCTGCTGCATGCGGTACTTGCCGGAAAAGATGTCGGCGATGAGGCCTGCGGCCAGCGGAATGACAAGCCCGCAGCCGCAGCCCAGAAGGCAGCTTACGGCGATAAGCATCGGCATGCTGTCGGCAAAGAAATATAGAATGCCCGCTGCAAGATATATGGCCAGGCCGATGACAACTATCCTGACCTTGTCCTTCGATTCGGAAAGCTTTCCGGAGAAAAGGACAAACGGTATTATCAGCAGGTTGGGCAATACGGTGAGCAGCTGTATCTCAAGATCGCCTACATGAGGAAAAATCTTGTCGAGATTGCCGAGCATGGGGCTGACGGCCAGCCCCGGAAGGTTGACCACCAGCGAGATCGACCATATTGCCAGCAGAGCCGGCAATGTGATCGTCCCTTTTCCGGTGGAAATTCGCATCATGACAGGTGATTTTTTACGTTATTTCGCCTGATTCTCACGCTCGACGGCTGCCTTCACCTCTTCGGCCGTAGGCTGATAGCCGGCCGGCCATTTCGATACTTCGCCGGGCTTTCGGCCCTCTATCTGCCAGTCGAAGGGATAGAAGTCCGTGCCTGCGTCGCGCCATGTTTTCTTGCGTCTGGCATAGATTATGAGCGGCAGGGCGATGAATACGGCCACACCCAGCGTGAGGATGCCGACATAGACCACGGGGCTGCCCGTCTTGATCTGCGTGGGGGGCACGAAACTGAGTATACCGGCCACTACGGCTCCGAGGATGCCGATACCGGCCACGATCCACATGCCCAGACGTCCGCCCGGCACGCGGAAGCCGCGGTGCTTGTTGGGCGCGGTGTGGCGCAGACGTATGAATGCCACATAGATTATCACTACCATGATCAGGTAGATGATAGTTGTCATCTGGCTCAATATCTGGTAAGCTGACTCAACGGAAGGAAGAAGCACAAGTACCAGCGACAGTATCGTCACGATGGCGGCCTGGATGTACAGGATGGTCGTCTGCACGCCGTTCTTATTGGTATGCTGCAGCGACTTGGGCAGATAGCCGGCTTTGCCTACGGCAAGCAGACCGGTCGAAGGACCCGCGATGACGGCGCTGACCTGTCCGAGAACGCCGAAAGTAATCAGGACGGCCATCACATTTCCGAGCCAGGGCGCGCCTATGGATGCCCATAGGTCATTGTATGCCACGAGTAGACTCTGGAGGAGGTTGATCTTGCTCTCGGGGATGACCATTCCGATGGCAAGCGTGCCGGCCACAAAGATGGCGAGGATAATAAGCACCGCTACCAGAACCGACTTCGGAAAATCGCGCGAAGGGTTCTTCATGCCCGGTACGTGCACAGCCTGTATCTCCATGCCTGCATAGAACAGGAAGATGCTGGCGGCGAGTACGATCGTGCCGAACTGTTCGAAATCAGGCCAGAACGGCTTGTCGAGAGGAAGGTAAATAGTCTTGCCCAGAAGCAGATACACCACTCCCATCACGATAAGGACGGCGGCAGGGATAATCGTGCCGCACAGACCGCCCAGCGTGCTGAGCTTGTTGGCGTATTTCATGCCACGGAACGTATTGAATGTACAAATCCAGTATACGCCAAGCACTATCAGCAGGGTGTATATGCGGTTGCCGGCCAGTCGGGCATCGAAAGCTTCAGGCCAGAAAACGTAGGCCAGCGATACCGCTCCGAACATCAGTACGGCCGGGAACCAGATCACCACCATCTGCCAGTCGAGATACATGCTCAGCCATCCGGTGCGGGTGCCGAAGGCTTCGGATACCCAGCGGAACACACCGCCCGACCGCGTATATGTGGAAGCCAGCTCGGCGCAGACCAAAGCGTAGGGTACAAGAAAGACAAGTGCGGCGAATACGTAATAAAATATGGACGTCAGGCCGAATTCAGCCTGAGAAGCGAGACCTCGCATGCTCACGATGGTGGTCACGATCATGATGGCCATCGCCATCATGGTGAGCTGCTTGCCGCCGGTCGGATGAGTCTGAGGGGTAGTCTCTTTAATCTTATTATCAGCCATAGGAATAAATCTTTTGTAGATGAAATGTAAGGAGCCGGTACCGGACATGTCCGGCACCGGCTCCGGTTAGCTGTATTTTAAATCCCGTCACAGACTGACGGCATTACAGTATCTTATCTTGCCGGATAGATGGTAGGATAGGCTTCGCCGATCTTCGTGCCGACCTTGTAGTGAACGCCGGGACGGGCTGTGAAGTTGACGTTGCAGGCTGCTTCGAATACCATGACGATATCCGAACCGCCGAACTGGAAGTAGCTGATTTCTTCGCCCTTGCGCAGGACCTTGCCGACTTCGGCGGTCATGATGACCGACGATACCTGGCCCATGCCCATAGGCAGAACGGCTACCAGGCCGATCGGGCTGTCAAGGACAACCAGGCCGCGGTTCTGCATGAATTCGTAGCCGGGGTTGTCGGGAGCATCGAATGTGTTGACTCTCTTAGCTTCCAGACGGTTGCGGCCCGATGCGGGATCCGGCACGGCGGTCACTTCAAGATATACGTCGCCCATGATGTCGCGCGATTCGAGTACACGTCCGCCTACAGGGGCATGCTGACGGTGATAGTCGGCCGGGCCCAGGAATGAGTGCATCCATTTGCCGCCGGCGAAACGGTCCTTGTAGGGGCTGCCCTCAAGGAGCTCCGAGATCTTCCAGTGGATACCCTTGATCTCGATGGTGTCGTCGCCGCGTACTTCCCACGATCCGTCGAATGTGGCGTCGGCAGGCGAGGTGATGATACGGCTGTCTTCGATGTCGGCGATAGGACGGCAGCCCGGTTTGGTGTGGCGGGCGAAGAACTGGTTGTAGGTCTTCCAGCTTCCGTGAGGCTCCAGATACTCGGCCATGTTGAACTCGGGCGAATCGTAGAACGACTTGATGGTTTCCGGAGTGATTGACTCGGGGCTGTCGAGGAATTTACCCAGCTCTTTTACATAAGTCTTCATCCATGCCGACAGAGGGGTGAGAGCAGGTGCTTCATCGCGCGGTGCTACGGCATTTTGCAGTTCTTTGACAGGCGACTGGTCCAGGATGAAGTAGAATTTGCAGATATGATTGAACATTGCGCGGCCGAACTGGTTCTCCAGAGGAATCCATGTCAGATTCGAATCGAGCCATGCGTAGTAATCTTCGAGCGAGTTGATGTCGTCCATTTCCTTGACATCACAAGCTTTTGCATTTTCATAAGCCTTCTGGAACTTGTCCTGCCAGCCATTCTTTTCGATCATGTCGAGAAGCTCCTGCACGATCGGTTGGTGTTTTGTATTAGCCATAATTGTTTAATATTGGGGTTCAAATATTTTTCTAATTTTCAGACGTCTTATTAAACAACATAGCCGGATGATTTTAGTTCAGCCCGTCAGTGCTTTTTTAACATTGTGTATCAATTCATCCACATGCCGGCCGTCTCAGATGGCTTCTGCCCTTGATACAGCGATTTTGTCAATGCGGGCATGATCCATGTCGGCCACTTCGAGACAAAAGCAGTTCCATCTGATGATATCGCCTTCGGCCGGAACTTTTCTCATTTCCTCAAGGATTAATCCGCCTATGGTTGAATAGCCTGACGGTGTGTATAAATCCTCTCTGCCGAAATACTCCAGAAAATCGTAGAGGCCGCACTGCCCGTCGACGAGCCATTCCTCCTTGTCGGTACGCTTGACTATTATCGGTCCGTCATCGCCATGAGTGATATTGCCGATAAGACCGTCGAGAATGTCGCGGAGCGTGACAATCCCCTGAAAATTACCATATTCGTCAAATACCAGCGCAGAGTGCTCGTTTGATTTTCGGAACGTCTCCAGCGCATCATAGAAAGTCATGGTATCCGGCAGGCATAATCCTGAAGACAATTCTTTCTCGATGCTGAAATCCGGTGAATCCAGTGCGAGGATCAGACGCTTGAGCGACACTACTCCGCATATCTCTTTTCGGTCGCGGTCAAAAACAGGATAGGATGAATGCAGATCATCGGCAAGTACCTTGCGTATGCTTTCCACATCCATGCCGACTGAGAGCGACGCCACGGAGTTGCGGCTGGTCATAATGGCATCGATGCGGCTGTCGCCCATTACCAGGGCGCGTTCCATAATGTCCTGTTCCACAGCTCTTACTTCCCCGGAAGCGGTGCCTTCCTGTATAAGTGATTTTATTTCTTCCTCGGTGACTTTGGACGGAGTGTTACGGATGTTTAAAAACTTTACAAGCAGCGAAGTCGATGCCGACAGAATCCATACCAGTGGATACGCAATCACCGACAGGAGCTTCATCGGCCTCGCCATGATTTTTGCGATAGTGTCGGACCTGCCCATGCCGATGCGTTTCGGCACAAGTTCACCGACTACAATAGACAGGTAGGTGACTGACGCCACAATTATGCCCCTCGAAAGATTCAGGGCAAAGCGCGGCCCCATACCCAGTCCGGCAAGGTAATTTCCGAATTCCGTAGCTATTGTCGCGCCGGAGAACAGACCGGTAAGAATACCGATAAGTGTGATTCCGATTTGTATGGTCGACAGGAATCGGTCCGGCTCTTCCTGTAATTTCAAAGCAGTGGCGGCGTTGCTGTTGCCTTTCTTCGCATCGGCTGTCAATTTTGATTTTCTTGCTGAAATGAGAGCCACTTCCGTCATGGAGAAAACTCCGTTGAGAAGAATCAGTGCAAGAATTATAAACAAATCATACATGGTCGCAATACAGACATTTTTGCATAATACGGTTGATTGATTATGGTCAACTACCTGCACAACAAATATTCGTCTGTCATTGTTTGAATCCATGTCTCCTATGACTGCGGTCTCCGGCGCCCGGCGGCAGTGAACCGGCGCGCAAGCCATTTTCTGACGGGCTCGTCGTAGAGCCTGAGGCAGGCGTATGCTACCGCGACATTGAGCGCCATGACGCCGAGAGCCGCGGGCCATGTCTCACCCATGGTGTGTTTGCCGGTGTGGATCATCCACGCATAGAAGAGGTACATCACTGGATAATGGGTGATATACAGGGGGAACGAAATGTCGCCGAGGAATTTGCACACGCCGGAGGAGAGGCCGTCGGTGGTGGTGCCCGAAGCACCGAGCCAGACGAGTACCGGGAATACGAGTACTATGCAAAAGGATTCATACACGCCGTTCAGACTTATGGAGCCATCGCTTGGAATGTAGGGAATGCTGAAAAGCAGCAGCAGGATTACCGCGCAGAGCCAGAATGCTCCGCGGACTCTGCAAGGTGTGAAGATGCGCGAAATCATGATGCCGGCCGTAAATGGAAAAAGCATTCGCAGACCTCCGGTAAGCAGCCCGTATTCGCCCATGGTCCAACCGACGCCCAGCATATCATAACCGCTGAGGTTGAGCCATGTGAAAACTGTCAGCCCTACGCCGAGCAATGCCGTCATCACAGCCATGGCTGCCGTATGCAAACGCCTTATCAACAGGGCGTAAATGATATTGCCTATATATTCGAAAAACAGAGACCACGCCGGACCATTCAGAGGAAACGCCTCGCCGTTGCCTCTTACTTCATAAAAGCCCCCGGGCATAGCGGGGATGAAGAGCATGGCGCATAGAAGGGCTGTCATGATGCCGCCGGCAGTGGCAGGTGTTCCGTCCCATTGCTGTGCACCCTGGATGAGGAAGCATACAAGCCCGATCACAGCGCCCATTATCACCATGGGGTGAAGGCGTATGAGACGCCGCCGGAAGAAGCGGCCGGTGGTAAGACCGCGGCCCCAGCGGTCGTCGTACGCATAGCCGATCACGAACCCCGAGAGCATGAAGAAAAAATCTACGGCCAGATAGCCGTGATTGATGTCATTGACCACCGGCTGACCGCCGGCAAAAGCGAACCCTTCGTGAACATGATACCACAGTACGAGCAAAGCAGCGACGCCCCTGAGGCCGTCGAGGAGTTCGTAATGAGGTTTCGAGTCGGCATAGGCTCCCGATGTTGCGGCGCGTGAGGCATCCCTATGATTGTTGTTCGTATCAGTCATTTGCTCTTCATAAGATTCTATATGCAAAGATACCGTATTATTGTGACATTCCACGATTTCCCTCGAAAATATCTGCTCGTAAATTTCCCTGCGTCCGCTAATGCGGCCCCCTGATTATTAGGATTCCGGAATCTAAAATAATCACACCCTCAGCGCATCACGACTTCACCGGGATAAACCTCGGAAGACATAATATGTATTTATATCAATCCTCGTCCTCATTTCGTCCTCATTGAAGAATGTTATTAGTGAAACAAGTTAATTTAATATTACATATTGTGTCTATTTATGTATGATGCATCAGTTGAAAATGAGAAAGACTCCTTAATTATGGGTTAAGGAGTCTTATCGATATCTTTTGTAAATCCATTCTTGCAGATGCAGATACTTATGGTTAATTCGCTTCTATATTATATGTGTCACCATTTGGCAAACTTGCATGTATGCCTATTGTTGCGGAATCCATTTGTAATGGGGCGTTCTGGAGTGCATTCTTTGCAGCTTCATCAATTCCTCCATAAATTATACTAATGTCACCTAATTTGCCACTCATCAGGACTATCAGTACTTCATAAATACCATTTGTGGCTTCAGCGGAAGCATAAACAAACGCTGCGACAAAGTTGTTGTTCCCACCATTTATCATTCGCGTAAGAGGCACTTGGTTAAGAATAGTGTAGACCGCATTCCCGGATTCAAGGATTTGTGATTCCTTCAAATTGCTTGTCGATGCAATCTGGCCATTCACTATCAGACCGAGTATAGGCGTATTATAGTCCGTTCTGACCGAAATGTTCGGTACATTTGAGAGCGCATCATACGCTTCTTTCAAACTTATAGCTGAAGCACTGAAAGTATTTGACAGTGCGATTGCAAACAATAGTATTATCTTTTTCATTCGAGTGAGTATTTTGTCATTAAAACGCAATACGTTCCTAATAGGTTCAGGTTATCATGATATCAGAACTGGCATTGGCGTTTGCCGTATGGTTGGCAAGATAAATAACATCCCAGATATTTGCTAAGTCGTAGGCAGGAACCAGGCGAAGTGGTTCCTTTGTCCTGTCAGTCATTATCAAATCAATAGATTTGAGCAAAATACTACTTGGGTATTGGATTTTAACCTTCTACCGCTGACACTACGTTTAGTTCGTGTTGGTTTCAGTATCTTGTATGTCTGCATCATGCAGCGGTAGGCGAAGCGGCGGTCGTTTTCATCCGGATTGCGTCCCTACGGGAGCGATGTGTAGCCGCCACCGCCTCCGCATGACCGGGCGAATTGGGTTGCGCTGTCGAGATAGCCAAGCAACAGCTACATAGCACATTCCCGAATCTCATTCAGCTGCTCGGCAATTGCGGTCATGAATTCGCCGTCTAAATCGGCTTTCTGTTCCGGTGGTATGGATCCAATAATTAGCGCATATCGACAACCCTTCTTGCGAAAACGTCATCCGTCAGCCTCACGCGACCTGCTTCTGATTCTTCTATGTGGGTTCGCTGTAGTATTTTTGCGCATCACCTCTCTTCTCCTTGACGGAAAGTAGCTCATTCGGCGACTTGGCGCTCATGCTCTTAATTAGGACGGCTAGTGTCCTCTACTAGTAAAATATTTGTATTATTTTTTATATATGAAATATTAGGCGTAAAAAAAACAGCATTTTTTTTACACGTTGGAGCAACATGTAAAATGATTTTACATATTTTCATCGGTCTCCATATTGGAATTAATGGGGTCCGCTAGTTTGTCTCCTTCAGAATGGAATGCATTAAGAATAAAGCTGAAAAGACCATTATTGATATAATAGTTCTCTCTACCAAGTTTAAGTTTACTCAAGATCCCTTCATCAATTAGCTGGTTTAGATACGACATAGCCGTTGGACGGCTAACTCCGACTTCTTTAACTACAAATTCTATTTTGGTATATGGGTGACGGAAAAGGTTATTGATGAGATCCTGTGAATATACTTTCGGTAGGTTTTTGCGGATGCGATGCTTATACTGTAACATCATATCTGAGATTCCGCGTATGAATTTAATAGTCTCATCTGCGGTTTGTTCTACGCCCTTAAGCATAAAAATAATCCACGGTTCCCATACTAAAGTGTCTCTTACGGCCTGCAACTGCCTGTAATACTCTCCTTTATTCTGGTTGATATAACGGCTCAGATATAATATAGGCATATTTAACAGACCTTGGGCTACAAGGTATAGGATGTTTAGCACACGTCCGGCACGACCATTTCCGTCACCGAATGGATGAATGCTTTCAAACTGATGATGGATTATAGCCATCTTTACGAGAGGATCTAAGTCTGAAAGCGTATCATCATTGATGAATTTCTCCAGGTTATTCATATGTAGTTGAATTTCATCAATTGTCTGTGGCGGAGTATATACGCTCTCTTTGGTTTTTTCATTTATCAGCTTCTTTCCTGGAGTTGTGGTATATCCTGCATCATTATGCTTAATCTGGCGATATATCTCTTTTATCATTCCCTCGGTAATGAGATTACGTTGTTTTACAATCTCAAACACCTCCATTAGCGCATCGGCATAAGTACTCACTTCCTTAGCCGCAATCGTGGAATATTTATTAGCACCAATCTCGGCTTTGTAAAGTTCATCATGGGTGGTAATGATACTTTCGATTGAAGATGAATCCATTGCTTCCTGTAAAGAGAGGGTGCGAATCAAAATTTCAGGATTTGGGATTTTTTCTACAATACCATTGAGTTCACCAAGTTTACGACTGGCAAGAGTCGTCTGTTTCAATACGGCCTTAGTCTCAACATCACAAGAAAGGGGAAGAACCGGAATAATATATTGTTTTTCACTCATGAATATTATAACGAAATGATTACTGATTACAAAATTAATTAAATTCTTTGAAAATCAAACAGACAGGCATAAATAATATTTACTCGGGAAGCTCCATATCCGCATGACCGGGCGAATTGGATGGCGCCATCGAGATAGCCAAGCAACAGCTACATAGCACATTTCAGAATCTCATTCGGCTCCTCGGCGATGTCCGGCAGAAAAATACAAGAAGCGATTGACAAGTTTATTTTGTTGCTTATCAATCGCTTGTATATTAGTTGTTTATGTCTTATAATCGGGCTGATTTCATATCAATACTCATCCTCGTTGAAAAGATGCGAATAAATTGTATTCCAGATAGTTATCTTGATTTTATAGAAATGCGACAAGCAAACTTTGCTATAAAGGGCGATAAAATGCTATTGAGGGCCTTTATTTATTTCATTTTTGTTGATTGGCTGTAGCTGTATTAATTGATAACGATCTTTAATCCTCCAATGATTAAGTACAAATTCTTCGATTCTTTGTTTATCTTGTTCAGAGAACCAACTGAATTCCCATTTACAATCTTGAGGCGTATTTCTCTCTATCCAATTTATGTAGTTTTCATCAACAGGAGAAAGCGATAGTCCATACACATGAACAAATTCCATATTTGAAAGTATATCAGGCAATTCGTTATGCTTGAATATGTGCTCATACGGATTCTTCTGATATTTTGATAGTTCCAAACATGTTTGATCTACATCAACACCATCATACATTCCTCCATGAAGATATTTGTTATGGCCAAATATCAACTTATCATGTTTAGATGCTCTGCGCCATGAATATGTAATACCCTATCATCCGGGATCTTATAAAGCCATTCAACAGTATCAGTATAATTGAAGTTGATAAAGTAGGAATCATTCTTCTCAATATAGGTGTACTGAGGGTCGGTAATCATGCTCTGACAATCAGCACCCCACCGCTCAAAACAGTATTGTAAAATATCAAGCAAACCTCGAAGCCGATTTGCGCATTTAGACTCTACATGTAGGTAAGGGAGTAAGCTTGTGGAATTTAGATGATTTTTTCGTTCTTCAATTTGTTTAATGACTTCTTCCGCAGATTTCTCTGGATGTGTAAAATTGCGAACTAATTGATTGATGTCAAGTTCTCCTAGATTTACTTCAAAATTATTCCACCATTTACCATCCATATTATAAGCCGCTTTCATATTTTCATAAACAAAAATATATTTGTGTTCAAGCCAATGCTTAAAATCCGAATAGCTTGTATGGAGCCCTGTAAAAAGGTCAAATCCATTTCCAATAATATAAAGATGTTTCATTTTAATAATCCACAATCTAAAATCAAAACTTAATAGTGTAATTTACCAATGCAGGTGTTAGTGCAGTTTATAGTGTTCGCATTTCGGATAGATTCGTAATTTACGGAGGTTTATCAATCTGTATTCCATTTGTTGCCTTCGTCTCCATCATAAGCATCCAATGCATCTGGTAAATTCCCGTAAGGATAGTAACCAGTACCAAGATTATGCTCTGATTGAGCTTCATTGTAATATTCAATACATTCCGATTCGACTATTAATCCATAATGATCTATTTTAAATCGATATTCACTATTTTTAAAGTCTTTGAGCACAGTGGCATATCCATTGACAAACAGATTATATCCTTTTTTATCTTGATACTCAGGGTTTATAACAACTTCTCCGTTTTGATTCAAAAATCCGATGAGGCCATTATGTTTAAATCCATAGGTGTTTTCTCCCGCTTCAAATATTCTCTCATATCTGGTGCCTTTAATTTCGGTTCCGTCAAGATGAAAGAGAGTGCAATAGTCTTTCCTATAAGCTATGAGACGATTGCCGTTGCATAATGTCAACTCATTATAATTGTTTTCAATTAGTATATCACCTTTTGTGTTCAATAAACCTTTATATTGGCAACTTGCGCCATATAGTTTTAATTTATCAAATATTGTATTTGATGGAGCTGCTTTAATTTTGTCAGGTTGTATTGTTTGACCAAAAATGATAAACGAACCCTTGTCAAATCCATGCGCATCATGAAGGACGCCATAAATCCTACGACCTTCTATTTTTAGAAAATCAGATGCAACTGGATTACCAACAAAATCCAGATGTTCAATTTGATAACATAACTCATCAAATTCTTCTTTGGAACGGATAGGTGTATATTTCATATTCAAAGAATATCTTTACAAATGTGATAATAGAACTTATGGCTTTGCATACAGTTCATCTGTTCTGATGACAGAGATTGTGCAATTGGAACCATGTTTTGTGAACCCCCAAAATCTTCTCTGTAATGGGGACAAGACACAGCACAATATGGAGAAGGTTTACGTGGCAAGTTATGTTTCTTGTATAGAACACATAACCTTTCTCCCCAAGAGTCCTGCTTGCTGAATTTGCATAAGAAACAATTGCGAATTTTAACTCCCCGTTTAGAAAATTCTTGAAAAATCTCTTTGAATGGAGTTGCTATCTCGGTTATGTAATAATGGACATTGGATGGTAACATCTTGCTTACTTCATAACAGTGGCAATCAAATGACCGGAACTGGCCTTGGCTATTTAACCAAAATACTATTGTGTTTTTGCGACTGAAGCAGTCTTCATACTCATCAAAGCTGCCGATTGGGTCAAATGATTCTACTTTATTAAAATTATATAATGTGATATTTCTGTCGTTAGAATAGCTATAATTGTAATGCTCATCCCTTACAGCCGTTAACTTACAGTTGCTGACTATATTGTCAATTTGTTCTTCTGATTGAATTGGAATTTCAATAATACGGACACCATTCTTGATTTTGTCCTCTGTGCATTTATGAGTAACCATAATTTCAATTAGCACAGGAGGTGTCTTGGGATTTGTAGATGATGTTAAAAGCAAGTCTGCTCTGTATTGGTGGTAGGTTGCCTCTATCTCGCAGGAATCATAATATCTACGCAAATCGAATACAACGGTTTTTTCACCTTCACACTTGGGAAAACCAATGAACGGACATTCTAAAGAGCAAATTGCCTTAGCATTGTAGGAAAGCAGGAAATGCTCGGAAGAAAGAAATGCCTCTCTTATCTTGATTTTCGCTAACTTATGAAGGTATGATTCATAAGAACAATTCCTCGCATTTTTGTGAACGAAATGCCATCTACGCACTTTGCCCATATGTGGATTCATCATTTCTCCACATATAGGGCAAAAATATTTTTCGTTACGTTGAGCAGTTGAAACATTTATAAGATCACCGCTTGAGTTATAGGCGTAGCTATAATTTTGAGAGAGGATTTTTGCCATATTATTCTTTTTTACCGAAAATGGTTTGTAGTTTTTTCCGAATAGCCCCTAAAGCTAATTTTTGGTCTTGTGATATTGACAATCCGATACCACGACTTTTAACAACGGCAACGCTTTGGTCTGTATAAAGGTCATAAAAGGTTATGGTAATGTAGGTATGTCCACCATCCCACTTTTCTGACTTAATATTTCTGACTTAATATTTATATGAGGGGTAAGTGTATAACCTAAATAATCATCCGGGGCATAGGTTAAGGAAATTGGCTGCAATTTAGTATTTGCGATTTCATTTTAGACTAACAGCATAACATCATCCAATTCTCTGTCTCCTGTTTGTTCTTTGCCGAAACTTACATACTTATATTTAGAAATGTTAGCTCCGTTTGAAACGACCAATTTAGCCGATGATGAACAAGAAGTGAGCGTCATCAAAAATACTGACAATATCAGTAAAAGCGAAAAATATGGGAAATCTAGTGCGCATAAATCATAAATAATGAGTCGAAGATTATTGTTTTGATCTCGAGCTTGTTTTGATTGCAAAGTTATAAAAAATTTGCGTGATGTAGACTGTACATAATGGAATATTTCTTAACTTTAGCGACGCATACCGTGCTTTTGCTGAGAAAGTTTCAGCATCTTGTGGGCCTGCATCATGCAATGGTAGGCGAAGCGGCGGTAGTTTTCATCATTTTTGCGACCACACAGCAAGTCATAAGAGGTGTCTCCGCATGACCGGGCGAATTGGGTCGCGCCATCGAGATAGCCGAGGGAAAGATACATGGCACACTTTATAATGTCGTTGGGCTGTTCGGCGATTGCCGTCAGGAACTCGCCGTCTAAATCGGCTTTCTGTTCCGGTGGCATCGTCGCGAGTAAATCACGCATACCAACCCAATCTACCGAAGACGGCATCTGTCAACCTCATGCGCACCTGCTCCTGATGTTTGCTCGTCAATTCCTGATAATCACTTTGAGCATTGATATAACTCTTCGGAATAGCGAGATGAGCCGCCCCATGCTCCAAATCGTCAATAAGGTTCTGCTACTCTATTTTTGAAAGCGAGGCAAACCAATCCTTTGCTTTTTGCAATACACTGACAAAGGTTTGTGATGATTTTCGTATATTGGGTGTGTAATTCATGAATTATATTATTGAGTCAATATGCCGATTAGCGATGGCTCTCTTATAATTTTCAAATGCCGACGCCGGGAAGGTGTTGGCATAGCAGTAGAGACAACCATGCGGACAGGTGTTGTAAGCGCCGATGTCTTTTGAGAGAATGCAGCCGCACGCTTTACGTTGGCCGCTGTCGCCCCTGGCGTTATAAA
>OGNF01000598.1_pt1 | contig 37581 bp, 33 predicted proteins | sample 1573321 | NCBI WGS metagenome assembly OGNF01 (sample SAMEA2581911, study PRJEB24529) | metagenome | biome: Human gut stool | place: China | collected 2011 | reverse complement strand
ACTACAAGAACAGCCACAGCAGTGCAAACTGCTGTGGCTGTTCGCTGCCTTACGAGCACCGACCATTGTGCGGGAGCCTTTTTGTGTGCGTGTCAGAACTTGACGAAGCCGGTCGTCGTGCCCATCGGGTAGCCGAGCGTCCACGCGCGCTTGCCGCAGCGGGGGCAGACCTCGCCGCGGGCGTCGAGCTCGTCGATGAAGGCCTCGGCGCGCATGATGTACATATTCGTCTTGCGCACATAGCGGCAGTGCTCGCAAAAGACCACGTAGGTCGCAAAGCTGTCATAGATGCCGCGGGCGCGTTTTTCCTTTTCCTCGGCGGTCAGCGGCCGGGGATTGACGTTTTGATTGACTGCCATCGTTTGCTCCTCCCCTGTCAGATCTGGTGCTCGCGCTTGACGCTGTCGTAGTGCTTGTTCAGAAACGGCACGACGACCGAGCGCATGAGCTTCATGTCGAGATTATAGTAGTAGACCACGAACAGCACGGCCAGCGCGCCGCCGGTGATGCCGAAGGCCTTGAACAGGAACTTTGCAAATCTGCATTTCATAGTGGCTCTCCTCCTTTACCAGCCCATGCTGTCGTCAAAATCGACCAGCGACGGATCGACCGGCTCCTCGTGCAGGACGCTGGTCATGTATTCGTTGACGGCGCTGCGCGCCTCGCGCGGCGAGACGATGCGGTGATCCATCAGCGAGTGCGGCATCCACACAACGTGGAAGCGGTCATTGTGCTTGCGGATCTCCTCCTCGATCAGACCCTGTGCGCCGGCCATGCCCTTGCAGCCGATGTCGTCGTACATGAGGATCATGTCGCAGTTGAACTTCTCCGCCGTCTCCCACATCTGCATGATGTGGCGGTTGCCGCCGACGGTGTGCGTGCGCATCGGGGTGCGGGCGTGCCAGTCGGCCACGTCGCTCATCATGATGTCGCGGTCCTCGGTGTCGACGATGTTGTGGCCGGTGAGCGAGTCCATGTTGATCAGGCACAGGATGCCCCAGCAGTTATACAGCCACTGCACGCCGTGCGCGTAGTACGTCGAGCCGCAGCTCCAGGCAATGGCGCGGTGGCGCGTGTGCGGGAAGGTGTCGATGTTCTTGCGCACACATTTGTCAAAGATGCGCGTGATCTTGCGCGAGGCCTTGAGGAAGTACTCGTTGCCGCCCTGCTGATAGAAGTAGATGCGGAACAGCCCCTGACACACGGGGTTGAGCGCGCCGTTGTTCGTCTTGGCGTAGATGTCCCAGCGCTCGGTCTCCTCGCGGTTGAACTGGTTGGTGTTTTCAATGTGCTGGATGAACGTGTCCCAGTTGAACGGCTGCCGGAACTGATCCTCAAGGAAGTGGATGGCCTCGTACACCTCGTGCACGCCGAGCTCCTTGCAGGTCGGGTCGTCGTACATGAGCGGGGTCGTGAACGGATGCACGGCCTTTTTCCCGTCGCCCGAGAGCGCGCGGTACATGGCGACGTTGTCCATCATGTTCGCGTCGCAGGGGTTGTTGGTCGTGAGCCAGCAGTTGCCGATGTCGGGATACTCGCCCTCGACGGCGACGCCGGTCTCCACAAGCGGCAGCGTGCACATATCGCCCGGGATGCCGCAGCTGACGGCCTGATCGACGTAGTACGAGCCGAGGTTCTTGTTCAGGATCGGCACCATAAACGCCGCGTGCTGCTGGATGTTGATGCCGAAGTAGCCGGGGAAGCCGTAGATGATGTGCTTGGGCAGCGTGTAGTCAAAGGCGATCGTGCGCTCGGTCCACTTCGTCTCGCCGAAGCGGCGGTCGGCGCGGATCTCGCGCCACATCGTCGTGATGGAGTCGGACACCATGCAGTCGATGGCCGTCAGGTCAGCGCGCAGCACCATGCCGCGGTCGCCTTCGATCCATTTGTCGACCATCATGGGCGTGGCGAGGTAGGCGCTCAGCCAGCGGTATTTCCAGAAGGCGCGCACCATGCGCACCGGGTCGCGGCCGATGAGCCCGGCCATCTTGACCCAGGTCTGCAGCCAGCGGGCGAAGGCATAGGCCGTGTCCCGCACGCCGCGCCATTCGCGGTGGTGGTAGAAGTTCGTGCCCTCGATGTACAGGTCGCCGAGATAGTGGCAGTCGTTGTCACCCCGCAGGAAGTGGCCGAGCGTGCCGTATTCTTCTTTGAGCGTGCGTTTGCGTTTCCACATAGTTGAGCCCCTCCCTTACTGCTGCGCCTGGATCTTTTTGATCTCCAGCGACTCGATGAACGCCTGGAACCGGGTACGCAGCTGACCGGAGGCGGCGCTCGTATAATCCTTCTCGATCTGGCACACCGGCACGCTGCGCGGCAGCTCGTAGCCCTCGTAGAACCACATGCCGTCCTGCGCGCGCTCATAGCCCCAGTATTCGCAGAACTTCATGTTCTCGACGATGATGCCGTCGGCGTGGTATTTCTCCACGAGATCGAAGATGTAGCGCTTGCGCGCGATGATGTTCTCGGGTCCCATGGCGCGCGGGCACTGGTTGCGCCACATATAGTAATCGGCGATGGACTGCAAAACGTCCTTGCCCTCCTCGAGCGGGATCTCCTCGCGGCCGGGCATCGAGCCGAAGCAGTAGCGGTCGGCCACGACGAGACCGCCGGCCATCTCGCACATTTTCGTAAACTCCGGGTCGTCGATCTCGCTGCCGGCGATGAGCACACGCGCCCGGTAGCCCGGCTTCGGGTCAGGCTCGCGCGTGCGCAGCTCCTGCAGCGTCTCGCGCAGGTAGGGCAGGATGAGATCCTTCGGGCACGTCTGCGTGCACAGCTGGATGACGTGGAATTCATAGCCCGTGATGACGGGGTTTTCCGCCTCGCGCATGGCGTTGATCTCCGTCATGATGCGGCAGACCTCGTTGAACTGCTCAACAGCCTTGCGCAGGTTGGCCTCGGAAAAGTCCACGCCGTAGACCTTTTCGAGCGGCTGGAGGATCTTCTGCTCGATCTGGCGGCGGTAGTAGCCCGCGTGCCACTCGGTCTTGCGCAGCGGCATATCGAGATACGTGCAGAAGAATTTCTCGTTCGGGATCAGCTCGCAGTATTCAAAATACTGCTCCATACGGTTCATCGTCGTGCAGCATTCCTGCCCGATGAGCGCGGAAATAAAGTTGTAGCCGCCCTCGAACGCGCGCTCGAGGATGCTCTTGGAGTACGGACACGAGCGGTTGGTCATATAATAGGTGGCCATGTCGGGGTTGGTGCAGTTCGGCGCGCGCAGACGCACGCCAAAGCACTTGTCCGTATCCAGCAAAACCTCCGGTATGTACGAACAGTTCCATGCCAGCGCCAGCCGCCCATCCTTGCAGGCGGCCTGAACCAGGTCGTTGTTTGCCTGCTGCAGCAGGCTCTCGAAATAGATCAGATGCTTCAGGTCTCTCATTCGCGCATTCCCTCCTTCATTGCACGGTTCTCACGCCATGTTTGCAAATTCGACATTTTGCACAAGCGCGGAACGTTAGCGCACGTTTATTATAGGACTTTGTCCGAATCATGTCAATATGTGTAACAAACGTTTGTTAACAAACATCCGGCGCTCCGCCTGTTTGTTTGCCGCGCGCCGCAGCCTGCGCTGCGAGCGCCCGGCGCGCAGAATGCCGGTTCCGGTCAAATGCGGGTAAAAACTATTTGCATATGGGATTAAATTGGCATATAATTTTCCCGTTGACTGCATTGTGAGAAAGGGCGGCGCGTATGTTCTGGCTCTGGCTGCTTTTATATGGCCTGCTCTTCGCCGCGCCCCGCGCGCTCATGCCGGCCGCGGCGCCGCTGCTCACGCCGGCGCTGCTGGCGGTGTATTGGGCGGTGCTGCTGCGCGGCCTGCACACGCGCGGCCGGCTGCGCAGCTACGGCCTGTGCCGCGGCAAGGGACTGACGGCGCGCGATGCGCTGCTGTCGCTGCCGGTGCTGCTGTTCGCCGCGCTGAACATTGCCTTCGGCGGCGCGCGGCCGGGGATCGCGGAGACGGTGTATCTGCTCTTTGCCGTGTTCGGCGAGGAGGTGCTGTTTCGCGGCGTGCTGCCGGCCGTCTGGGGCGAAAAGCTCGGCGCGGTCAGGGCGGCCGCGGCATCGGCGGCGCTCTTTGCGCTGTTGCATCTGGGCAGCGCCCTCGGCGGCAGCTTTTTTGCCGCCGCGGTGCAGACGCTGTGCGCCTTCGGCGCGGGGCTGCTGCTGACGGCGGTGCGGATGAAAACCGGCAGCATCGCGCTGCCGGTGCTCGCCCACGCGCTCATCAACCTCACGGGCGGCGCAGAGCTGACAACGCCGCGCGCTGCGGCCTATCTGGCCGCGTCCGCGCTGTGTGCGCTGTGTGCGCTGCCGCTGCTTCGAGAGGCAGCCTGAATTTTTGAAATCAACGCAAAATCAAAGGAGAACAGACCCAAGATGAGATTTTACATTGACCCCGGCACGGGCAGTATGCTCTTTGCGATCCTCATCGGCATCATCGGCGCCGCGACCTATATGCTCAAATCGTGGTTTTTGAAGCTGCGTTTTCTGCTCAGCGGCGGCAAAAAGGTCGACACCGACGCAAAGAAGATCCCGCTGGTCATTTTTTCGGATGACAAGCGGTACTGGAGCGTTTTTCGCCCCGTGTGCCGCGAGCTGGACAGAAAGGGCATCGACACGGTCTACATGACCGCCTCACCGGATGACCCCGCGCTCGAAAACGACTTCCCGCACATCCATGCGCAGTTTATCGAGGAGGGCAACAAGGCCTTTGCCAAGCTCAACTTCCTCAACGCCTCCGTCGTGCTGGCCACGACGCCGGGGCTGGATGTCTACCAGTGGAAGCGCTCGAAGCAGGTCGACTATTACGTCCACCTGCCGCACGCGGCCAGCGACATCAGCGGCTACCGGATGTTCGGCATCGACTACTATGACGCCATCCTGCTCTCGGGTCAGTATCAGGTCGAGCAGGTGCGCGCGCTCGAAAAGCTGCGCGCGCTGCCAGCCAAGGAGATCGTCAAGGTCGGCATCCCGTACATGGACGATATGCTCGCGCGGCTGCACGCAGACCCGCCGCTGCCGGAGCACGAGCGCACGGTGCTGCTCGCACCGTCGTGGGGCGAGAGCGCCATCCTCAAAAAATACGGCGGCCGGATCATTGACACCCTGCTTGCGACGGGGTATCACATCATCATCCGCCCGCACCCGCAGTCGTTCCGCTCCGAGCAGGACATGATGGCAAAGCTCATGCGCGCCTATCCCGACTCGCCGCAGCTCGAGTGGAACCGCGACGCGGACAACTACGACGTGCTGCGCCGCTCGGACATCCTCATTTCCGACTTCTCGGGCGTGATCTTCGATTTCTCGCTCGTGTACGACAAGCCCGTCATCTACACCGACACGGACTTTGACGACGCGCCCTACGACGCGTGGTGGCTCGACACACCCTACTGGACGTTCGACGTGCTGCCGCGCATCGGGCAGAAGCTGACCGAGGAGAATATGCCGCGCCTGCGCGAGCTCATCGACGCCTGCCTGCTCGACCCCCGCTATCAGGCGGGGCGCGACGAGGCCAGAGCGCAGACGTGGGAACACATCGGGCAGGGCGCGCGCAACACGGCCGATTACCTCGAGCGCAAGCTCACGGAGCTGTCCGGCAAAGCAACTTCCGACACCGAGATAGGAGAACAATAATATGTCATTCTGGGACATTCTGGGCACACTGCTCATCAAGCCGCTCCAGCTGCTGTTTGAGGTGGTGTTCGTCATGGCCAACCGGGTCGTCGGCGACCCGGGGCTCGCCATCATCGCGCTGAGCCTTGCGATGAACTTCCTCGTGCTGCCGCTCTACCGGCGCGCCGACGCCATGCAGGAGGAGGAGCGCGAGATGGAGCTGCGCCTGCACAAGGGCGTGGCGCACATCAAAAAGACTTTCCGCGGCGACGAGCGCATGATGATGCTGCAGACCTACTACCGGCAGAACAACTACAAGCCGACCTATGTGCTCAAGGGCGCGACGTCGCTGTTTCTGGAGATCCCGTTTTTCATCGCGGCCTACGCCTTCCTCTCGAACCTCGAGCTGCTGCACGGTGTGTCCTTCGGGCCCATCCGCGACCTCGGCGCGCCCGACGGTCTGCTCACCGTGGCGGGCGTGACGGTCAACGTCCTGCCGTTTCTCATGACGGCGATCAACCTCGTCTCCTGCATCATCTTCACCAAGGGCAGCCTGCCGAAAACGAAGGTGCAGCTGTATGCCATGGCGCTGTTTTTCCTCGTGTTTCTCTACACGTCTCCGGCGGGACTCGTGTTCTACTGGACGCTCAATAACCTCTTTTCGCTCATCAAGACGATCTTCTATAAGCTCAAGCACGCGCACATCATCCTCGGCGTGCTCTTCTCGCTCGCGGGCATCACGGCCGCCGTCTACGGTCTGTTTTTCTACGGGCAGGCGACGCCGCGCCGGCTGGTGTTTTTCATCGCGGCGGCCATCGTGCTGCAGCTTCCGCTGCTGAGCGTGCTGTGCAAGGGCAAGGTCAAGCTGCCGGCTGCGCTGCGCGATGCGCAGCCGAGCAAGAAGCTCTTCGTCTCCGGCGGCATCTTTCTCGCCGTGCTCACGGGGCTGCTGATCCCCTCGGCGGTCATCCATGCCTCGCCGCAGGAGTTTGTCGACCTGACCACCTTCCTGCACCCGGTGTGGTACATCGTCAGCGCCTTCTGCTTTGCCGTGGGCACGTTCGTGATCTGGTTCGGCATTTTCTACAGCCTTGCCAAGCCCTCGGTGAAGGTGCTTTTCGATCGGTGCATCTGGGCGCTGTGCGGCATCGCGCTGGTGGACTATATGTTCTTCGGGCGCAATCTCGGCACCCTCTCGGCAGGGCTCATATTCGACAACGGGCTGCAGTTCACGACCGGGCAGATGCTCGTGAACCTCGCCGTCGTGCTGGTCATTTTCGCCGCGTTCGCCTTTGCTGCGTCCAAGTGGCGGCAGCGCATCCCCGGCATCCTCACCGTGGGCATCCTCGCCATCGTGTGTATGTCGGCGGTGAACACCGTGGGCATCTGCCGCTCGATCGACGAGATCGAGGAGTCGGCGCTGGCCGACGGCGGAATGCCGACCTTTACGCTCAGCAAGACGGGCAAGAACGTGATCGTGCTCATGCTCGACCGCGGCATGGGACCGTACATTCCATATATCTTCAACGAAAAGCCGGAGCTGGAGGCGCAGTTTGACGGCTTCACCTACTACCACAACACCGCCTCGCTCGGCGTCAAGACGAACATCAGCACGCCGTCTCTGTTCGGCGGCTATGAGTACACGCCGGCCGAGCTGAACACGCGCGATCAGGAGCTGCTCGTTGACAAGCACAACGAGGCGCTCAAGGTGCTGCCGGTCATGTTCGACCAGAACGGCTTTGATGTGACGGTGCTCGAGCCGGTGTATGCGGGCTATGAATGGTCGCCCGTCCTCTCGGTCTTCGACGACTGCCCGAATGTAAAGTGCTTCAACGTCCGCGGCCGGTTCACCGATCCGGAGCTCAAGCGGCAGTCGATCGACGGCAACAAGCGCAACTTCTTCTGCTATGCGCTCATGAAGGCCGCGCCCCTGTGCGTGCAGACAAACCTCTATGACTACGGCGCCTACAATCAGGGCAACATCGCCGCCGAGACCGGCTACGGCACGCAGACGGGCGACGATATGTACACGGGCAGCGGCATCAGCGCAGGGTTCATGAACTCCTACAACGTCCTCGCAAATCTCCCGAACATCACGCGCATCACCAAGGACGATACGAACACCTACATGGTCATGACCAACGACACGACCCACGACCCGATGCTGCTGCAGGAGTCCGAATACGTCCCCGCTCAGGAGGTGGACAACACGCAGTACGAGCGCGAGCACGCCGACCGCTTCACCCTCAACGGGCAGACGCTGGCCGTCAAGGACCGCCGCGACTATATGCACTACCAGTGCAACGTCGCCGCGATGCTCCAGCTCGGCAAGTGGTTTGATTACCTGCGCGCAAACGGCGTGTATGACAACACGCGCATCATCGTCATGTCCGACCACGGCAACACGATGGGGCAGGTCCCCGAGCTGATCACGGACTACGGTCTGGATGCGGAGGGCTTCGCCTCGCTGCTCATGGTCAAGGACTTCGGCAGCAAGGGCTTTACGACGTCGAACGAGTTCATGCTCGCGGCCGACGTGCCGCTGCTGGCGGTGAAGGACGTGATCGAGAACCCCGTCAATCCCTTCACGGGACACCGCATCGACGAGCTGACCAGGCCCAAGGAGGAGCAGCTCCTGCTGCATTCCTTTATCTATGACGTCAAAGTCAACTGCGGCACGCAGTTCATCGCCGGCGACTGGTACACCGTCAACGGCGACATCTGGAACAAAAACGCCTGGACGCAGGTCGCAAGCAACGCCGTGCTGACCAACGCCGATTGAACGGAGGAGAGACCTTGTATAAAGTAGACAATGCGATCATCATGGCAGCCGGCACATCCAGCCGCTTCGCACCGCTGTCGTACGAGACGCACAAGAGCCTGCTCACCGTGCGCGGTGAGGTGCTCATCGAGCGGCAGATCCGCCAGATCAAGGACGCCGGCATCGACAGCGTCGTACTCGTGGGCGGGTATATGAAGGAGCGCTTTGCGTACCTGCGGGAGAAATTCGGTGTCACCATCGTCGACAACCCCGAATACACCTGCCGCAACAATCACTCGAGCATTTATGCCGCGCGCCACCTGCTCGGCAACTCCTACATCTGCTCGTCGGACAACTACTTCTCGCGCAATCCCTTCGAGTCCTGCGTGGACGATGCCTATTATGCCGCGCTCTATGCCGACGGCCCCACGTCCGAGTGGTGTGTCTATGAGGGGGACGACGGCTATATCGACCGCGTCAGCATCGGCGGCGAAAACGCGTGGTACATGATGGGGCACGTGTTCTGGTCTGAGCCTTTCAGCCGAAAATTCGTCGAGATCCTCGAGCGGGAATATGACACGCCGGAGATCCGCGACAAGCTCTGGGAGGCGGTCTACGCCGCGCACCTGGACGAGCTGAAGCTGCGCATCCGGCGCTATGACGCGCAGGATATCTTCGAGTTTGACAGCCTCGACGAGCTGCGCGGCTTTGACGCCAGCTACATCAACGATACCCGCTCGGAGATCATCCGCCAGCTCGCGGCGCGCCTTGGCTGCGGCGAGGCGGCGCTCACCGATTTTCACGCGCGCAAGGCGTGCGGCGGCACGCAGGCGGTCGGCTTCACCTTCCGCTGCCGGAACGAAACGTATCAGTACGACTATAAAAATAAAGAAATGGAGAAGATCAATGGCTAAAGAAATTGTGCAGGCAGATCTTGGCAGAGTCAAGGCGCTGCTCGAAGAGGTGCTCGGGCACTCCGATTACAGCGACGTGCAGAGAATGGGCGGTCTCACCAACCGCACCTACTGCGTGTCGTTTGCCGACGGCAGCCGCATCATGGTGCGCATCCCCGGCGAGGGCACGGAGGAGCTCATCGACCGCGCCGACGAGAAGGTGAGCACGGAGCTCGCCTGCCGCCTCGGCATCGACGCCAAGCTCTATCTGTTCGACGCCGACGGCGCGAAGGTGTCGCAGTTCGTGCCGAACGCCGTCACCATGTCGGCCGAGACGCTGCGCGACGACAAGCGCATCCGTCAGGCGGCGCGCCTGCTCAAGACGCTGCACGGCAGCGGCGTCGACACCGGCGTCCCCTTCGAGGTGTTCGACATGGCCGCGGGCTATGAGAAGATCATCGCGGAAAACAACGTGCCCATGTTCGACGACTATGCGCAGGTCAAGGCGGCGGTCATGGCCGTCAAGCAGCAGATCGACAGCATCTGCGACATCCAAAACGTCCCCTGCCACAATGACCCCCTGTGCGAAAACTGGGTGGTCTCGGCAGACGACGACCGGCTCTATCTCATCGACTGGGAGTACGCCGGCATGAACGACGGCATCTGGGATCTTGCCGACGTGTCGATCGAGGGCGTGTTCACGCCGGAAAACGACGAGCTGCTGCTCACCGAGTACCTCGGCAGCAAGCCCGACCAGAACGAATACAAGCATTTCCTTGCCAACAAGATCTACGTCGACTACCTCTGGACGCTCTGGGCAAAGACCCGCGTGCCATATGACGGCCAGCCCATGGAGGACTGGGCGGTGGAGCGCTATGCCCGTCTGAAGGACAACCTCCGCCTCTTTGACGAGGCCTGAGCGCAGCAAGCGCAGAAAGGAGCAAAAGCTATGTTTTACGGTATTGCAGCAGGCGCGACCTGGGCGGTGGAGACCATCATCCTCGGCATCGCGCTGTCGATGACGCCGTTTGTCTCGACCGAGCAGGCCATCTTCCTCGCGCCGTTTGTGAGCACCTTCATCCACGACGCATTTTCCGCGCTCTGGGCGGCGCTGTATAACGGCGTGCGCGGCAACCTCAAGAATGTCTACAAGGCCGCCTTCAAGACCAAGAGCGGCAAGTTCGTCATGCTCGCCGCCGTCATCGGCGGACCGATCGGCATGACGGGCTACGTGCTCGCCATCAACTACATGGGCGCGTCCATCGGCGCGGTCGCCAGCGCGGTCTTTCCCGCGATCGGCGCGATCCTCGCCTATTTCTTCCTCAAGGAAAAAATGCAGTGGTACCGCTGGATCTTCCTGCTGGCGACGCTGCTGGGCGTCTACGGTCTGAGCTACTCGCCGGAGCTGAACATCACCGATTTCTGGCTCGGCATCGTCGGCGCGATGATGTGCGCCTTCGGCTGGGGCATCGAGGCGGTCATCCTCGCCAAATGTATGCAGGACCCCGACGTGAAGGACGAATATGCCCTGCAGATCCGCCAGACCACCTCGGCACTGGTCTACGGCATCGTGCTGCTGCCCCTGCTGCACGGCTGGGGCTTCACGGTGAGCCTGTTCACCTCCGGCACCGGCTGGCTGCTGCCCGTCATTGCGATCGCGGCGTTTTTCGCCACGCTGTCCTACCTGTGCTACTACCGCGCCATCGCCGCGATCGGCGCGTCGAAGTCCATGGCGCTCAACGTCACCTATGCCGCCTGGGCGATCTTCTTCACGGCGGTGTTCCTCGGCGACACGAGCGTGCTCACGCCGACGACCATCGTCTGCGCGCTGATCGTCATCGTCTGCGGCATTCTGACCGCGGCCGACGGCAAGGACCTCTTTTCCAAAAGCAAAGCATAACAGTGAATTGTCAAAAAGTATTACTTTTTGACAGGGGGGTGCGGCCTGACTGCAGCGCACGAGCTGTCCGCCTCTGGCGGACAGCTCGCACGTTTGCAGGCCGAAATGTATTTTCTTCGCCGCACATGTCGCCGAAGAAAATAATCGGACTTTCTTTCGCCGCTGCGGCGGCGAAACTCTACGAGGTTTTGGTCGCGCTGCAATGTGCCGCTCAGAGCTCTGAGCGGCACATTTTCTTTCTCAAATAGCCTGTTAAGGGCTTGACATTCTCCATTTTTCGCTGTACACTGCTCCTGTCAGTGTAACTGACAATTGCAGAGGAGGCGAACGCACTTGCCGCACGAGGAGCAGAGAGAAAAGAATATCCGTCTGGTCACGGAGGTCGCGCTGGACTGTTTTCTGGCCAACGGGATCGAAAAGACCAAGGTCGCAGACATCGCGCTGCGCTCCGGACTCACCGAGCGGTCGGTCTTTCGCTATTTTGAGACCAAGGCCGATCTGGTCCTGGCCGCGTCCCTGCTCTACTGGAACCGCATCCTCGAGCGCATCGACCGGATGTCCCACGCGGCGTCCGGCGGCGGCACGACCGGCCTGCAGGACGCGGAAAACGTCCTCATCTGCTATTCTCAGCTCTATCACCTCGACCCGAACGGGATGCGCTTCACGCTCGACGCGGAGCTGACGCTGCACACCGCGGGCAGGCTCCACGAGATCAAAAACCAGCCGCCCGAACCGTTTGAGACTTCCGGCGGCCCGATGGCCAAGGCGATCCGCAAGGGGCTCGCCGACGGCTCGATCAGCCCGGAAGTCGACGTGCGCGAGATCTACTACAACTCCTACGACGCGATCCTCGGCATCATGCAGCGCCTGTCCATCGGCGGCTCACCGAGCGCGAGCGCGCTCGATTACGACAGCCGGATGCGCCACCTGAGCCGGATGTTCGTGCGCGCGCTCAGCGGCAAATAACCACATACACAGCAGATCCCGAGCCATCGGGATTTGTGTATACCCACTTATGTCAGTTTGGCTGACACAAGTGGAGAAGGAAGACCGATATCAAAAGAAAGAAGGGCCGCAATGAAGGAACTGAAGCATTTGATGTATTTTGAGCGCCTGCTGGACGATGCACACAACGAGCTCGTCCGTCAGGCCGAAGCGGAAGGGGATCTGGCGATCGGCTATACCTGCTTTCACGCGCCGGAGGTGCTGCTGAATCTGGGCAGCTGCTTCTCGGTACGTCTGCGCGCGCCGCACACCACGTCCATGGAGCTGGCCACCTATTACATGGCCAACAACAGCTGCGAGTTTTCCCGCGCCATCCTCGAGCGCGCGCTCGAGGGCAACTACAGCTTCCTGCACGCCATGGCGGGCGTCGACGTGTGCGAGGCCAACAACCGCGCCATCGAGAACATGGAGATCATGCACGCGCAGGGTGCGGACAAGGACAAATTCTTCTACTGCAACCTCGACATCCCGTATTCCGACGATGCCGACTGCGTCGAGCACATCTGCGAGCAGGTCTCGCGCAAGATCCTCAAGCCCATGCGCGAAAACTACGGCGTCGACACCTCGGACGCCGCCATCCGCGCCGCGGTCAGCGAGCACAACGAGGTCTGCCGCATCCTCACCGAGATCGGCGAGACGCGCAAGCTCGACAACCCGCCCATCACGGGCTATGAATACGCCGTGCTGGTGCTCGTGAGCTACGTCTGCCCGAAGCGGCTGATCCTGCCGCTGCTGCGCGAGACGCTCGACGAGGTAAAGACGCGCGCGGTCGATGCGCAGAAAACCTACCGTGTGCGCGTCGCCGTCGTCGGCTCTGAGATCGACGACCCGGACCTGATCAAGCTCATCGAGAGCTGCGGTGCGCTGGTAGTCGCCGACCGCTACTGCTACGGCAGCTTCCCCGGCCGTCAGGAGATCGTGCTCACGGACGGCGAGGATGCGCTCACGCAGGTGTGCCGCTGGTATCTGCAGCACACCGAGTGCCCGCGCCAGAGCGCGCTGCACCGCGTCCAGTACCGCAACGACCACGTCGCCCAGCTCGTGCACGACTTCAGGGCCGACGGCGCGATCTACGAGCAGATGAAGTTCTGCACCTACTGGTCGTATGAGCGCGTGATCGCAAACCAGGTCATGCCGCGTGATTACGGCATCCACATCCTCTCCATTGACCGTCCCTACATCGCGGGGCAGAGCGGTCAGCTGCGCACGCGCGTGCAGGCCTTCGTGGAGAGTCTGGAAATGAAGCAGCTGCGTGCAGCGCAAAAGGAGGACAACTGACATGGCCTATAACCCCAAAACCGGCAAGGGCCTCGGCCGCTTTTATTCCGCCGAGCACCGCGCCTTCCGCGCCCGCGAATGGCGCGGCTTCCGGGACACCTTTTATGATTTCTTCCGCTGGCTCTATCTCTACGGCTTCATGGCCGCAAAGCTCGGCTGCCACCCGATCCTGATGGTCAAGGCCATGCTGCGCTACCGCTGGATGGTGTCCTACCTCACCGCGTCGCACATGGTCGACCGCCACACCATGGGTCTGCGCGGCAAGGAGCTGCGCTATGCGCACAACCAGTTTTTCTCCGTGCTGCACAACTCCGTCATCGGCGTGCGCGACATCATCGTGCGCGATAAAAACCTGCGCCCCAACAGCAAGCGCGCGGCAAAGCTGCGCGAGAACACCGTCATGTTCGACGAGATGACCCCGCACCTGATCATGATGGGCTTCCCCACCGTGAAGTGGATCGACATCGCCATGTTCGCCGTCGGTCTGCCGTCGGAGGTCGACCAGAACGCCAGTATGTTCTACATCGACGCCATGGAGCACCTCGGTCTGCCGGCGGACGTCTGCCCCGAGCCTGCCGCCGAGTGCGGCGTCGCCGTGGTGGACGACTATCCGCGCGTCGGCAAGTGCTACTTCACCGGCACGATGCCGTGCGACGGTGCGATCTCGCAGACGAACATCCTCACGCGGCACTTCAAGGATCTGCCCTCGTTCCAGATCACGCCGCCGCAGCGTGTCAACGAGCCGGAGGTGCAGACCTACGCGGTCAAGAACCTCAAGAAGGGCATCGAATTTCTCGAGCAGCAGTTCGGCGTCAAGTGGGACTGGGATGCCTTCTGGAAAAACGCCCAGATGTACAACGACACCTCGCGCTGCATGGTCGAAAAGTGGGACGTCAACTGCACCGACCACCCGCAGGTCTGCGGCGCGGCGCTGGCGCTGCAGCGCGAATATGAGTTCATGGCGGCGGCTTGCATGGACAAGTTCATGCACAAGACGGACCTGCGCGTCACGAAGATGATGCTCAAGGGCTACGAGCAGGACAAGGCGGCCAACGCGCCCCAGCCGAAATACCGCTGCCTCGTCTGGGCGTGCCCCGCGCACTACTACACCAACTTCACCTACTGGACGCAGCACTGCTGGGGCGTCACCTGCGTCAACGATATGGAGGCCATGCTCAGCTACCTGCCCATCACCATCGGCGACAAGGAGCAGGCGCTGGCCGACCTCGTGCGCTGCTACGAGAAGATGATGATGCGCTCGCACACCAACGGCGGCTATGTCAACCTGCTCGACGAGTGCTGGAAGATGTGCGAGAAGTTCCACACGAACATCGTCATCATGTACGACCACGTGTCGTGCAAGAACGTCGGCGGTCTGCACGGCCTGTTCGAGGATCAGGCGCGCGAGCGCGGCATCCACCTCATCTGGATCCCGCACGATGTCATGGACCCGCGCACGGTCTCGCGCCGCGAGATGCGCGAGGCGTTCAGCCAGTACATGGTCACGGTGCTCAACGAGAAGCCGCTTGACCCCACATTGTTGGATTACGAAGACGCACTCAGCTGGTAAGGAGGAACAAACATGGCTTGGTATTGGATCGTGCTCATCGTGCTCGTCGCGCTCTTTGGTCTGCTGTTTCTGGCATACATGACCAACGCGGACATGAAGCTCATCGAAAAGATCTACAACGCGCTCATCGCATACCACGACGCCAAGGACGTCGAGGAGCAGATCTGACGCGCACAGCGGGGGACAGCCCCCGGGAATACAACGCGCCGGGGCGGTCACAGACCGCCCCGGTGTGTCTTTTAAGGCAGTACGTTTGGAATAAGAGCATTTGCACCCTGCGCCGGGCAGCATTTCGGTCGGCTTTGCTGTTGACATTGCTGCGGCTCTTTGCTAAACTGCTAAAGCGGCCTTATCGCAAAATCAGGAAAAGAAAAGAGAAGAAGAAATGAAACTTGTCAAAGCCTACAACAGCGTCAGCCTCGTGCTGCGCATCGTCATCGGCATGGTCATCGGCACGGTGCTCGCTCTGGTGGTCCCCAGTGCGACCGGCATCGGCATCCTCGGCAAACTGTTCGTCGGCGCGCTCAAGGCGATCGCTCCGCTGCTCGTGTTCGTGCTCATCATCAGCGCGCTCGCCCAGTCCAAGGAGAAAATGGGCAAGCAGTTCGGCACCGTCATCGTGCTCTACCTCGTGTCCACGTTCCTTGCGGCCGCCATCGCCGTCGTCGCAAGCTACCTCTTCCCCGTGACCATCACGCTGACCGAAGCCGTCTCCGACAGCGCGCCCGAGACCTTCGCGGAGATCTTCACGACCCTGATGACCAACATCGTCTCCAACCCCATCGGCTCGATCGTCAGCGGCAACTTCCTCGGCATCCTGTTCTGGGCCATCGTGCTCGGCTTCGCGTTCAAGAACGCGGCGGATTCGACCAAGTGCTTCCTCGCCGACGCCTCTGAGGCCGTCACGAAGGCGGTGCGCTTCGTGATCAATCTCGCCCCCTTCGGCATCCTCGGTCTCGTGTTCACGGCCGTGTCCACGAGCGGTCTGGCCATCTTCACCGAGTACGGCAAGCTGCTGCTCCTCCTCGTGGGCTGCATGCTGTTCTCGGCGCTCGTCGTCAACCCCATCATGGCCTTCATCGCCATGCGCAAGAATCCCTATCCGCTGGTGTTCAAGTGCCTCAAGGAGAGCGGTGTGACCGCCTTCTTCACGCGCTCGTCCGCCGCGAACATCCCCGTGAATATGTCCCTGTGCGAGAGCCTCGGTCTGGATAAGGAGTTCTACTCCGTGTCCATTCCGCTCGGCGCGACCGTCAACATGGCCGGCGCCGCCGTCACGATCACGATCATGGCGCTCGCCGCGGTGCACACGCTCGGCATCGCCGTGCAGCTGCCCGTTGCGATCATCCTGTCGGTCATGGCAGCGCTCGGCGCGTGCGGCGCGTCCGGCGTTGCGGGCGGCTCGCTGCTGCTCATCCCCATGGCCTGCTCCCTGTTCGGCATCTCCAACGATGTCGCCATGCAGGTCGTCGGCGTCGGCTTCATCATCGGCGTCATCCAGGACTCGCTCGAGACCGCCATCAACTCCTCGTCCGACGCGCTGTTCACCGCCGTCGCGGAGTTCAAGCAGTGGCGCAAGGCCGGCAAGGAGATCCGGTTCTGAGCCGCGCCCCAAGTGCATATCCGCCCACGCCCGACCGGGAGACCGGCCGGGCGTTTTTTCGCGCACCGCGCCCTGACGAAATCCGGCGGGGCGCTTGACTTTTTCACTCTAATCCTTTAAAATGTAGCCGCTGTGCATGGGCAAAGTGCCCGCGCAGCCATCATGAGAGGACAGACACGGCATCTGCGCGGCGCGCCGCACAGATGTCTTCGCGTCTGGATGGGAGAAAACATGAAAAAGAAAGACACGAAAAACTTTGCCAGCCGCTGGGGCTTTATTCTCGCCTCCGTCGGCTCGGCGGTCGGCATGGCCAACGTCTGGGGCTTTCCGAACAAGCTCGGCAGCAACGGCGGCGGGGCATTTTTGCTGATCTACCTGCTGTTTGTGGTCATCTTCGGCACGGTCGGCCTGCCGACGGAGTTCGCCATCGGCCGCCGCGCGGGCACGGGCACGCTCGGCGCATATAAAGAGGCGTGGGGCACACGCGGCAAGACCGCCGGCAAGGTCGGCGGCATCCTCGGCTGGCTGCCGCTGGCCGGCTCGCTGTGCATCGCCATCGGCTACGCCGTCATCGTGACGTACATTCTCAAGGCGCTGGTCGACTCGCTCGCCGGCACGCTCATGACCGCCGACGCCGCTGCGTGGTTTGACGCCTTTTCCTCGCAGCCCTATTCCGTCATCCCGTATCACATCATCGTCGTGGGCGGCACACTGCTGACGCTGTTTTTCGGCGCGCGCAGCATCGAAAAGACCAACAAGGTCATGATGCCGCTCTTTTTCCTCATCTTCGTGGTGCTGGCCGTGCGCGTGGCGCTGCTGCCCGGCTCTGCCGAGGGCTACAAGTTCATGTTCACGCCCCGCTGGGAGGCGCTCAAGGACCCGATGATCTGGGTCTGGGCGATGGGTCAGGCGTTTTTCTCCCTGTCCGTCACCGGCAGCGGCATGATCGTCTACGGTGCGTACCTGTCCAAGGACGAGGACGTCGTGGACGTGGCGCAGCACACGGCGCTGTTTGACACCATTGCCGCCGTCGTCGCCGCGCTGGTCATCATCCCCGCCTGCTTCTCCTACGGGCAGGACGTCGGCGCGGGTCCGGGTCTGCTGTTCGTGACGCTGCCGACCATTTTGCAGGACATCCCGCTCGGCCGCCTGTTCGCCGTCATTTTGTACATCGCCATGATCTTCGCCGGCGTCAGCTCGCTGCAGAATATGTTCGAGGCCGTCGCCGAATCGCTCCAGCACAAGTTCCCCAAGCTCAGCCGCGCCGCCGTGCTCGGCATCCTGTGTGTGCTGTGCCTCGGCTTCGGTCTGCTCATGGAGCCGATCTCCAAGTGGGGGCCGTGGATGGACTTCGTGTCGATCTACATCATCCCCATCGGCGCGACGCTCGGCGCGATCTCGTGGTTCTACGTCATGAAAAAAGACGACCTGCTCGACGCCGTCAACACCGGCAGCCGCCGGCAGCACGGCGCTGTCTGGTACCGTGTCGGCCGCTATGTCTACGTGCCGCTGGCGCTCGTGCTGTGCTGCGTGGCGCTGTTCATGAGCGTGTCGTTCTGAGCCGATCTCTGTTGATTTTTCCCCCCGGCGGGCGTGCAGGCTGCATCCCGCCGGGGGATTTTTTGCCCGTCAGACAAGGACACCTTTCGGGGCACAGAGGCTGTTGGATGCGCTGCTTCCCTCCCTTCGGGGAGGGGATTTTTTTGCCCTTTTTGGGGTCGGCAGCGGCGCACATGGCAGTGATTAACCTAACAACCGCCCGATTTCTCGACACACTTATTGGTACGGCAGCCAAAATATTGTATATCCTGCACAAGGATTTTTGACGTTTGGCGGCAATAGTGATGAGAAATCATCACATCATTGGCGCTTGTCTCATATTGGAGTTAAAAGAATAACACAGCAGTCGGTATAGAAAGGATACAAACAGAATAAAGAAAAGTGTAACCAGAATGGGGGAATGCAAGCAATGAGAGACCTGAAGCACCTGACCTACTTTGAGGACCTCCTGCAGGAGGCCAATAACGCGCTTGTTGTCCAAGCCCAGCGGGAAGGGAAAAAATGCGTCGCCTTTGTCTGCGAGAACACACCCGAACCCTTGATGAATCTGGACAACACCTTCGGCGTGCGCCTGCACGCACCGAACACCGGGTCGATGGATATTGCGACCTATTACATGACGAGCCTCCTGTGCGAGACCACCCGCTCCCTGCTCGAGCGCGCGGTCGAGGGCGGCTTCAACTTCGCCGACTGCGTCATCGCGCCCGACGGCTGCACCATGATCAACCGCTGTGTCGAGAACATGGAGCTGCTCAAGACCATGGGCAAGGACAAGCGCAATTTTTTCTATCAGTACATGGAGATCCCGCTCAAGGCCGATGAAAACGGCGTGGAGCTGCTGGTGCTCCAGTGCAAAAACCACATCCTCAAGCCCCTGCACGACGCCTTCGGCACGGACGTGTCGGATGCGTCCATCCGCAAGGCGGTCGCCGAGCACAACCGCGTGTGCGAGCTCATCCGCGCGCTGGGCGAGCTGCGCAAGGAGGCGCGCCCGCGCATCACGGGGTATGAATTCCACGTGCTGACGCTGGCGACCTATGTCGCGCCGAAATACCTGCTGATCGACAAGCTCGCCGAGACGCTCGAGGAAGTGCGCCATCGCCAACCGGACGACCGGCCCTACCGCGCGCGCATCGCCGTCGTCGGCTCGGAGGTGGACGACAGCGAATTCATCAAGCTCATCGAGGACACCGGCGCTTACGTCTGCGCCGACCGGTTCTGCTTCGGCTCGCTGCCGGGACGCGATCCGATCACGCTCACGGACGATGACGACGCGCTCACGCAGCTCTGCCGCCAGTATGTCTACCGCGGTCAGTGTCCGCGCACGATGAACATGGAGAAGGTCTACGGCCGCAAGCAGTACGTGGCCGACATCGCCAGAGCGTACAACGCCGACGGCATCCTCTATCAGCAGATCAAGTTCTGCGACCCGTGGGCGTATGAGCGCACGCTCGGCTCGTCGATGCTGCACGAGGACTACGGTTTCCCCGTGCTGTCCGTTGACCGGCCGTACAACATCCGCTCTTCGATCGGCCAGATGCGCACGCGCGTCCAGGCCTTCGTCGAGAGCATAGAGATCAAGAAAATACAGGGAGGTGTCCGATGATGGTGACCAATGAAGGCAAGCGGCGCCGCGGCGACCAGCAGCTCGGCGTACTCTTCGACGGCGGAAAGGTCCGCTGCCGGCGCGAGTGGCGCGGCGTCAAGGATACCCTCTATGACTACGGCCGCTGGCTGTACATTCTGTCCCTCCTCGCAAAGTTCATCGTCAAGCCGCGCAACATCAAGGCCATGTTCCGCTACCGCTGGATGTCCAACTACCTCGCCGTGCCGCACATGGTCGATAAGTTCACCATGGGTCTGCGCGATGAGGCGCTGCGCATCGTGCACACGGCCATGGACTTCGTGGTCTACGACGTGGCCTCCACCATGGACGACATCTTCCGCGGCGACCGCCGCACCGGCAACGACGTGGAGTTTTCCAACCGCTGCGTGCTGACGGACGAAAACGAGATGACCGCGTTCATGATGGGCTTCCCGAACGTGAAGGCCATCCTGCGTGAAGTGCCGACGATGTTCGTGGCAAACCTGCTCACGCAAAACTCCTCCACGCACTACCTCGACGTGGCGCAGCAGTTCGGCATCGCGGGCGACGTCTGCCCCATGCCGGAGGCTGAGGCCGGCTGCTCCATCGACGATGACTTTGCCGTGCTCGGCGTCTGCGCCGTGCAGTGCAACACCACCTGCGACGGCTCGCTCATGGGCAACGGCATCATCGCCAAGCGCCTCGAGCGCGAATACGGCATCCCGACGTTCCAGCTCGTCGCGCCCATGCGCCATCAGGAGGATGATGTGCAGGATTACGCCGCGCAGGATATCCGCAACGTCATCGCCTTCGTCGAGAAGCACACGGGGCAGAAGTGGGACTGGACGCATTACTTTGAGTGCGCCAGGCGCGTCAACGACACCACGCGCAACCGTCTGGCGTGGCTCGAGATGAACAGCACGCCCTACCCGCAGTTTGTCGGCGCGCCGTTCTCGCTGTATAACGACACGAACTACATGGGCAACTGCGGCCGCTCGGCCAAGTTCCCGCCCATCGACCGCAAGATCATGCGCTACGCCGAGCGCGGCAACAAGGCGCACCGCATGATGGCGCCGGAGTATCGCCACCGCGCCATCGTCTGGGGCGTGCAGCCGCAGTACTGCATCGATATGCTCAACTGGATGATCCACTGCTGGGGCATCGTGCCGCTGACGGATATGCTCTCGCTGGTCAACACCCGCATGATCGCCGATGTGGACACGCCCAAAAACCGCGAGCAGGCGTTTTATGACATGGCGTGGCTCAATGAGAACATGATCATGCGCAACCGCACGCACGGCGGCTACAAGGTGCTCGTCGACGATCTGTGGGAGTTCTGCGAGACGCTGCACGCCGATATGGTCATTATGTGGGAGCATATGTCCTGCAAGGCGCTCGTCGGTATGCACGGTCAGTTCGAGGAGCAGGCGCGCGCGCGCGGCATCCACCTCGTCTGGGTCTGCCACGACCTGTGCGACCCGCGCGTCTACACGCGCCAGGCCATCCGCGACCAGCTCAACGCCTATATGCGCACCGTCATGCGCGAAGAGCCGCTCGACCCGACGATCGAGGTCCTGCCGGACGAAAACGCGTGGTGAGAAAGGAAGGAAACGATGCATATTCCGAAATTCATGTGGAAAGTGCTCGGCGCGGGCGCGGGCGCGTTCGCCGTGACGTTCACGATCTACTTTTTCAATCTCGACATGAAGCTGCTGTCCTCCATCGAGCCGCTGCTGCTGCGGCATTATGACCGCCTGCCGCGCAATCAGCACCTGTGACCGCCAGACGCTCGAGTGCAGCGCTCCTGTCCGCATAACCGCAAAGCAGCTGCGAAGCGAATGCTTCGCAGCTGCTTGATTTTTGTCCGGCGCTGCGCGCCTGTCAGCGCACGGTGCGCACCATGTCGCGCGTGATGTCGCCGAGACTGCGCGCGCCGCACATATACATCGCGTCCGTCAGCTCCGCGCGCAGCTTTTCCACGTAGGCCACGATGCCCTCCGTGCCGCCGCCGTAATAGCTGATGAGAAACGGCCGGCAGATCATGACCGCGTCCGCGCCGAGCGCGAGCGCGCGGAAAATGTCCGTGCCCGAGCGGATGCCGCCGTCAACGAGGATCTTCACGCGATCGCCCACCGCGTCCGCGATCTCGGGCAGCACGTCCGCCGTCGCCGCCGCGCCGGGCAGCACGCGCCCGCCGTGGTTCGACACCACGATCGCCGCCGCACCGGCCTCCGCCGCCTTCTCCGCACCGCGCACCGTGAGCACGCCCTTGATGATCATCGGCGCGCGCGCACGCGCGCACAGCTCACGGAGCTCCTCCACCGTCTTGCTGCCGGCGTCCGGGCTTGCGGCCTTGAGATGCGGCAGCCCAGCCGAATCAATGACCACGCTCACGGCGAAGGGGTCGGCTGCATTGGCGAGGTCGAGATTTGCGCGGATCGTGTCCATCGACAGCGGATTGATGACCGGCAGCACGATGCCGCCGTACTGCTTCGACAGCTCGCACCCGTGCGGAAACACGCGCGCATCCAGCCCGTCGCCGAAGCTCGCGGCGATGCCGGTCTGCGCGGCGGCCGCCGCGGCGCAGGCGTTGTAGTCGCAGATGTCGTCGCCGGGGTTGAACTGCGCGCTCAGCGAGCCGATGGGCGCCGCGATCACGGGCAGGGAAAACGTCCGCCCGAAGAGCGCGAGCGACGTGTCCACGGGCGTGTTCGGCGCGATCGTGTCCATGTTCAGGCTCCAGCGCCGCCATGCGCGCCAGTTGTCGTTCGCGCCGTTGCCGGGCGCTTTCGAGCCGGGGCCGGGCATCGTGTTGCCGCAGCCGAGACCGTTGCACTCCGGGCAGACCTTGCATTTCGGGCCGATGCGCTCACGCGCGCGCCGTAAAACTTCGTTGTAATCCATGGGTGTTCCTCCGTTTTCTTGTTTGCTCTGCCGCCATCTTAACAGGAAATGCGCCGCAGCGCCACAAAATTTTTCCCCGGGGCTTGACAAAACGGAAAAAATCCGTATGATAGAAATCAGGAATCATTCTTATTTTAAATCAGGAGGTATCCCCCATGAACGCAGCCGTTGCCCGGCTCATCAACGAGCAGATCAATAAGGAGTTTTACTCCGCCTATCTCTATCTCGACTTTGCCAACTACTACGCGGCCGCCGGTCTCGACGGCTTTGAAAACTGGTACCGCGTGCAGGCGCAGGAGGAGCGCGACCATGCGATGCTGTTTTTCCAGTACCTGCTCAACAACGGCGTCGCCGTCAGCTTCGGCGCGATCGACGCGCCCGACTGGACGCGCGGCGACCACATGACCCCGCTGAAAAAGGCGCTCGAGCACGAGCAGTACGTCACCTCGCTCATCAACGGCATCTATGCCGCGGCGTATGACGAGCGCGATTTCCGCACCATGCAGCTGCTCGACTGGTTCGTCAAGGAGCAGGGCGAGGAGGAGAAAAACGCCTCCGACCTCATCACGAAGATGGAGCTCTTCGGCTCGGACGCCAAGGGTCTGTATATGCTCAACAGCGAGCTCAAGGCGCGCGTGTACGCAGCGCCCTCGCTGGTTCTGTGAGCGGAAATGCACAGCAAAAACCGCCTCTGTTTCGATGAAACAGAGGCGGTTTTCTATTCTTTACTTAACTTAGAGCGCGGCGAAGATGCGCGTGCCGCGCTGTTTCACCCAGCGCAGCAGCAGCGCACAGACCACCGCCGTCACGCCGGCCGCAAGCGCGAGATATGCCGCCGCGCCGAGCGCCCTGCCGCACAGAAAGTACAGCCCGCCGAGTGCGATGGCATAAATCCAGTTGACAAAGAGCGCGAGCATCACGCTGCCGCCCTGCTTGATGGGCGTGATCTCGTTGGTCCACGTCAGGTTCGGCAGCCTGAGCCCGAGCGCGAGCGCCGCCAGCGCGCTCAGCAGCGTGTACAGCAGCGCCACGATGACAGCCAGCGCCATTTCCGCCGCACCGCCCGGCAGCGCGATCACCGCGCACAGCGCGCAAAACAGCATCGGCGCGCCGGTCAGCAGCAGCTGCGTGTCGAGCTTTGCGCGCAGCACCTGCCACGGCGTGACCGGCAGCGACTGCGCCAGCCACAGCTGCCTGCCCTCGAGCGACACCGACGGCGCCGCCATGTCGTTCATCGACGCGAGCAGGCACAGCGCCGCGCACAGCAGCACCGGCACGATGTCCGCCCCCGCGCCGAACGCCTCGTCGAGCAGCTGCGCGAGCGCGCGTCCCTTGATCAGCAGCGCGATCCCTGCCACCGGCAGCATCACGATGCCGAGGCCGCAGTTGAGCATATAGTTCGGGCTGGCGGCAAAGCGGCGCAGCTCCTTCCGGCGCAGCGCACGCTGCACGCTCTGCGCACGCACGGCCTTGTGCCGGAAGCGCACCTTCTTCACGCTGCCCGTCGCCGTGGCGATCTTCAGGAAGCTGCGCGCGATGACCCACAGCGTCAGCGCCAGCAGCGCCGCCTGCGAGAGCGTCACGATGAGCATCGCAAGCCAGTCGCCCGCGCCCACGCTGCCGAACAGGTACAGCAGGTAGGCAGAGCCGCGGATCTTCGCGCCGTACACGGCGGCGTTTTCCGCCAGCAGCGTGATGAGCCCCTGCGCCTTGTAATACACGAAATAGTACGCCGCCAGAAACGCCAGCGACAAGATAACAGTGATGAAGCTTTTGTTCTTCAGCTTCAGGCTGATGCGCGCGACCACCCAGCCGAGCAGACACGAGAGCACCATCACGATCACCGACACGAGCAGCACCATCAGCACGCCGCCGACGACCGTCCCCGCCGTGACCGGCGCCACGATCCAGTACACGATCACGGCCGGCACGGTGGCGACGCCGCTGTACATCAGCCCCAGCAGATACACGCCCAGCAGGCGCGAGGCCATCACATAGCGCACCGGGATCGGCATCGACAGCAGCAGGTCGTTGTCCTTGGACAGGTACAGGCTCGAATACGTGCTGAACACGCTCCCGAACGCGCCGAGCAGCACCGCGATCAGCCCCATGACGAGATAGTACAGCCAGCCCACGCCCGCCGCCGCCATCGGCGCGCAGATGCCGACGGCCAGCAGCGCGAACATCCCGCCGAGCACGCCCGCCATCAGCAGCACATACAGCGCAATGTACATCGCCGTCGCGCCCCTGGAGCGCATTTTGTTCTTTTTCGGGTCGTAGAAATAGTTGCGGAAGATCTCCGCCATCTGTTTTTTCAGAAGCGTTTTCAGCATGACGCATCCTCCAGCTCGAGAAACACGTCCTCGAGGCTGTCGTCGCCCTTGACCTCCTCCATCGTGCCGGAGCGGATGAGCCGCCCGCTGCGAATGATGGCCACCTTGTCGCAGAGCTTTTCGGCCACCTCGAGCACGTGCGTCGAGAAGAAGATCGCGCCGCCGCCGTCACACACCGCGCGCATCATGCCCTTGAGCCGGTGCGCCGCCTTCGGGTCGAGCCCGACGAAGGGCTCGTCCATGAGGATGAGCTTCGGGTCGTGGATCCACGCGGCGATGATGGCGAGCTTCTGCTTCATGCCGTGCGAATACGCGCTGACGGGCTGACCGAGATCGCCCGTGAGCTCGAACGCATCGGCCAGCGGCTCGATGCGCGCCCAGCGCTCCGCCGCCGGGATGCCGAAAATGTCGGCGATGAAGTTCAGGTACTGGATGCCGCTCATGAAATCGTACAGGTCGGGGTTATCGGGGATGTAGGCCAGCTGCCGCTTGCAGCCGAGGGGGTCGGTGCGGATGGACTTGCCGCCGATGAAGATGTCGCCCGCGTCAAATTGCAGGATGCCGACGGCGGCCTTGAGCGTCGTCGTCTTGCCGGCGCCGTTGTGCCCGATGAAGCCGTAGATCTCGCCCGGCGCGATGCGCAGGCTCAGATCGTCGACGGCCTTTTTCTCGCCGTAGGTCTTGGTCAGATGCTGAATGTCAAGCATGGTGATCCCTCCCGTGGGCGGCGCCGCCGCCCGGTTTTGGCTCATTATACGCCGCGGAAAAAGCGTCCGCAAGAAAAAACCTCACATTTTAAGATATGTGTAAGATATGCAAAGCGCTTTTCCGATCTGTGTAAAATGCCGCTTGCGCGCGCGTCCGCTGCGCGCCGTGCGCAGGTCACGCGCGAATGTTTTTCCGTCAAAAACAAAGCCGCAAAAAAGTTCCCGCTGCGCGGACATTTTGCGCCGCAGCGCTTGTTTTTCTGGTTTGGACGCAGTATAGTAAGGTCAGAAAAACCTATACGAAACTTCTCACGGGGGTGCATACTGTGGACATCACTTTGCAGGACTTCGAACGCGCGCAGCAGCGGCTCAAGGGCGTGCTGCACCACACGGAGCTCGACCTGTCGGCCACGTTCTCGGCCATGACGGGCGGCAATATCTATCTCAAGTACGAAAACAGCCAGAAGACCGGCTCGTTCAAGATCCGCGGCGCGAGCAACAAGATCGCCGCCCTCGTCGAGCGCGGCGAGACCGGCGCGGTCGTCGCCTCGTCCGCCGGAAACCACGCGCAGGGCGTGGCCTACGCCGCGCACCGCTTCGGCATCCCGGCCACGATCGTCATGCCCAAGACCGCGCCCATCGCCAAGGCGAAGGCCACCGAGGGCTACGGCGCGACCGTCGTGCTCGCGGGCGACTGCTATGACGATGCCTATGCCAAGGCGCGCGAGATCTGCGAGCAGGAGCACGCCACGTTCCTGCACCCGTACAACGACCCCGAGGTCATCGCGGGTCAGGGCACGCTCGGTCTGGAGATCCTCGGCGACCTGCCCACGGCGGATGTCGTCATCGTGCCGGCCGGCGGCGGCGGACTGCTCGCCGGTGTGGCCGCGTGCATCAAGCAGATCAATCCCCGCGTGCAGGTCATCGGCGTGCAGGCTGAGGGTGCGGACGCGATCGCGCAGTCGTTCCGCACGCACGGCTATGTGCAGACCGACTCCGCCGCCACCATCGCCGACGGCATCGCCGTCAAAGTGCCCGGCGACCTCACCGTGCCGCTCATCGAGCGATATGCCGACGACGTCGTCACCGTCAGCGACCGCGACATCTCCGAGGCCGTGCTGCTGCTCATGGAGCGCTGCAAGCAGATCGTCGAGCCCGCCGGCGCCACGCCCGTGGCCGCCGTGCTCAAGGGCAAGGTCGACGTCAAGGGCAAAAACGTCGTGTGCCTGCTCTCCGGCGGCAACATCGACGTGAGCTTCATCCAGTGCATCATCGAGCAGGGTCTGGTGGCGCGCAGCCGCCGCCTGCGCTTTACGGTCACGCTGCTCGACCGCCCCGGCAGCCTCGGCAAGCTGCTCAACGACATTGCCGCCCTCGGCGCGAACATCCTCTCCGTGGAGCATGACCGGCTCACCGCCGGGCTCAACCCCAACGAGATCGACGTGCACGTCTCGTGCGAGGTCGGCGACAAGGCGCACGGCGACCGCGTGCGCGGCCAGCTCATCCAATCCGGCTATCACGTAAAAATCGACTGACAGGAGGTCACCACCATGAAAACAGTTGCCACCAAAAACGCTCCCGCAGCCCTCGGCCCCTACGCGCAGGCGCAGGTCTCCGGCGGCTTTGTGTTCACGTCCGGCCAGATCGGCATCGACCCCGCCACCGGCCTCATCGCCGACGGCGTCGAGGCGCAGGCGCATCAGGTCTTTCGCAACCTGACCGCCGTGCTGCAGGCGGCCGGCAGCGACATGGCCAAGGCCGTCAAGACGACGGTGTTCATCAAGAACATGGACGATTTTTCCACCGTCAACGCCATCTATGCCCAGTATTTCACCGAGCCCTTCCCGGCCAGAAGCTGCGTCGAGGTCGCGCGTCTGCCCAAGGACGTGCTCGTCGAGTGCGAGGTCGTCGCCGAGGCGTAAGCCTCCGCGCGCAGGCAGCGCACCGCGGCTGGACAGATTTCCCGCTAATTCTTGCCCATCTTGTGCATATTGACCACAAAATATGGGGAAATGCACATTTCTCTGTATTCCTCTTTGACAATCTTACGGCTTTGTGCTAAAATGAAAACACTGTTGATAAGAGCAATCTTGGTTTTCGGCCGCGGGTTGCATGGTCGGGAACACCAGTATTTTAAGGGAGGAAAAGGTATATGTGCATTCGTACCATTAAGAGCATCGGTCTGAAGGAGTACGCGTCCGGACTCTGGACTTCCATCAAGGAGATCGACGGCGGCAAGATCCTGTCGAGCGCCAGCAGCCTGCTTGAGGTGAACGTCAAGGCCATCAAGAACAAGATCGACGCGCTCTGCGACGAGAACACCGAGTTCGCCATCCGCGACAAGCTCTATCTGGTCAAGGACTTCTGCCAGTGGCCGGTCAACTTTGTCCAGAGCCTGGGCCATTGAGTCGACCCTGCCTTTCTGCAAACAGAAAACCGCCTGCGATCCGTTTGCGGATCACGGGCGGTTTCTTTTTTTCGCTTTTTACCAGCGCACCACGCGCGGCGCGGCCTGGAAGGCACTGAACGTCGCGGTCGCCTCCGTGAGCGCGAACACCTGCGTGTTGCCGTCGTCGGCGGTGTAGAGGCTCTGCAGCTCGGGATAGTGGTCGAGCAGATCCTGCCGCGCCTGCACGCGGTCGTCCTCAACGGCCTTCGCGCTCACGCGCAGCCACGTCTCGCCGTCGAAGGCGCACAGCTCCACCTTGGGGTTGGCCGTCATCTCGCGGGAGACGGCCTTGACCTTGCCGGTCTGGATGTAGAGGTTGCCCTCAAACAGGTTCACCGTGCCGAACGGACGCACGTGCGGCTGGTCGCCGTCGACGGTGGCGAGGTAATACGTGCCGCACTTTTTGAGAAATTCATAGACCTCCTGCATACTTTTGTCCCCTTTCTCCGGCTGTGCCGGGATCTGAACCAGATACTTTTCGAGCAGACGCACCGGGTGGTACGACTCCTTGGAGCGCCGCAGCCCCTCGTCGCCCGCATCCTCCTCGCGGTTGATATAGCGCACGCCGGGCGTGACGAAGCATTTGGCGTATTCGTTCACGAGCGCCTGATAGACGCCCTCATAGGCGATGTCCGCCTTCTCGATGTGGATGATGAGCGTGTCGCCCACGATCTCCCCGGCGGAAAAGCCGGCCACGCGCCCGTTGACGCGCAGCAGCCCCGCAAGCGGGGCATAGGCGGCAAAGTCGCGCAAAAATGCCCGCACGCACCCCTCCTCCGCCTGCGCGCTGGCGCTGTCCTTGTGATAGCGGCGGGTGAAGTCGTCGAAAAACGCGCACACCTCCGGCAGGTTCTGCGCCGTGACGCGCTCGAACGACCAGTCCGGGTACAGGCGCTGGAAGCGGTGGATGTGGTTGCGCTGCCCGTTGAAGCGGCGGCCGCGGAAGCTCACCATGTCCTGCGCGTCGTAGAGATAGTCGAACCACGCGCGCACCGGCGTGACCTCCACGACGCCGAAGCGCGCACGCAGGTTTTCCACATCGACGTCCGTAGCGGGGAAAAATTGCAGCGGCTGCCCCACTTCACGGCAATATTTTGCGAGAAAATCGTATGCGTTTCCCACATTCTCGCCGATCGGTGTGGAAAACACCGTGCCGAGACCGGGAAACTGCTCGCGCAGCACGAGCGTGCCGTCGAGCTCGAGCGCCGCGTCCTGAAAATACGGCTGCCAGAGCACGGCGGCGCCCGCCGAGTCATTGCACAGGCGCGTGCCGCGCGCGGAAAAATAACGTGTCAGGCGCGGAATGTCCCGCACCGTCAGCGGCTGGAAGGGATCGGTCATGCTTTGGTTTCACCCTCCTGCGCGGCAGCCTGTTCGGCGAGCTTTGCCTTGAGCTCGGCAAAGCAGTGCTTGATGATGGCATACTCCTGCTCGTTTTCGAGTGGGAAGAGCGCGGGCTTTCCGTCCTCGCGCGCGGCGTAGCGGTTGGCGAACAGCTGCTGCTGCGCGCCCTCGCCGGTCGTGAACACGACGTACGAGCGGCCGTTGTCCTCACAGTCATAGGTGAACAGCACGTCGCACTGCACCTGCTTTCCGTCCGGGCCGAGCACCGCGAACGTTCCGTTTTCAAACATGGTCTTTGACTCCTTTTTCGGATTTGCCTTCATCATAGCACACCGCGCGCCGATTTTCCACCGCGTTTTGCGCGGCCGGCGCCGCAGCCGCTTTTTCGGGACAGATGCACGGATATGCGCCCCGCAGTCTGCTATTACGCAAAAGATTCCCAAAAAAGTTGAAAAAAATCGCCATAAAAATGCAACGAATTGTTGATTATTGTTCGTTTTGGTGGTATCATGTATGCAAAGCTAAGAAATTCAACCGATAGGAGGAATCGGCGAATGGAAGAAAAAGTTGTAGACCGCAGAGTGCGGAAGACCAAACGCCAGCTTCGGCTTGCACTGATGAAACTCATGGCGGAAAAGAGCGTCAAGGATATCTCCGTGCGTGAGCTGGCAGCAATTGCAGACATCAACCGCGGCACCTTCTATATTCACTATAAGGACGTGTACGACCTGCTGTCCAGCCTCGAGGATGAGCTGGCCGACGGGCTGGTCGTCGTGTGCCGCCGGCACAACGCGAAGGACTCCGAGGGCAAGACCTATCCGTACCTGATGGAGCTGTACCAGTACATCGAGCAGAATGCCGACCTCTGCCACGTGCTGCTCGGCAAAAACGGCGACATCGCCTTCACCGACCGCATCTGCCACATCCTGCGCGACGAATTTCTGTATGATTTTCTCGCCTACTACTATCCGAACGACCCCGCGATGCTCGACTATTTCTGCTCGTTCATCGTGTCGGGCAATATGTCGCTCGCGCTCACATGGATCGACGGCGGCATGAAGCAGACGGCCGAGGAGATGGCCGTGCTCGCCGGAGAGATCATCATGCACGGCGTCAAGGTGCTGGAGACGAAAGCATAAGCGCGCCGGCGCAAAAAAGTCCCGAAAACGTCACGTTTTCGGGACTTTTTATGGTTTCGGGCATATCACCTCAGGCAGCTTGCGCCGCCCCGCAGCCCGCAGGAAAAGCGATCAGAGCGCCGCGCGCATCGCGGCGAAGTTCGTCTCGACGGCGCGGTAAATGTCCTGCACCGGCTCGCCGATGAAAAACGCGCCGTTTTCGTACAGCACCCGTCCGGCAATCATCGTCAGGCGCACGTTCTCCTTCGAGCCGCTGTAGACGAGGTTGCGCGCAGCGTTGTGCACCGGCTGCATATTCGGCCGCTGCAGGTCGATGACGATGAGGTCGGCCTGCTTGCCGGGGGCAAGCACGTCGCAGTCGCTCAGACCCATGGCCTGTGCGCCGCCGACCGTCGCCATGTGCAGCACATCGTCCGCCGGGAGGGCGGCCGCATCGCCGCAGCGCAGCTTTTGCAGCACGGCGGCCAGATACATCTCGCGGAAGAAATCGAGCGCGTTGTTGCTCGACGGTCCGTCCGTGCCGATGGCCATGCGGATGCCCAGCTCGCGCATCTGCCGCAGCGGGGCGATGCCGCTGGCGAGCTTGGCGTTCGAGCCGGGGTTGGTGATGACCCAGAGCCCGCGCGCGCGGAAAATGTCCAGATCGTGCTCGGTCATGTGCACGCAGTGGAAGCCGCCGCCGCCGAAATCGAAGTGACCGAGGCTCTCGAACAGCTCCGTCGGCGTCTTGCCCCAGCGCTCGCGGCACTCGGCCACCTCGCGCGCGGTCTCGGCGTTGTGCGCGAACACCGGCGCGCGCAGCGTGCGCGCAAGCTCGCCCGCCTCGGTCATCTCGGCAAGGCTGGAGGTATACTCCGAGTGCAGACCGAGCTGATACGACACCAGCGGATGCAGGGCGTTGAAGCGCCGGTACTCCGCCTCGAGCTGCTGCGCGCTGCCGCCGCCTCCGCACAGCACCGTGCGAAAGCCGCAGTCGATGCCCGCCTGCGCGATGGCATCGCGGTAGAAGTACATATCAAAGCCGGCGGTGATGCCGCTCGTGAGGTATTCGAGGATCGACAGCTTCGTGAACGCATACACCGCCTCAGGCGTGAGCTTGGCCTCCAGCGGGAAGATCTGCTCGAACAACCACGGCTGCAGCGGCACATCGTCGGCATACGAGCGCACAAAGCTCATCCCGGCGTGCGCGTGCGCGTTTTTGAAGCCGGGCATCACAAGGTCGCCGCCGAGATTGATCTCCCGCTCGAACGCGGGCAGCGTCTCCGGTGTCGGGCCGACATAGGCGATCTTGTCCCCATCGGTCCAGACCTCATCGGTCGTGACGGTCACGCCGTGCGCCATCGTGAGCGTGCGGCCGTTAAAAAAGCGGATCATAGCGGTGCCTCCGTTTTCTGAAAATGCCTTTGCATTATACGCCGGTTCGCCGCGTTTGGCAATCCATTCCGAAAAACTTCACAAAAGCAGTTGAAGCACGGCCGGTTTTTCGTTATAATAAGAGGAAATCTTCTCCCGTCAGGAGGCAGGATCATGACCAAAGAAAACATCTACTATCAGGATGACAACGCGTTTGACCGTTTCTATAAGCGCGCCCGCTATCAGGCCAACGGCTTCGTGGCCGCGAAGCTCGGCAGCAAAGCCGCCGATCTGCTCACGACGGTGCCGGACTTTGCCTATCTCATCTGCAAGCTCATGCTCGACCCCGACGTGCCGTCGAGCCGCAAGCTCGACCTCGGTCTGGCGCTGCTGTATGTGTTCTCTCCGCTGGATCTCGTGCCGGATTCCGTACCGCTGCTCGGCAAGCTCGACGATGCGTATGCCATCGCCGTGTCCGTCGCAAAGCTCCTGCGCGGCACCGAGCGCGACGTGATCCTGCGCCACTGGCTCGGCGAGCCCGAGACCATCGACTCCGCGCGCGCGTGGCTCGATTATTTTGACAATAAGTTCGGCTCCGGTCTCATGAAAAAGGTCATGCACTCGCTGCGCCACGCCTGAAAACCGCAAAGAAGCCAAAGATCCCTCCGCTCTCGCGGAGGGATCTTTTTTGACGTTACGAGCATAGGCACTTTTCGCACCTTGCCGCTCGACCGGTGATGCGCAAGCAATTTCGTCGACCGGCTCGCAGCGTTACGAGCATGGGCGCTTTTCGCGCCTTGCCACGCGACCGGAGGCTTGCAGGCAAAGCCTGCGCTCACACCAGAAACGGCGAGCGCATATAGCGCTTGCGCAAAAAGATGTTGCCGCCCTTCGGCGGACCGACCTGCGTGAAGCCGGCGGCCTCGAACATCTCGAGCGCGATGCGGTTGGTGTGATACACGTGCGTGACGACCTGCTCAAACGACTGCGCCGCCGCCAGCTCCTCCACGGCGCGCAGCATCGCCTTGCCCCAGCCATGCCCGCGGCAGGCGGGATAGACGAAAAAGTCGTTGATGAACACCGTCTCGGGCTCGGTCGTGTCGCACCAGAGCTCGCCCACGGTCTCGCCGCCGGACTCGGCCGCCAGCAGATAGTTGCGCGGCGTGTCCGCACCCTGCGGCAGCATCTCATCGAGCGCGCCCTGCGCCTCGGTGAGCGCGTGCTCCTCCGTGTCCGTCGCGCGGGCGAAGAGCAGCTCCTGCGCATAGCGCGCGATGTTGCGCTGCCGGAACGGCGCAAATTCCTCTGCGCGCAGCACGCGCAGATCTACATTTTGTCCCATAATGACCTCCTGTTACGCCTCGGGCTGGATCATGCGCCGCGCGTTGACCGGCGTCAGCAGATCGCCATACAGATCCCGCAGCAGCAGCTGCGCCACCGGCGTGATGTCCTCCGTGCTCTGGCAGGGGCGCAGATACAGCGCCGCCGGCTGCCCGTTCCAGCGGAAGCGAAAGCCCGTGTCGTTGTAGCCGTTTTCCCGGAGCATCCGCTCACGCTCGGCCAGCGCCGCGCACGTGCGGCTCTGGCAATAGAGCACGCCCTTTTTGCCGGCATAGCAGCGCGCGACAAGCTCCGCCGCCACGCGCCCAAGCAGCTGCCTGCGCAAGAACGGATAGATTGTCAGCATATGCACCAGCACATAGCCATACGGGGAGCACACCGTTACGAGCGCATAGCCCGCCTCGCGCTGATCGTCCGACCGGAAGAGCAGCAGCTCCATGCGCCGGCGCACCATCGCCGTGGCGATCACGGCCTGCGGCAGCAGCTCGGGCGCGGCAAACTCGCGCTTCATGTCCGGATACAGGCGCACGAGATCCTTGAGCCTGCCCCGTTCAAGGTGCAGCTTTCGGATCGGCGGCATATGCAGCAGCAGCTCCTCCAGTCCGAACAGGCGCTCTCCGGCGTCCCATGTTTCGTTTGGCTCGCGCGGCGGGTTTTTCTCCCGCGGCGGCAGATGGACGATCTTCGGCTCTGTCATGCAAACTTCTCCCTTTGCGCGACGGCCAGCGCGTCGCAGCGGTTGTTGTACACATTATCGGCGTGACCCTTGACCCAGACAAACTGCACCTTGTGCGTCTGCAGCAGGGCGTCGAGCGTCTGCCAGAGGTCGGCGTTTTTCAGCTCGCCCTCCTTGCGCCGCCAGCCCTTCTGCTTCCAGCCGCGCAGCCAGCCGAGGTTGATGGCGTTGGCCAGATACTGACTGTCCGTATACAGCGTCACCTGACACGGCTCGCGCAGGCTCTGCAGCGCGGTGATCGCGCCAAGCAGCTCCATGCGGTTGTTCGTCGTGGACGGCTCGCCGCCGGAGAGCTCGCGCTCATGCGCGCCGTATTTCAGGATCGCGCCCCAGCCGCCGGGGCCGGGGTTGCCGGAGCAGGCGCCGTCGGTGTAGATGATGACCTGCTTCATGCCTCGCTCTCCCCGGCAGGCGCGTCCTCGCTCTCGGCGCGGTCGGTGAGCGCCACGGAGATGACCCGCGCACCCTCAGACAGGCGCATGATGCGCACGCCCTGCGTCGCACGGCCGAGCTCGGAGATGCCGGCGGCCTCCATGCGGATGATGACGCCGTCGTCCGAGACGACGAGCACGTCGTCACTGTCCTGCACGACCTTGACCGCCGCGACCGGACCGGTCTTGTCGGTGATGTTGTAGTTTTTCATGCCCGAGCCGCCGCGGTGCTGCGGCTCCTCGCCGCCGCGGATGTACTCGGACGCCGGGGTGCGCTTGCCGTAGCCGTGCTCGGTGATGGACAGCACGCTCGCATCCGGCTGCGCGATCTCCGCGCCGACGACCCAGTCGCCGTCCTTGAGGCGGATGCCGCGCACGCCGACGGCCTCGCGGCCCATCGGGCGCACATCCGTCTCGGCAAAGCAGATGGCCTGTCCGTTGTGCGTGGCCATGAGGATGTTCTGCTCCCCATCGGTGCGCATGACGTTGATGAGCTCATCGCCCTCGTCAAGCGTGAGCGCGCGGATGCCGCTTGTGCGGATGTTGCGCAGCGCCGAGAGCGCCATGCGCTTGACCGTGCCGCTGCGCGTGGCAAAGACGAGGTAGGACGTCTCGTCCATCTCGCGCACGTGCAGCATGGCGCTGACCTTCTCGTCCTTTTCCACCTGGATGAAGTTGACGATGTTCACGCCGCGCGCGGTGCGTCCGGCCTCGGGGATGAGATAGCCCTTCTTGCGGTAGCAGCGGCCGCGGTCGGTGAAGAAGAGGATGTAGTCATGGGTCGAGGCGGTAAAGACGGTCTCGACATAGTCCTCGTCGCGCAGCGTCGCCGCGCGCACGCCCTTGCCGCCGCGCTTTTGCGCGGTGTACTCGTCGACGGGCACACGCTTGATGTTGCCGCCGTGCGAGAGCGTGAACACACACTGCTCCTCCTCGATGAGGTCCTCGATGTCGATGTCGTCCTCGATGTCCTGGATCTCGGTCTTGCGCGCGTCGCCGTACTTGTCGCGGATGGCGATGAGCTCGTCGCGCAGCACGCCCTTGACCTTTTCGGGATCTGCGAGCAGCTCACGGAAGTAGGCGATGCGCTGCTCGAGCTCGTCATATTCGTTTTGCAGCTTCTCGCGCTCGAGACCCTGCAGGGCCTTGAGGCGCATATCGAGGATGGCCTGCGCCTGCACATCCGACAGGCTGAAGCGCTGCATGAGGTTTTCCTTGGCGTTGTCGTAGCTCTCGCGGATGATGCGGATGACCTCGTCGATGTTCTCCTCGGCGATGAGCAGACCCTCAAGCAGATGTGCACGCTCGAGCGCTTTCTTGAGGTCGAACTTCGTGCGCCGGACGATGATCTCCTCCTGGAAGGTGAGATACTCGTCGAGGATGTGCCGCAGGGACAGGATCTTCGGCTGCGACTGGTTATCGACCAGCGCGAGCATATTCACGGCGAACGTGGTCTGCATCTGCGTCTGGGCAAAGAGGCGGTTGAGCACGACCTGCGTGTTGGCGTCCTTCTTGAGCTCGATGACGATGCGCATACCGTTGCGGTCGGACTCATCGCGCAGGCCGGAGATGCCGTCGAGCTTCTTGTCGCGCACCTGCTCGGAGATATTCTGGATGAGCTGGCGCTTGTTGACCTGATACGGAAGCTCGGTCACGATGATGCGGATGCGGTCGTGTCCCCACGTCTCGGTCTCGGTGCGGGCGCGCACGACGACGCGGCCGCGGCCGGTGGCGTAGGCCGCGCGGATGCCGCTGCGGCCGACGATGATGCCCCTGGTCGGGAAGTCCGGACCCGTGACGTGCTGCATGAGGTCGCTGAGCGTGGCGTCCGGATTTTCGAGCACGCACACGCAGGCGTTGATGACCTCGGTGAGGTTGTGCGGCGGGATATTCGTCGCCATGCCGACGGCGATGCCCGAGCTGCCGTTGACGAGCAGGTTCGGGAAGCGGCACGGCAGCACGCGCGGCTCGCGGCGGGTCTCGTCAAAGTTCGGGTCCCAGTCCACGGTGTCCTTGTCGATATCGCGCAGCATTTCGTTGGCGATCTTCGACAGGCGCGCCTCGGTGTATCGGTAGGCGGCCGGAGGGTCGCCGTCGACAGAGCCGAAGTTGCCGTGACCGTCGACGAGCATATAGCGCATGGAGAAATCCTGCGCCAGACGCACCATCGCGTCATACACGGACGCGTCGCCGTGCGGATGATACCGGCCGAGCACGTCGCCGACGCAGGTGGCGGATTTTTTGAAGGGCTTGTCCGAGGTCAGATTGTCCTCATACATGGCGTAGAGGATGCGCCGGTGCACGGGCTTGAGACCGTCGCGCACATCCGGCAGCGCACGTCCGACGATGACGGACATGGCATACTCGATGTAAGAGGTCTGCATCTCATGGACGAGCTCGCTCTGAATGATCTTCTGGTCGGGATAGAGGATGTCCTCCCGTTTATAGTCCTTGGCCATGGCTGCACACCTCCTTAAATGTCAATGTTGACCGCGTACTTGGCGTTTTGCTCGATGAACGCCTTGCGCGGCTCGACCTTTTCGCCCATGAGCACGGTGAACACCTCGTCGGCGTGCACGGCGTCCTCGAGCGTGATCTGCTTGAGCGTGCGGGTCTCGGGGTTCATGGTCGTCTCCCAGAGCTCGTGCGGGTCCATCTCGCCGAGACCCTTGAAGCGGTTGATGTCGATCTTCGCGTTCGGGTTGTCGCCGCGCATCTCGGCGGAGATACGGTCGCGCTCCTCGTCGGAGAAGGCGACGCGCGACGTCTTGCCGCGGTTGAGCTTATACAGCGGCGGGATGGCAGAGTAGACATAGCCGCCGTCGATGAGCGGACGCATGAAGCGGAAGAAGAACGTCAGCAGCAGCGTGCGGATATGGCTGCCGTCGACATCGGCATCGGCCATGATGATGACCTTGTGATAGCGGAGCTTTTGGATGTCAAACTCCTCGCCGAGTCCCGCGCCGAGCGCCGTGATGACGGGGGTGAGCTTGTCGTTGCCGTAGACCTTGTCGGCGCGCGCCTTTTCGACGTTGAGCATCTTGCCCCAGAGGGGAAGGAT
>OGNF01000587.1_pt1 | contig 38146 bp, 29 predicted proteins | sample 1573321 | NCBI WGS metagenome assembly OGNF01 (sample SAMEA2581911, study PRJEB24529) | metagenome | biome: Human gut stool | place: China | collected 2011 | reverse complement strand
AGAATCTCTTCATTACCGGGTCATCCGGAACTGGCAAGAGCTTCCTGGCATGCGCCCTGGGACACGAGGCATGCAAAAGGGGCATACGCACCCTGTATGCCAACGCCTCCAAGCTGCTCGGACAGCTCAAGGTCGCAAAAGTCAAGAACAACCTCGAGTCCGAACTCAAGAAAATCGAACGCTCTCAGCTGCTCATCCTTGATGATCTCTTTCTTGTGCCGCTTGATGCGAAAGAACGTCCTATCCTGCTCGACATAATCGAAGACCGTCACGAACGCAAATCAATCATCATCACCTCGCAGTACCCTTCGTCAAGCTGGTACGACATGGTGGGTGACCCGACTGTGGCCGACGCCATCCTCGACCGTATAGTACACTCGGCGCACACAATCGAGCTGTCCGGAGAAAGCATGCGCAAACTGAAGGCTAGAAAAGCCTGATGACACATCAAATGAGGTAAAATAACATTGACCCCCGCCGCCAGGACTTTTAAGGGGTCAATCTTATTTTGCCCAAAGGGGTCAGTCCCGCGTGCCCGAAGGGGTCAAACACACGCGCCTTTTCCAACGAGTTAAACATTTGGTTTGCTTAGACCAACTCCGGCCAACAGCGGACCAATGTCGGACATTGGTCCGCTGTCGGCTGCAAGAAAATGATGAAGGAATAGTAAAACAGGTTACGGGGAAGAGAGAAAGCAGTGTCGCCAAACCATAAAAATCAAAACAGGTTTCTATGTCCGATTTTGACCGGCTTTTGACCGCTTATGTCCGAGTTAGCTTCTTGTAATGTGCTGCACATAACATAGTTACAAGGCTTCCGGTGGCACAACGGTGGCAATTTGGTGTGACGGAAATCTCTGCCACTAATTTGCCACCAATAGTGGTCTTGTGCGGTCTTTTTTATGTCCGGAATCGGTCCTGAGTCGATAGGGTATGGATACTAAAAAACCGCGCAATATGCTGATATTACGCGGTTTGTCTTGATTTTGTCTTGTGTCGGCCGGAGAGTGTCCGGTGCACATAGTGGAGCTGGAGGGGATTGAACCCTCGTCCAAACGTGGAAATCATAGGCTTTCTACATGCTTAGTCTGTGTCTTGGTTTTCGTCGCATGGCAGGATCACGACCTCCAACCATGCGCTTAGTTTCTTTGTCTCGGGTAGAAGCCGAAACTTCTTCTCCCCTATTTCCGATTTTCTTAGCACCATCTTGTCCAAACGTCTCGGAACCAGGCAATGGGATGATGTCTCGTTTGCCTAACTTTTAGGCAAATAAAGGAACCTTACTGTACTTCGGGTTACGCAGCGAGAGCGTAATTGTTATTTTCGCCAATTATAGTTCGATGCTCTTGCGATTATAGAGTTTGAACACCAAAACTCTGCATGCTTACTTATCACTTCTACACGCTGTCAAAGCCAGTCAGCCCCGTAGTAGTGTGTGGATGCCCTCCGGCATCTTCATTCGTTTAGTCTACAAAATTAGTGATAGTCTTGGATATTGCAAAATAATTTGAATTGATTTAACTAATTTTCACATATCCCAAGAGCCATGTAACTACTCACCTATAGTAAAGGCACATTGATATGGCTGGTCTATCAGACCAACGCTAAAATTGCATCCCATCGGGAAAAATTGTTTTTCTTGGCGGAGTCGGCTACGGAATGTATTGCCATGAAGTCCTCGGCTCCGTTCTGACTTCGGAAGCCACCGCTCCGTTTCTGTTTCACCTTCAGGATTCTTATTCCTCCTTCCGATGCATTGTTGTGAGATGGCACCCGCGGGTCTTTGAGGAAGAGGAACACATGGTCTTTGAGTTTTCGCAGGCTGTTGCGGATTTGCCGGAAGGGTTTCTTGAACTTGTCGAGATTCTCGTTGAGAAGTCTGTCGAGACTTTTCGTCCACGTTGTCGTATCGGCCACGGTCTCGGGATTTGTGTTTCGCCAATGCACCGCTTTTCTCAAAAGCTCCTGTAGCCGCGATGACCAGTTCTGATTCCTGTCAAGGTCGTTGAGATAATTGAGATTGCGCAGTAAATGAGCGATACAAATCTGATGCCCCTTGACTTTCATTGAGAAGTATGCGCTATGGCGGTCGGTGGTCAGCACGGTGTTCTCCAATGCGTTCTGGCCAAAACGGTCATCCATCTCTTTGGCTCCGCGACCTTTGGCTATCCATGTCAGCGTGAGTCTCGGATTCTGCAATATCCACGCCCAGTTGAGTTTGCCGTTGATATAAAATCCTGACTCATCCGCACCTGCCACAGGACTTTTGACAAGTTCGGAGGCAATGCGGTCACATATGGCGTCGGCTTTGTCTCCGGCTCGCTCTATGAAGTTGCGTATCGAGCCTTCACTCAGATCAATACGCATCACGTCATGAAGAAAAATTTTGATGCGGTTGTATGGCATGCACATCACTATATTGAGATAGACCACAAGCGCCCTTATCCCGGAAGACAGATATACCGGATTTTTTCGCCGAGTATATTCCACACGGTTGCAGCACCCGCAAGTACAGGTCTTATTGAGAAAACGAAGTCTTTTTACGACAGGTATGATCCTGACACCGACACATTCCTCCCGATATTCCTCCACGCCCTCAATATCTGACAGTTCACGACCGCACTCGCGGCAATAATTGGGTTGGATATTCTCTGTTTCATCGGGTTGTTCCGACATCTTGCGGGTATTTCCTTCATGCCCCGGCTGACCTCCTGGATTCCTGCCGCTTTTCTCTCGTAACGATGATGTGCGCCTCCTGATTTCGTCGCCCATGCTTTCCTTTGACGGTGGCACGCTACTGTTGCCGGAGTTCTTAGGCGGCTGCGGGTCTTCATACTTCGACAGCCGTCCACGCAAGTCGTTGTTCTCGGATTTGAGCGACTGTATCTCTACATTCTGAGCCTCGACACGACGGTAAAGGCGTGCGTTATCATCCGATAAATCCTTGACGGTTTTATTCAGTTGTCCGATTTCGGCCCGGAATTCTTCAAGATACTTTTCTATGTCAACTTGCTGGTTCACAGATACAAAGATACACATTATCTTTGAAATACGCAAGAAAATCAGCAACTATTTTGATCTTAATTTATTGAAAACAAAGGGGTTTATGTCATTGGTGCCAACTATATACAAATGGTATAAATTAAAGGTCGACTAACCTCTGACTTTGTCAGCTCACTATAGGTGAGTAGTTACAGAGCCATAATAGTGCTGTCGCTCCGCGACTGGGGGCATGCATCTTTCGGCACTGCTGATCTATCGCTTGTATGCCACGGCGCCTACCAGGGTGGCTTCTGAAATGGATTTGCGCTTACGGCTCCATTTGATTTCTGTGCCAAAGAAATGTTCTGTGATCGCGCAGACGTTAAATCCGTATGCCTCGAGCGCCGGCCGTCTGATTTCGGGAAATCTGCACGCGTTGCCCTCTTTTCTGCTGCATTTCTCGCATTGCGTGCATCCCCCTCCGGCCGACATCATCCTGCCGCCACAGATCAATTCCATCTGCCGCAACAGCAGATTGACCCTTTCGCGGGCCTTGCAGAACAGCTCGTCAATTGTCGCATCCGCTTCATCTTTCGCCACTGCCTGCACGAGCAACACCCTGTTGACGCGGGCTGTCCATTCCATTTCGTCTGCCGGGAAAGGGGGACAGGTCCATGTGGCGCCGAATGAGGGACAGTCCTCACAGCATTGCAGAAATGTGGGAATATCCTGAAAGCCCCTTATGAGCACATCGAAATCAACTATCTTGAACCGATATGAAATAACCATCTTTGTAAATATATGAGTATGACCCACAAATTTAAGAATTAAAGGCGTGAATGCAATAATACGGCATAAAATTTGTTAGTTTAATGAATAGAACAATCAGGTTAACATCATTGGCAGCCACGCCATAAATCAGGGTCGTGCATGAGTCTTGAGACACGTGCATGAATAATGGCGTGCGAATATTGATAAAATTTTGCAATATGGCTATTGCATTTTATCAAAATATTTGTTAAATTTGCAAGAATTTTTGGAGTATAATTTAGTATATGAGACAACTAAAGATTACCAAATCAATCACCAACCGCGAAAGCGCATCGCTCGACAAGTATCTGCAGGAAATAGGACGAGAGGAGCTGATCTCCGTAAGTGAGGAGGTAGAATTGGCTCAGCGTATCAAGAAAGGAGACCGTGCAGCGCTCGACAAGCTCACCAGGGCTAATCTGCGATTCGTGGTATCGGTGGCTAAACAATATCAGAATCAGGGTCTCAGCCTGCCCGACCTCATCAACGAGGGGAACCTGGGACTCATTCGTGCGGCTCAGAAATTTGACGAGACGCGTGGATTCAAGTTCATCTCATACGCAGTGTGGTGGATACGCCAGTCGATTCTGCAGGCGCTTGCCGAGCAGAGCCGCATCGTGCGTCTGCCGCTCAATCAGGTAGGGTCTCTGAATAAGATCACCAAGGAGATGACGCGCTTCGAACAGGAGAACGAGCGTCGCCCGAGCACCGACGAAATCGCAGCCCGTCTCGAAATGCCGGCAGAGAAGGTGGCCGATGCAATCCAGGTTTCCGGACGCCACATCTCAATGGATGCCCCCTTTGTGGAGGGCGAGGACAATTCGCTTCTCGACGTGCTCACCAACGACGACAGCCCCATGGCCGACGCCACCCTCAATCAGGAGTCGCTTGCCAAAGAGGTGGACCGTGCCCTGCGCCAGCTCTACGACCGCGAACGCGAGATCCTGAAGATGTTCTTCGGCATCGGTTGCCAGGAGATGACCCTTGAGGAGATCGGAGCAAAATTCGACCTTACCCGCGAACGTGTGCGCCAGATTAAGGAGAAGGCAATCCGCCGCCTCAAAGGGCAGAAGAGCAAGTTGCTCAAAAGCTATCTGGGCGAATAAACATTCTGATAAGCAAAATTCAAACATTAATCCCATGTCAAAGAGAATCAGCATAATAGTTTCCTTTGTCGTGGGGTTATTGTCGTTTATATCCCCGGCAGCCATCTTCGCGGCACCGGTAGTTGCGACCGATTCCGTGCCGGCCCACAAGTCTGTTGTCGAGGAGAGCCTCCTGCCCGCAGGAGGGCGTAACCTATTCTTCTCGCATTTCACATGGGGCGCAGAACTGGGTTCTACAATCGACCTCACAGGTCACGACCTCTCCTCCTTCGACCTCGACGTGCTCTTCGGATATAAGAACGACATTCTCAAGCTCGCCGGCGTAGGCGTAGGCGTGCACCGCTCATTCTATTCCGGTGCCACCCAGATTCCCGTCTATGGCACAATTCGCACATCATTCCGTCCGAAACCCTCGCTGCTGTTCATGGACATCGCAGCCGGTTATCAGTTTGACACCCGAAAGGATACCAAGACCTTCGGCGATTTCATGTGCTCGCTCGGCCTCGGTGTGAATTTCTCTCAAAGCCAGCGCGCTAAAAGTTACATGATTCTTTCCGCAGGATACAGGTATTTCAACGAAAACCACAAAGCCACTGTTCAACTTGACACACAGTACATCTATGTGGTGCGTCTCGTTTTCGGCGTCAATTTCTAACGGGCGTCAATTTCTAACACAGGAGAAAAACTTTCCTTCAAAACCCGACACCATGAAGATTAAGAAATTTCTATTGCATACACTCACAGCAATTACAATCATGTCAGTAAATCTCGGCGGCAACGCCGCCACCAATAACCCCCTGCTTTCAGCAGGCACAGGTGTATATGGCACCCTTCCTCTCTCGAAAATCACACCTGCACAGTATGAGGAGGGAATCCTCGAGGGGATCCGCCTCCACAATGCCGAGATCGATGCCATCGCCAATCTTGCCGAGGCACCCACATTCCAGAACACCATAGTTGCGCTCGACCGCAGCGGCAAGATTCTCAATCAGTCGGTGCTTGCCCTGAGCAACCTTGAGGGTGCCACTGGCGACACACTCCTGATGAAGGCTCTCGCCAAAGTCACCCCCGCGATGTCGGAACACTCCACTGCCATCATGCTCAATGAGAAACTCTGGAACCGCATCCGCACAGTCCACGACAACGCCAAAAATGACCAGAGCCTCACTCCCGAGCAGCGTCGTCTCATCGACAAGACCTATCAGACATTCCTCCTAGCCGGCGCCGACCTCAAGGGCAAGGACCGCGAAAAACTCAGCCGTCTGAACGCTGAGCTCTCCGACCTCAACGTGCGCTTCTCTCAGAATGTGGCCAACGCATTCAAACTTCCCGAAGCCCGCATGTGGCTTAAGAAGGAGGATCTTGATGGTATCCCTGAAAGCATCATCGCTTCTTACAGAAGTGCTGCAAAGGATGAGCTCGCAGAGGAGGGTAAGCCCGACGACGAGAGCCTCTACCTCGTTACGCTCTACCGTCCCTCCTATGCGCCCTTCATGACATATGCCAAGCGTCGCGACCTTCGCGAGAAACTCTACCGCATCAATGGCAAGAAGAATACATATGGAGAGTTCGACAATGCTCAGATTCTTAAGGATATCGCCAACATCCGCCTGGAGATTGCCAATCTGATGGGCTGCTCCAATTTCGCAGAATACAATCTGCAGAACACGATGGCGAAGACCCCGCAGACCGTGATGGAATTCCTTGAGGGCCTGCGCACCAGCTACACCGAGCCCATGCGCAAGGAGATTGCTGAGATCACAGATTTCGCACGCGCCACTGAGGGCGCCGATTTCGTGCTCATGCCCTGGGACTATTCCTACTGGTCCGACAAACTCAAGAATGCCCGCTACGCATTCAATGAGGAGGATATGAAGCCCTACTTCGAACTTAACAATACCATCAAGGGTGTGTTCGGGCTCGCCACCAAGCTCTATGGCTATACATTCAAGGAGACTAACAAGATCGACAAATATCACCCCGATGTAAGGATATACGAGGTGTTCGACCGCAACAAGAAACTTCTTGGCGTGCTCTATGCCGACTTCTTCTATCGTCCCGGCAAAGGCCCCGGCGCATGGATGACTGAATTCCGCACAGAGAGCAAAGACGACAACAGCAAGAAGTCAATTCCGCTGGTTTCCATCGTATGCAACTTCACCAAACCCGTCGGCAATGAGGATGTGCTTCTCAATAGCGACGAGGTGGAGACTTTCCTCCATGAGTTTGGCCATGCCCTTCACGGTCTGAGCGCCGAAGCCACCTACGAAACAGTAAGCGGCACAAACGTGGAGCACGACTTTGTGGAACTCTTCTCACAGTTTAACGAGAACTACCTAACACAGAAGGAATACCTCGACAGCTTCGCCAAGCATCACAAAACAGGCAAGAAGATGCCGCAGGAATTGCTCGACCGCTTCGTGAAGGCCTCGCAGTATGCCGCTGCCTACAGCACAATGCGTCAGCTCGGATTCGGTTACCTCGACATGGCTTACCACACCATCACCGAACCTCTCCGCGCATCTGCCGATATCGAGAAATTCGAGAAGAAGGCCATGGAGCCTGTCAAGGTGTTCGACGCAGTGGAGGGATGTGTGCTTTCACCCTCGTTCGGCCACATCTTCTCGGGAGGCTATGCAGCTGGTTACTATGGTTACAAGTGGGCTGAGTCGCTCGACGCCGACGCATTCAAGGCATTCAAGGAAACCGGCATCTTCAATAAGAACACTGCCGAGAAATTCCACAAGATGCTTCAGAGCGGCGACACGAAGGATCCCATGGAGCTCTACATTGAGTTCCGCGGCAAGAAACCGACCGTAGACGCCCTGCTTGAACGTGACGGAATTAAATAACTAAGTAATAAGTAATAAGAAATAAGTCATAAGTATGGCTTATTTCTTTTTTCACATCTAAGGTAAAGATTGAAATGAAGAATAAAGAGGAATTGATTGATCAGCTTCTTGACCTTGCATTCGCCGAAGATCTCGGCGACGGTGACCACACCACCCTTTCCACCATCCCTGCCGACGCGCAGGGACGCAGCCGCCTCATCATCAAGGAGGATGGCATCCTCGCAGGCGTGGATGTGGCAGAAAAGGTGCTCCATAAGGTGGATCCTGCAATCAAGATGAATATAATGATTGAGGATGGCGCCAGGGTGAAGAAAGGAGACGTGGCCTTCACCGCCGAAGGCAGCGTGCGAAGCCTGCTTATCGCCGAGCGGACTATGCTCAATATAATGCAGCGCATGAGTGGCGTGGCCACTATGACCCGCCGCTATCAGGATGAGCTCGAAGGGCTTCACACCCGCGTGCTCGACACCCGCAAGACCACTCCCGGCATGCGCATGCTCGAGAAGGAGGCAGTGAAGATCGGCGGTGGCACCAACCATCGCATCGGACTTTTCGACATGATTCTCATCAAGGACAATCACATCGATTTCGCCGGAGACATCGAGAAGGCCATCGACCGTGCCAACGCATATTGCAAGGAGAATGGCAAGGACCTCAAAATTGAGGTGGAGGTGCGCAGCCTCGACGATATCCGCCGCGTGCTTGAGCATGGCGGAGTGGACCGCATCATGTTCGACAATTTCACCCCTGCCCTCACTCGCGAAGCCGTGGAAATGGTTGGCGGCAAGGTAGAGACTGAGTCGTCAGGCGGCATCACGATTGAGAATCTCCGTCAATACGGAGAGGCCGGCGTAGACTTCATCTCCGTAGGCGCCCTCACCCACAGCGTGAAGGGGCTCGACATGTCGTTTAAGGCATTCTAAATATTACCCGACGCACCTCTACCCTGCACCATAAATTATGGACAAGAAAAAGCAAGGCGCTGAAAATCGCGAGATTGGTGTGATTGCAGAACAGCTTGCCACGGATTATCTCTTCTCGGAGGGATATTCCGTGCGCGAGCGAAACTGGCGTATAGGCAACCGCATTGAAGTGGACATCATCGCGGAGAAGAATTTCACGGTGGCCTTCGTGGAAGTGAAGAGCCGCAAGGAGGGACAGGTCGCGGCGTTGGAAGCCGTGAATAAAAACAAGCGCAACAAGATGATGAGGGCTGCCGAAGTATATATGCGCAATCTGCCCATGCCCTATCAGTATCGCTTCGATATCATCACCGTTACTTTCGAGGATGATAATCACCATATTCAGCACATTGCCGATGCGTTTATGCCCGGACTTAACGGGCAGATCCGTTGAACGAGCGGGCGCGGAACTGCGACAGCGTCACGGCCGTGGCGATTGCCACATTCAATGATTCCCCATGCTTCAGGCTGGCCGGCGGGATGTTGAGCGGCAGAGTGATCAATTCCCTGATTTCATCCGAAATTCCTTTCCCCTCATTTCCCATCACTATGAATCCACCTTCGGAGAAAGACTCGCTGTAAATCGGTTTGCCTTCGAGCAGCGTGCCATATACCGGCATCTCCGGGAATCGCCCTATCAGGTCGGCCAGATTGCAGTATATCACCTCTACCCTGCCGAGCGAACCCATTGTGGCCTGCACGGTTTTGGGATTATACAGGTCGGCTGTATCACGCGAGGCAAATATTTTCCTGACGCCAAACCAATGGCATGTGCGCAGGATTGTGCCGAGATTACCCGGGTCCTGCACGCCGTCGAGGAGCAGATAGAGCTCATTGCCGGATATTTCCAGACTGTCGATATCGACATCCTGATCGGGAATCCGGAAAATAGCGGCAATCGAAGAGGGCGTTGTAAGATTTGAGATACGACGCATCTCGGCCTCGCTTGCATGATAAAGTGGCATATCGGCAGGAACCTCCGCCTGATAATCGTCGCGCACTATGACGGCAACAGGTGTGAAACAGGCCAAAGAGTCGAACACCGCCTTCTCCCCTTCCACGATGAAAAGGGAATGCTTCCTGCGCATCTTCAGCGATGAAAGAGAGGAGAATATTCCAAGTTTATTCTTTGATAATTCCATATGCGCTCAAATCTTAATGCAAAATTAATATAAATGGTCATAAAATTCGCAGTGCGGGAGTATAATTTCAAAAATTATAATTAATTTTGTAAGAGTTGGGATAAATGCGGGGATTTGCATTTTTTGATTCATACGATAGATAATATGAAATACATAGGAGCACATGTAAGCGTGGAGGGAGGCGTGCAGAATGCGCCCCTGAAGGCCGCGGCCATCGGCGCGAAGGCATTCGCCCTTTTCACCGGCTCGAGTGCGCGTTGGAAGTCGCCTGAGATTTCGCCGGAGAAAGCGGAGCAGTTCAAGGAGAATTGCCGCATCAATGGCTATACTCCTGAAGTGATTCTTCCCCACGACAATTTTCTGATTAATCTCGGCTCGCCCGACAGCAAGAAACTTGCCATGTCGCGCAAGTCGTTTTTTGAGGAAATGCAACGCTGCGAGGCCCTTGGGCTCACGATGCTGAATTTCCATCCCGGAAGCCATCTGAATGAGATGAGTGAGGAGGATTGTCTGGCCCGGATAGCGGAGAGCATCAACATCACCCTCGGCAAGACGCAGGGCGTCACGGCGGTGATTGAGAGCACAGCAGGCCAGGGAAGCAACCTCGGCTGGCGATTCGAGCAGATAGCCCGTATCATCGAGCAGGTGGAGGACAAGACCCGCGTCGGAGTGTGCGTCGACACATGCCACACCCATTCTGCAGGCTACGACCTCGCAGAACCGGAAGGCTACGCGCAAACATGGCGTGAATTCGACGATGTGATTGGCGGCCGTTATCTTCGGGCCCTACATATCAACGACAACAAGCGCAAGTGCGGCTCGCGCATCGACCGTCACGAGGAGATCGGCAAGGGCACTCTCGGTGAGGAATTCTTCCGCCGACTTGTGAATGACCCGCGTTTCGACAATATGCCCCTCATCCTCGAGACTCCCAACATGGAAATCTGGAAGGATGAGATAGCCTGGCTGTATGCCCAGATGTCGTAGACTCATTTCCCCCATTAAGAATCAGACCCTGAATAAAACTTTAAAATAAAATACATGAAAACTAAACCCGATTTAGGATTCTGGAAGCTATGGAATCTTTCCTTCGGCTTCTTCGGCGTTCAGATTGCCTATGCACTCCAGAGCGCCAATGTATCCCGCATCTTCACCACGATCGGTGCGGACCCTCATGACCTGAGTTATTTCTGGATTCTTCCCCCTCTGATGGGTCTTGTGGTGCAGCCCATCGTGGGTATGCTCAGCGACCGCACATGGACACGTGTGGGCCGTCGTCTCCCCTACCTTATCGTGGGTGCGCTGATTGCCGTGATCGTGATGTGTCTTCTTCCTAATGCCGGCAGCTTCAACTTCACAGTGCAGAGCGCGATCATCTTCGGCCTTGTGGCCCTGATGATGCTCGACACATCCATCAATATGGCCATGCAGCCCTTCAAGATGCTTGTGGGCGATATGGTGAATGAGAAGCAGAAGGGCCTGGCCTACTCCATCCAGAGCTTCCTCTGCAACGCCGGCTCCGTGGTGGGCTATATCTTCCCGATGCTCCTGATGTGGATTGGACTGCAGAACGTGGCTCCCACGGGCGTGGTGCCCGACACCGTGATATGGTCGTTCTATATCGGCTCCGCTATCCTGCTTCTCTGCGTGATTTATTCGCTTGTCAAAATTAAGGAGTGGCCGCCGAAACTCTATAATGAGTATAATGGCATCGACGAAAGCAAGGCCAAGGAGAAGGGCGAGAAGCGAAACGTGTTCTATCTGCTGGGCCACGCTCCCTCCACATTCTGGACTGTTGGCCTCGTGCAGTTCTTCTGCTGGTTCGCATTCCTCTTCCTCTGGACATATGCCACCAACACCGTGGCCCACAACGCCTTCAACACTCCCGAGGCTGTAAGTTACACCGGTCTCAGCGCCGATGGTCAGGAATTCAATGGTAAGTTTGTGGTGCTCAACGACAAGGATGTCGTAATAGAGCATGGCAAGAAGGTCAGCGATCTTCTCGACAATGCAAGCGGCTCCGCCAAAATCACCACAGCCGACATCGTGGTGAAGAATGCCGATGGCAGCCTTCAGATTGAGGGTGCCAAGTCGCACAATATCCCCGATGCTTCAAGGGTTGAGTTTATCTCGAAGACAGTGCTCGACGCCGCCACTCCCGAATATAATGCTGCGGGCAACTGGGTAGGACTTCTTTACGCCGTCCAGGCACTGGGTTCGGTGGCTTGGGCAGTGCTGCTGCCTCGATTCCGCAGCCGCAAGTTCTCCTACACGCTCAGTCTGCTTCTTGGCGCTGCTGGCTTCATCATGACCTCGTTTGTCACCGACCAGTACCTGCTCTTCGTGGCATTCATCCTGATTGGTTGTGCATGGGCGGCGATGCTTGCCTGGCCGTTCACGATTCTCACCAACTCGCTGCGTGGCGGCAACATCGGCGCATATCTCGGCCTCTTCAACTGCACGATATGTGTGCCGCAGATTGTGGCAGCGCTTGCCGGCGGTTGGATTCTCTCGCTGATGAGCACCCCCGGCCAACTTGCACCGGAATATTTGATGATGACAGTAGCCGGCATATCGCTTGTGATCGGCAGCATTTGCGTATTCTTCATCAAGGAGGGACCCGGCAAAGAACCGGTAGAGGAGACCCCCGCCGTCAGCGAAAACATCTGATGGAATTTTTGAATTTTGAATTAATAGATGCCTTAATTTGAAATTTTGAATATTAAGACGCGGTGCGACTGCCAATGAAAGTGCAGTCGCCCCGCGGTATTTCCTTCAGTATGGTCGCTCCTGTTCTCCTGTCCAAAAATTCAGCATTTATGCAGGCTTTTGCCGGCGGGGAGCTGGAGGTGGTTCATCATCACGCCCGCAAAAAGCGTGTCGCCTACCTTCTCAAACCCCATCGACAGATAGAGACCGAGCGCACGCGGATTGTCGCTGTCGGCAAGCATGCCCGGTATCAATCCCTTGCTTCTCCCCTCCTCCACGGCAACCGCTATAAGTTTCTGCGCTATCCCCTGCCCGCGAAACTCCGGAAACACGGCCAACGAGTCCATGTAATACTCGCCCGGAATCGTCTCATCGGGCAACTCGCCCTCAAACGTATGACCCAATTCCTTAGAAGCCTCCTCAATGAATGCCTCGCGCAGCCGGTGAAGGTCGCCTCCATCATATGCTACAAGGTAACCGGCTGTGCGGCCATCGTCGGTCACTGCCTTGATGGTGTTGCGATAGGAATACTGCGAGTCATCACGCCTGCATAGATTTGTGAACGTGCGGTGAACATCCTCCGCCGTGTGGCGCTCGCCGGCGAAATTACGGGCAATCTCATCCCCTACAGCCATTATCACCACCTCCGCAATGCGGGGTGCATCCTCCTTTGTAGCTCTCTCTATTCTCATTGTCTCCAGAATTTTTTTACATCCTCCCAGCGATAATATGGCCAGATATCTGTGGCCACAGGTATGCGCGTCTCCTTCTCATTATGCAGGATCTTCACAAGCACATCGCCGGGACGCTTCGGATTGCGGAAAAATATAAGTTGGATGTTAGCCGCCATCGGAGAAACCTTCCAGTCGCACCAGCCCTCATAGAAGCGGTCGGGGTCATTGATCACCGTGTCGCAACCAGCGAGATGCATCCTTGCGGTGAGGGGTACCACATTGCCGTCGTGGCCGAAACGCAATGCAGCCGAAGGATGGTCCATAAGGATTGCAGAATCAGCAGTGTCAATAATATTATTCAGAAGATTATCGGCATTCTTCAGGTGCACGCCCTTGGCCGGGCCATAGTTGCTGTGGCGGGCATAGAATCCGGCATTAACACACTGCCAGAGGTCGAAAAGTTCATCGGCGGTAAGATATTTGAAGAAATCGATCTTCCCCTCCGTGTTCTGCGCGTCGGAAGCCAGCCAGTAAACGCCCCACATGAAATCATAAGGATTCACATACTTCTCCACGAAATCCTTGTTGGAGAAAATGGAGGCCACAAGGCGGTCGGGGCGCGTGTTGCGCTCATTCATCTTGCGGTAAACCTCCGCCCACCATCCGTTGCGGTCGTTGAAGGCAAGGCTTTCATCCACATCGTGACAGAGGTAAGGCATATACCTGTTGGCCGACTCGATGTCAATCTGCAGGCGCGGATTCTTCTCCTTCAGGCTCTCGCAGAAAGATGACATGCTCAGGATGCAGCGGGGCACGAGCGTGCTCCTTGCTGTGATGTCCGACTTGTCAGTGAATACCTCGGGATAGTTATTAATCATGCGGCGGGCAATGGCATGATGCTGGCGGCGCCCTAAGGGAGAAAGCGCACCGCCCCTTCCCGCAGCCTCAAGCATAAGAGAGTCAAGGCGGATGTTCAGTTCCTTGCCCAGCGGCGTGAGTGCATTCATGCTATCGGCCTTGTGCATGATTCTGACCACATTCATGTAGTCGTTGTCGCTGATGAGATAGCGCGAGCCGTGACGGCCGTAATGGCTTATGTGGAAGGGTTTATACCCCTTGGGAGCCGGTGTGTTGTCGGCTGAGGTGGTTGGGTATGCGAGATATACGCCACCTGTCTTGTTGAGGTCGGCGGCCATCTCCTCGCGGGTGGTCTGGGCTGATACACCCAGAGCCAGAACTGCAGATAATGCAATCAGGGAAAAAGACTTCATGATTGATGATTGATGATTATGATTTATGATTAATCGCGGTAATATTCCTGCAGGTAGCAGCGGGCTATCATGTCCCAGTATTTCTGCACGAGGAGGGTATCGTTGCTGCCAGGGAAGGCAGCATCGGGAACCCAGCCCTGCGAGAACGCATACTTCACGAGGTCGGCGGGGCATCTGCCCCTCACGCTCAGCATCTCGAAAGCGTTTTCAAGCGCATACTCCTTGTCATATAAGTCGTTGCCGGGGGCGGCGATGCAGCGGGCCACATCCCGTGCCATCAGCATTCCTTTGTATTTGTTTACAAGAAGCACATAATCGTGAGCACCCTTCGCCTGAGAGAGATGCTCCTTGCCCTCTTCCCAACCGAGTCCCTCGATAAAGAAGCGGTTCATCTCCTCGTAAGAGGCGAAAAACTTGATCGGGCCGCCACCGGTAGCCTTCACAAACTGCTCGTAATATTTATGCACAGGTCGCTTGTCGGCCTCGCTCTTGGGAGGCATCGTTACGTCGATGAGCCGGTTGTGGAGCATCATCATCAGCCATTCGGTGATGAAAAGGGCAAGCGGACCGATGGGGCGCTCCCCTATCGCCTCGTTGAGGCGCTGCTCCACGAATGCGGGGATATCCTTCTCCTTCGCGGCCTGAGCCTCCATCACAATCTCGAAAAGCGACAGCGAGAAGGAGGGAGTCAGCAGATATGAATGCTGGAAAAGCCACTGCCCAAGTTCCACGATTTTGCTCTCGTCATCCTTGTCGATATAGTCGAGTCCGCGGCCGAGATGGAAATTGTCGGGCGTAGGCGCATCCTCATAGATGCTTTCCAGATAGTCGAAGCAGGCATCGGCCGCCTTCAGCAGGACAGGATTGAGGGGATAGATGTCGCGAAGCTGCTCGCTATACATAGCCACGGAATACCACATCATCCAACGCACATCCTCCCGGTTGAGCTCCGACTCAATATAATCCGCTCCGACTGGGAAGAATGGCACAAGATAGCCATAGAGTTTCTTGTTGGCTTCCACGAAAGAGCGCCAGAGTCCGCCGTCGGCCACCACATCCTCGAAATAGTTGGCAATAAGTATCGCAGCCTTCTTGGCAATCGGTTCAGAAGCGAGAGCCGCAAGACCATTCTCCAGGCATAGATCCATCAGGCGGTTGGCCACGCCAAGATAATATTCATCCGTAGGATAGTCCTCCGGAAACCCCGGTTGCATCACAAGAAACTCCTGCATTTTAATCTTTTCCATATCGATATAATTGAGGTGTTCCTTACTTGAGGATTTCGATAGCCTCGGCGGGAGTGACCTTCTTCTGCTCGCCCGAAGCCATATCCTTGAGCACGATGGTGCCGTCGACAATCTCCGACTCGCCCACGAAAGCCGTGTAGGGAATGGCGTCGGCATCGGCCATCGACATCTGCTTCTTCATCTTGGCGCTGTCGGGATAGAGCTGGGCGGCGATACCGGCCTCACGCAGCATCTTCACATATTTAGCAGCCTGCAAAGCCTCGCGCGCGCCGAAATTGATGAAGAGCACCTTCGCGGTCTGTGTGATTTCAGCGGGATATAGATTGAGTTGGTTCATCACATCATAGATGCGGTCGGCGCCGAAGGAGATACCCACGCCGGAGAGGCCCGGCATACCGAACACGCCCGTGAGGTTGTCATAGCGGCCACCCCCTGTGATGCTGCCGATCTCCACATCGCGGGCCTTCACCTCGATGATGGTGCCCGTGTAATAATTCAGCCCGCGGGCCAGAGAGATATCCACCTCCATCTCGGCCTTGTGGCCGATGGCGTCAATACCGGCAAACACCTCACGCATCTCCTCCAGGCCCTTGCGCCCAACCTCCGAATCCTTGAGGAAATCGGTCATCACCTCTAATTTCTCCTCATTGGTGCCGGAAAGCGAGAGAATAGGACGCAGTTTGTCTACGGCCTCTGTGGTAAGGCCGCGCTCGATAAGCTCGGCATTCACATTGTCGATACCTATCTTGTCAATCTTGTCGATGGCCACCGTGATATCCACAATCTTGTCGGCCTCGCCGATTGTCTCTGCGATACCGGCAAGTATCTTGCGGTTGTTCACCTTGACAGTGATTCGGATACCGAGTTTAGCGAACACATCATCGATGAGCGAGAGGAGCTCCACCTCGTTGAGGAGGGAGTCGCTGCCCACCACATCGGCGTCGCACTGATAGAACTCTCTGTAGCGGCCCTTCTGCGGGCGGTCGGCGCGCCAAACGGGTTGGATCTGGTAGCGCTTGAACGGCATCTGCAGATCGTTGCGGTGCTGCACCACGAAGCGGGCGAAAGGCACGGTGAGGTCGTAGCGGAGACCCTTCTCGCAGATGCGGGATGCAAGGCGCACGGTGTTGCGCTCGAGCATCTCCTCGTCGGTGACATCCTTCAGGAAGTCGCCTGAATTGAGAATCTTGAAAAGGAGTTTGTCGCCCTCCTCGCCATATTTACCCATAAGGGTAGAGAGGTTCTCCATAGCAGGAGTCTCGATCTGCTTATAACCGAAGAGTTTGAAAGAATTCTTGATAGTATCGAAGATATAGTTGCGCTTCGCCATCTCGAGGGGAGAGAAATCGCGAGTGCCTTTAGGGATACCGGGTTTCTGGGCCATTATAAATGAATTTAATCAGAGACAATGAAAAATGACAATAAAGCAGAGGCATTAATCAATGTCTAATCAGTGAATAGAATTAAGATACAAAGTTACAAAACTTCGCGCCGAAATGCAAATGCAAAGACGCCCCCTCCAGCGCATGTCCTTCTTCGTCGATGCCTATTGCTGATTGTCAGTAGATTATCTGATTAACGCGCGCGGAGACGCAGAGAAAATTTTGTCGATGCTGCTGCAATTGTCGCTGATAAGGGCGTCGGCCACTCCAATGCACGCCCAGCGCCGTCGCTGAGATTATTCAAATTCAAAATTAGAACGGCAGTTTGGAGGCCGGGCGCTCTGTGGGGGCTTGGCGATAGGCGTCGAGTTCGTCGAGTTCGTAGAAGGATGTCGTGTCGCTCTCGAAACCGCAGATGAAGTCCATCGTACCCGAATTGCGCCCCTTCACCTTCATTATCAACGCCGTGCCATCTGTTTTAACATCATGATAGGGCGCCGGATAATTCATCCCCGCTGCCGGACGGTGGATAAGGTAGATATCATCTGCCGCCTCCTCAATCTGCCCCGATGAACGGAGCCGCGACTTACTCGGTACCGGATTCTTCGCATCGCGGCTCAACTGCGAGATGGCGATAATCCAGATATCCAGTTCCTTCGCGAGATTCTTCAGCGAACGGGCTGCCTCGGCCATCAACTGCTCCGGATTGCGGTCGCGCATGTTCACCGACAGAATCTGCATATAGTCCACCACTGCCCCCTTGATGTCATGCTTGTGCTTCAGATGCCGGATTGAGGCAACAATCGAATCGAGCGACGACGTGGAACGCCCGTCAAAAAAGAAACGCGACGTGTCTAATCCGTCAAACGCACCCATCACCTTCTCAAACTGCTCGTCCGACAGTTTGTCGTAGAGGATGTGCGAGGAAGATATGCCGCACTGCATGTCCATAAGACGCGCTGAAAGGTTGACAGGCTGCATCTCCATCGAATAGAACGCCACTCCGTGGCCATGCATGATAGCAGAACGGGCAAGCGAGAGAGCGAAGGAGGTCTTGCCCTGCGACGTCTCGGCACCAATCACAATCAGGTCGGAGGGCATCAGACCACCCTTTTCATCAATCTTCCGGAAACCAGTCGGCGTACCGTAGAAATCATCCGGACCGCAGTTGAGGTTACTCTCCACCCGCTTTAGCACGTTGAACCCCTCCTCCATGAGAGTCGTGATCTTGCTCTCGGTGTAATCGAAGAGGCTTTTGATGCGGTCGAGCGCCTCATTGCGCACCGCCAAAATGTCCGTAGCCATATCCTGGCAGGCATGCATCGTGCGCAGGCTAAGGTTCATGAGTTCGCGGCGGGCTGCAAGGTCGCGCAGAATCTGCACATGGGCATGCACGTCGTTCAGGCTGATTCCCTGGTAGCAGATCTCCCCCACATCCACTGCGCTGACGCTCGAATGCATCTTGCCAAGTTGATTGCTCACGGTGAGGAAGTCGATATTTCGCTGGTCGGCCTCCAGAGCCACGATAGCATCAAAGATATCGCGGCACTTCGGGTCGAGGAAGCATTCCGACGACAAATGGTTGCGGTAATCATTGAAATCGATGCTCGACTGTAGCAGGCAGGAGATCACAGCGCGCTCGCACTCAGTGTCGTGCGGAAAATTGATAGTTTTGCGGGAATTGTCAATCGCATTCATATCGTTAAAATTTTATCAAATCAGGAGTTAGGATATGTCAGCGTCCTAATCGGATATATCAAAGTCGTTAGGCCTGCTTTGGTTCTCCTGTTCTCCTGTCCCAAATTCAACATTCAAAATTACTTCAGCAGGTCTCGTGAGCACCAGTTGACAAGGGTCGGATGCAGGGCGGAATAGCGGCCGCGGAGGTCGTTGCGGTTCTCGAGTTTGATGATGTTGTCGGCCACGGCCTCGGAGCCGAAATCGGCGCAAAGCCCCTTGAATTCCTCCTCCGACATCGGGCGCAATGTACGGCTAAGCACCGGCGCATTATCCCTGTACCACTTGCAGAAATTCCTGTATTTATCAGATACAGCAATCTCTTCAAAAAAATCCAAGAGGCGGGAGGGCGAGGGCGAGAGCGCGTCGTCCGCTACGCTCCCTCTCTCTCTCTTAGTCTTAGTCTTAATCTTAGTCTTATTCTTATATACTGTGTTGGTTTGCGTGTCAGGTTCGAGAACGATTTCGTTGCAGCCTGCGTCGCTGTTGAGTACATTTTGTGAGTAGGATTGCGTACCGTCTGAGTCAGCGTTGATGGAAACCTCTTTTGCATCCTCCTCTGCAACCTCTTTGCATTCAACAATTTGCGATACCTCCGCGGAGGGGCAAGGAACGCCCTCGCAAGTATTTACCTTAGGGGATTTCTTGCGGGAAGAGACGGTGTTGGAATCAGTGCTATTTCTGTCACCGGAACTGGGAGTTTTAGGAGAAGCATTTTCGAGGTGGTAAAACACTGTGTATGTGGGCGTTATACCACGCGAACCCTTCTCGAAGGAGATAAGGCCACGGGCAGCGAGACGTTGGCGAGCAGCGATGATATCCTTGCGTGAGCGACCGAGTGCGAACTCCAGTTGGCGGGTAGGCACCATGAAGTTAGGTTGCCAACCGCGCTCGTTAGCGATAGAGAGGAGGTAGAAATAGAAGCGGGTGTCGAAAGCGGAGAAAGGGAGTTCGCTGTTCAAGCGCCAGAATCGGTTGATAAGGTCGATGTAAGACATAATTGTTGGTTTTTTAGAGCGCTGACGCGCTGTAGGTTTATGTTTAAGAATTACGCTGCAAAGGAACACAAACCGCCACGCCCCCCGCCCTTATCCATTTACAATCACAGTGTGGACAGGAGAGCGCCTCCACTGGGAGCGGGAGGCGCCCCCGCCACCCATAGCGACGGCGCTGAGTCATTGCTATGGCCGACGAGGGCGTCGGCCCCTCCAATGCAAGCCCTCCGCCGTCGCTGCAATTCAAAATTCAAAATTCTAAGGCTCACAAAAAAAATTCGGCTCTGCACGAAGTTCCGGTCACTCAGATTCGGCCTGACCGAAAAGATACCCCTGTACGTACCCAAGTCGAAACCGCGAGCCGACTGAATCTTTTTTTCTTTTTCCGAAGTACTGTATAATCTACCTCTAGAATGTCTGAAATTATTATCACCCTAATTATTCTTTAAAAAGTTTTTAGTATTTTTGCGGTATGATTGATTGTCTAGATGCTCACTAATCAATATTGGTGAGTGGTTGGATTTCGTCATTATCTATAAAGGGAACATTTAATGAAGGTAGTGTCTTTTTTTGCCGGATGCGGTGGTCTTGACCTGGGTTTTGAACAGGCAGGATTTCAGGTGGTTTGGGCCAATGAACTCGAACCTTCTGTCCGTGAGACCTATATCAAGAATCATCCTGCCACTATCTTTCATCTTGGAGATATATGTTCTGTTAATCCGGAAGAGATTCCGGATTGTGACGGCTTTATAGGTGGCCCTCCTTGTCAATCGTGGAGTGTTGCCGGTTGTCAAAGAGGATTGGACGACAAGAGAGGCCAGATGTTCCCGACATACATAGATATAATTAATAAGAAAAAACCAAAATTTTTTCTTATTGAAAATGTCAATGGGCTTCTAACCGACAAATTTAAGGATACGTTCGATGACTTTGTTGCCAGACTTCAACTTGCCGGATACGATGTTGAATGGAAATTATTGGACGCAGTAGACTATGGAGTTCCTCAGAATCGTGAACGTGTCTTTATTATTGGATTCCGGAAAGATTTAAAGATTAAATATAAATTTCCAGAACCCACTCACTTGGGACCCATTCCTCTGTGCAAGGCCATTGGCGATATCCTCGAGCAACCCAGACAATTTTTAAATGAGCGAATATGTTCCGAAAACTCTGAAAGAGCAAATCACGATGTTTATGTTGGAGACTTCGGGCCATATTATAAAAGAGGTAATCGCAGAAGACCTTGGGAAAGGGCATCATTCACCATTCATGCTACAGGAGAGAGTGCCCCACTGCATCCTTCATCTCCTAAAATGGTATTTCATGGTCATGAGAACTGGGATTTCCAAAATGAGCGCATAGGAGAATATCGCAGACTCAGTGTCAGAGAATGTGCCCGAATTCAAACTTTCCCGGACCGTTTTATATTCTATGGGCAGAATATCAAGACGCTATACCGAATGATTGGCAATGCCGTGCCCCCAAGACTAAGCAGGGTATTGGCTCAATCAATTAATTCGGTATTGCTGAGGAATGACTCAAACGAAGGATTTGCCCAACCAGCGGTCAAACCTGACAGATCTAATGAACTCGTTTTAGTTGCTTACTATAAAAGTGAAAATCACTTGAAGTTGATTGAAAGGAATAGATTGTATTATGTTCGTTCAGACGGACGACAAGGTTCAATCTTCAAATCAGAAACTCAAGTTATGCCTAGATTACTTCTTCTACATCATAGAGATAATTATATTCTTTATAACCTGAAAAAAGAAGAACCGATTTTGACTGACAATGTATATCTTCAATCATTGGGATTTGAAACAAGTGGTAGCAGTTACCTTTGTTTTATTCTTGACAATGCTGAAAGAATCAGTCTTAAGGATCTGGGAGCAGATGCACTGAAGAATCCATCAACACAGTATCCATATAAACCGTTCTTCATTAAGTTGAAAGATTTAATAAATAAAGTAAAATGAACATCGATAGTGAACAGATAACACTGGACAAGAATCTGGTAGTAGCGAAGGACCAGCCACTTTCTGACAAAGAGATGCAATCATTGCTGATTAATACTCTTGGTCAGGATAAATGCAAAATCATAAAAATTCCTTCCCGTAAATGGGCTTTGGAATATAAGGATAATGGCAAAACAATTCTTTTGCTTGTCAGAACATGTACCTATCTTGGGAATCCGCATCCAATTTTTAAGAAAAGGGTGCAGTTGCCCTCATGGTTCAATGAGTATACAAAAAAGATATCGGCTGAATATCCGGAAACAGATGTCCGCTATTTAGGAATTTACCATTATGGAGACAACTTTCATGGCGATAATATAATATTCATTGATTTTCAAAAAGATACTTATTTAAAAAGAAGTGTTCACAATTCATCGGCACATGTGTACACTAACGATCTGTTTCAAGCGATGACTTATGGAGTGTTTTCGAAAATTGACAATTTCGGGAATAGAATCACTACTATAAGAAAAGATAAATTTAAAGATTATCTTACAGGTAATTCGGTCAGTATTAGTACACTTTTTGATCTATTTGCAAAATTCAACTCCGGATTTACATTCGGACAATGGCTGAAAGCATTGGATGCCATAAAGGAAATGCATGACAACGACTGGCGTCAATGGCGTCAGTCAGAATGGGCCGGTTGGTTTCTTGAATATAAGTTCAACAATTTCACACTAGAGAATTCTGTAACTGATAAAATGAGATATGTTGGCAGTTCGTTAAAGTGTGAGGGAGATCTTGACTTCGATATACGATTCGAAGAAGATGATTTCTATGGAGATTTAAAAGCCAGCGATATAAAACAAAAAGAAACACCCGGCAATGATCAGGAAAACCTAATTGAGTGCATCTATCGTTACGACAGATTCTGGTATGTCATTTATGAACATGAAACAAAGAAAGACAGTAAAGAAAACGGATATGAGGCTACAATAGGCAGAAACCGTTATATCAAGAGTGTTGATCCTTCTTACGAAAAGGATGAGATGTCCTATTGCAATCGAATGAAACATTCAGTTAGATTCATTAAGATGACTATAGTGGAATTAAACAGAGTCAATTACCGCAATGTCTTAACTGAATTCAATCAGGGGCATCAGCCTAATGGCCAGAAAAGAAAACCCAAGTTCAATATAAACAAAAGTGTGCTGGAAAATGACAATTATGTCGTTTATAGATATCAATATCAGGAATGATGCGAAATTTCACGTTCATAGATCTGTTTTGTGGGATTGGTGGATTTCATCAGGCGATGGCGTCGCTTGGTGGTAAATGCGTGTTTGCAAGTGATATTGATGCAGACTGTAGAAAAACATATGAAGCCAATTATGGAATTAAACCTCAGGGAGACATTACGAAAATAGATGCAAGTGATATCCCCGGTCATGATGTTTTATGTGGAGGATTCCCATGTCAGGCATTCTCTAAGGCAGGGAATCGCTTAGGATTTGACGACCCAACAAAGGGGACACTGTTTTTTGATATTTGCAGGATATTGGAATATCACCAACCGAAATATGCATTGCTTGAGAATGTCAGAAATCTGGCAAGCCATGATAATGGGAATACCTGGAGGATTATCCATGACAAACTGGAAGATCTAGGTTACAATCTTCTAGCAAGTCCAGTCATCTTCAGCCCACATTATGTTGGCATTCCCCAACATCGGGAGCGTGTATACATCATGTGCGTTCGCAAAGACATTGGAGAAATACAACCATACGAATTCGACAAAAATAACATTCCAGCCTGCTCCATTGAGTCGATCTTAGAAGATGACAGTGAGATTCCGGATATTGACTCATATAGAATCTCGCCCGATCTGGAAGACTTGATTAATAAATGGAACTGCTTTGTGCAAAATATAAAGGTTGAACGATTGCCGGGCTTTCCTGTTTGGTCAGACCGGCTGTGCGATTTGAATCCAAATGAAAATTTGGAACAATACCCTGCATGGAAAAGAAATTTTATTTTGAAAAATAATGAATTATATGTTTCTAACCGAGAGTTTATAGATTATTGGTTAAAGGATGCTAAGACTAATCCATTGTTTTTCGGAGCGAAAGCGAAATTGGAATGGCAAGCAGGTCAGACTGGAAGTCCCGACATATGGCGTCAGATTTTTCAATTGAGGCCATCCGGAATCAGGGTTAAAGTGAACACCTATTTCCCGGCTTTAGTTGCAATTGTTCAGACTTCGATAATAGGTTCAAGGAAGAGATTCCTTACGCCAAGAGAGTGCGCACGATTGCAGAGTTTTCCGGATTCTTTTAAGCCGGACGATAAACAACAGCAGGCTTATAAGCAATTTGGCAATGCCGTAAATGTGGACATTGTGCGTCTTTTTGCTCAGCATATGTTTGACAGCGGCATTAATCAAAGCCATGATGAATAACTAAAATATGATTGGAGCGGTAATTGGGGATTTGGCGGCTTGGACTTGGGAGCAAGACAGGGATTGCTTCAATAGGAAACTTGTGTCTGATGGCGCCCTCGTGGCTGCCGCGACGGCGGAGGGCGTGATCTGGTGGGGGGACGTCCTCGTCCGCCTTTCCGAAGCTCCTGTTGCTTCGGTGAAATGGTAAATAGTGAGGAATATTAGAGAAAAATTTCCGTAATTTATTGGTGAGATATTAATTTAATTTTATAAATTTGCCACATATAATGATTGCGGAGGCTTTTACAGTTTTTTCTGTATGCCTTTATTCCCCTTTGCATTCATTATTTCATTATGACTCTTTGAGTTGACGCATACCTAAACATTTGAATCTAAATACCTTAAATATAACCCCATGGAAATTAAAAATTCACATGCAGGCACATTCGAGTCGGGAGACATCCTGATCCAGCTCTTTCCCCCTGAAAAGGAGGGTATCGAGATCGACCTCGAGAGCAGCGTGGCCCGCCAGTTTGGCCAGCAGATTAAAAATGTGATATGCGACACCCTCAATGAATGCGGCATCACCGACGTTCGCGTGAAGGCTGTGGACAAGGGTGCGCTTGACTGTACGATTAAAGCCCGCGTGACCGCAGCTGCCGTGCGCGCCACAGGCAAAGATGTCTGGAAAGACTAACCTTAAATCAGAAAAACCATGGAAAGACTTAGACGAACCATGATGTTCGTTCCGGGCAACAACCCCGGAATGATGGCCGACGCTCATATATACGGTCCCGACTCCATTATGCTCGACCTCGAGGATTCTGTGTCGATGGCAGAGAAAGACACCGCACGACTCTTAGTATATAATGCACTGAAAACAATCGATTACGGCGACACCGAGATGGTGGTGCGCATCAATCCCCTCAACACTCCCTATGGAAAGAAGGATATCGAGGCTGTGGTGAAGGCCGGTGTGCATGTGATCCGTATGCCGAAAACCGAGACTGCCGATGAGGTGCGTGAGGTTGAGGCCGAGATTGAGAAGGTGGAACGCGAAATCGGTGCCCTCGGACGCACGCAGATCATGGCTGCCATCGAGAGTGCCCTCGGAGTGGTGAACGCTTACGACATCGCCACTTCCTCAAAGCGTATGATGGGTATCGCCCTCGGCGCCGAGGACTATTGCGCCAACCTGAAGACTCAGCGCTCGAAAGATGGCGAAGAACTGCGTCTCGCTCGCGAAACCATCGTGGTGGCCGCCCGCGCAGCAGGTATCGATGCCCTCGACACCGTATATTCCAACCTCAACGACATGGAGACTTTCCGCCGTGAAGTGGAATTCATCAAGACGCTTGGCTTCGACGGCAAATCGATTATCAATCCCCGACAGATCGAGGTGGTCAACGATGTGTTCACCCCCAAGGAGAAGGATATCGAGAAGGCAAAGGCTATCGTAGCCGCTATCAAGGAGGCACAGAAGAAGGGCTCCGGAGTGATTGCCCTCAATGGCAAAATGATCGACCGACCGGTGGTGATCCGTGCCGAGCGCACCATTAAACTTGCCAAAGCCGCAGGAATATTAACCGATGAAGAGATCTAAGCCATGAACACCCTTAAAGAACGTCAGAAAGATATCAAGGCCGCAGCCGAGAAGCTCGGCAAACCGACATATACCGAAGAGGTCAAGAAAATCCCTACTCCCCGCCGCGAACTCCAGCAGTCGAGCCCGAAACTCGTCTCGCTCGAAGAGGCTATCCGTCTGAGCGGTCTGAAGGACGGGATGACAATCTCTTTCCATCATCATTTCCGCAGCGGCGATAAGGTGGTGAACCTTGTGGTTGACAAACTCGCGGAGATGGGCTTCAAGGACCTGCACCTGGCTGCTTCAAGCCTCTCGGATGTGCACGCTCCCCTGCTCCGCCATATCAAGAGCGGAGTGATCACGCGCATCTCCACATCGGGCTTGCGCGGCGAACTCGCCCAGGCCATCTCCGAAGGCATCCTCAAGGAGCCTGTGATCTTCCGCAGCCACGGCGGCCGCGGCGCCGCTATCGCCAATGGCGACCTCCACATCGACGTGGCTTTCCTCGGCGCTTCCTCCTGCGACCCCCTCGGCAATGCCTGTGGCTATTCCCGCTCCGAGAATGCGAAGTCGATCTGCGGCTCGTTAGGCTATGCCCTTCCCGATGCCCGCTATGCCGACAAGGTGGTGATCCTTACCGACGACCTCGTGGAATATCCCAACACACCCAATTCCATCTCGGAAAGCGATGTGGACTATGTGGTTGAGGTCGATTCCGTTGGCGACAGCTCGAAGATTGCTTCCGGCGCCATCCGCGACACGAAGAATCCCCGCGACATCCTTCTAGCCCAGCAGGCTGCCAAGGTGATTATCAACAGCGGCTATTTCCGCAACGGCTTTTCGATTCAGACCGGTTCGGGCGGTGCTTCGCTGGCTGCTGTGAAATTCATCCGCGAGGAGATGATTCGTCAGGGCATCAAGGCTTCTTACGCTCTTGGCGGCATCACATCGCATATGGTTAAGCTCCATGAGGAGGGTCTCATCGACCGCCTGATCGACGTGCAGTCGTTCGACCGTGTGGCTGCCGAGTCTCTTCGCGACAACAAGATGCACAAGGAGGTTTCCTCCTGCGAATATGCCAGCGCCGAAGAACCCGGTTCGGCTGTGCATTATCTCGACATCGTGATTCTTTCGGCTCTCGAGGCAGACATCAATTTCAATGTCAACGTGCTCGTGGGCAGCGACGGAGTGATTCGCGGTGCAATCGGCGGCCATCCCGACACAGCGGCCGACAGTGCTCTCTCAATCATCGTTTGCCCGCTGCTGCGCGGCCGCATCCCCTGCATCGTGGATGAGGTTACAACGCTGATCACCCCCGGTTCCACAGTCGACGTAATCGTCACGGAATATGGCATCGCCGTAAATCCGCGCCGTCCCGAACTCGCAGAGCGCCTGAGCAAAGCCGGCCTCAAAGTGGTGGATATCCTCGAGTTGCGCGACAAGGCACTCTCCATCATCGGCACTCCGGCCCCCCTCACCTTCGGCGACAAGACCGTGGGCGTGGTGATGAACCGCGACGGTTCCGTGATGGATGTTATCAAGAATATCGTAGACTAAGATACCTTATACTCTGAGATGGAGACACCCGCAAGATGTTCATTGCAGGATATGCTCGATGCCCGCGACCGACGAAGCGAGCGTCAGAGAACTCATTTCGCCACCACCCCGGAGGCCACTCTCGTAGTGGCCACGGTGGTGGCGCCGGGTGAGTTCAAGCTTACTCCCGACACAGGAATCGTGGCCGAGGCGATGATTGAGTCGCTGATAAAAGTGTTTGCCGGCCATATCCTTTCCCTTGAACATCTCGCACCGGTGTCGGGCCATGAAGTGTGGCTTACTCTTGACGTCCCTGCCGCCGAGGCCAAGCAGACCGCGTTAGGTATCGAGGATTCCCATATGCTCGGCCGCCTCTTCGACATCGACGTGATCCAGCACGACCTGCGCCCTCTGAGCCGCATGGATGTGGGAATGGCGCCGCGGAAATGTCTCCTTTGCGACAATGAGGCCCGTCTCTGCATGCGCATGCATACCCATAGCCGTGAGGAAATCAACTCATTCATAGAGAATCTTATCGCCCGATATGCAAGGTGAAGATCTGGAAATAAGAAAACTAAATCTGACCGACTCCCGCACCGCAGAGCAGGTAAACTCGCTTCTGCAGGATGCCGGCCTCAGACTTGACGACGGAATCCGATATTTCGCCGGCATGTTTAACGCCGAGGACAACCTTGTGGGATGCGGCGGAATCGACGGCAACATCATCAAGTGTCTTGCCGTTTCAGCCGATGCGCGCGGCTCAGGCGCCTCGGCTCTGCTTATTTCCCATCTTGTAAGCCATGTGCTTGACTTAGGCCACCGGTGTGTTAGGGTATTTACCAAGCCCGAATATAAGGGTCTCTTCAAATCGCTGGGTTTCTCGCTGTGTGGCGAAAGCGTTTCTGCCCTCCTTCTGGAGAGCGATAGCCGTCCGCTGAGAAACTATTGCGAATATCTCTCTGAGCATAAGGCCGACGGCGTGATTGTGGCCAATGCCGACCCCATCACTCTCGGACATCTCTATCTCATCACCACTGCTGCCTCGCAGTGCCGCAGACTCGCCGTGATAGCAGTGGGAGCCCATCCCCGGAACACTTTCAGATATGCCGAGCGAATTGCCATGCTCCGAAAGGCCACCGCGCATTTGCCTAATGTCGAGGTGCTTGAGGGGAGCGAGTATGTGATTTCGCAATTTAGTTTCCCCTCCTATTTCATCAAGAGGGCCGACAAGATTTCAGAAGCTCAGGCTGAACTCGACCTTGACATCTTCAGCCGCCACATAGCGCCGGCGCTCGGTTGTGAAAAGCGCTTCGTGGGCACCGAGCCAATCGACAGGCTCACAGCCCAGTATAACACCGTGATGAAGGAGATGCTTCCCGCTGCGGGCGTGGAGGTGGTGGAGATAAAGCGCAAGGAGGAGGCCGACGCACCCATTTCGGCTTCTCGCGTGAGAAAGGCTCTCGGCGAAGGACGCCTGCATGATGTGCTGCCATTCGTCCCGGCCTCGGATATACCCTATCTGCTTGCCATGCTTGCTGAAAGGGCGCTCCGAAAAGAACTCGCGCTTGCTCCCAAACCGGGTCTCGTGGACCCCTTCGACAATGGCTCGCATTCCGATATGGATTTCGCGCTGATGTCGAAGAGCATCGATTCCCTGCGTGATTATTTCACAGCCATTGCGGTCGTTGCATTTGAATCCGATAGTATCGGCTACGACGCCCTCAGCCAACTTGGCATCGAGGCCGAACGAAGGATGATGGAGGCCACAGGCGGCGTGAACACACACCGCGGCGCCATTTTCTCAATGGGTCTTGCCCTGGCTGCCTCGGCAAGGATACTCTCGGGCAAGAGCGGCAATTCGCTTCGCGATGAAATCGCTTCCCTCGTCCTACTCTTCCCAACTCCGGCGGAAAATACCCATGGGCAGACGGTGAAACGCAGGTTCGGGAAATCGGGCGCTTTTGAGAATGCCCGCACCGGCTATGCCGACCTGTTCAGCAGCTGGCTCCCTTTTTACACGCATACGTCAAAGACCGACACCGACTCGCTACGGCTTCTCATGAAGATCATTGGCGAACTCGACGATTCCAACGCCATCTACCGCGCAGGCGTGGAGAAGGCCGAGGAGGCTCGCCGGAAGGCTTCGCGTCTTTCTAAGGATGGATGCGACCCTGACTCTCTCAAGATATTAAATGAGGAATTCAAGCGCGACAATATCTCGCACGGAGGTGCGGCAGACATGCTCGCTCTTACTTTCTTCATCGACAGCGTTTACAATTCGATACCTTAAATCTAAAAACAATATAGCAACATGATTGAATTATTTGACAAGGGTGTTTACCTGGTTGACGGCACCACAGTCGTTACCAAGCCTGACGGTCTTCCTGCTCCTGATGAAGCCCGTGAAAACACAATTACCTATCAGATTCTTCGTGCCCACGACATCGACGGTTCGAAGGGAAAGAAGATGCGCATCCGTTTCGACGCGATGATGAGCCATGACATCACGTATGTAGGCATCATCCAGACGGCCCGCGCTTCGGGTCTTGAGAAATTCCCGCTCCCCTATGCCATGACCAACTGCCACAACTCGCTCTGCGCCGTGGGTGGCACAATCAATGAGGACGACCACGTGTTCGGCCTCTCGGCAGCCAAGAAGTATGGCGGCATCTACGTACCGGCCAACCAGGCTGTGATCCACCAGTATGCCCGCGAGGCTATGGTGAAGTGCGGCAACATGATTCTCGGTTCCGACTCCCACACCCGCTACGGCTCGCTCGGCAACATGGGCGTAGGTGAAGGTGGAGGCGAACTCGTGAAGCAGCTCCTCAACAACACCTGGGACATCAACGCTCCCGAGGTGGTGCTCGTATGGCTCGAGGGCGCTCCCCGCAAGGGTATCGGCCCCCACGACGTGGCTATCTCCCTCGTAAAGGCTGTGTTTGAGAGCGGTTTCGTAAAGAACAAGGTGCTCGAATTCGCAGGCCCCGGCGTCAAGAACCTCCCCATCGACTTCCGCAACGGTATCGATATCATGACCACCGAGACCACCTGCCTCAGCTCAATCTGGGTTACCGACGACGAAGTGAAGCATCACTACGAAATCCACAACCGTCCGGAGGATTACCGTGAGCTCCGTCCCGGCAAGACAGCATATTATGACGCCATGATTCGCATCGACCTCTCCAAGCAGGAGTCGATGATCGCTCTCCCCTATCACCCCTCCAACGCGTTCACCATCCACGAACTCCAGGAAAATCCCGAGGAGATTCTCCGCAAGGTGGAGGAGGATACACGCAAGCGCTTCGGCGACAAGATCGACGTGCATCTCACCGACAAGATCAAGAACGGCAAGGTGATGGCCGACCAGGGCATCATCGCAGGTTGTTCGGGCGGTACATACGACAACCTCGCACAGGCCGCTTCCATCCTCAAGGACAAGTCGGTGGGCAATGACTATTTCACCATCTCGGCTTATCCCCAGTCGGTGCCCGTATACATGGCTGCCACACGCAACGGTATCGCCGAGGAACTCCTTGAGGCAGGCGTGATCATCAAGCCTGCATTCTGCGGTCCCTGCTTCGGCGCCGGCGACGTGCCCTCCAACAATGGCCTCTCCATCCGCCACACCACCCGCAACTTCCCCAACCGCGAGGGTTCGAAGCCCGGTCAGGGTCAGATCTCGATGGTGGCTCTGATGGACGCACGCTCCATCGCCGCTACTGCTGCCAACGGAGGCGTGATCACAGCCGCCACCGACGTTGAATTCGAGGACAACCACAAGCCCTATGAGTTCGACGGCAAAATCTACGAGCGCCGCGTTTACAACGGTTTCAAGAAGGCTAACCTCGACGAGGAACTCCGCTATGGACCCAACATCAAGGACTGGCCCAAGATGTATCCCATGTCGGAGAACATGCTTCTCGAACTCGCTGCCGTGATCCACGATCCCGTGACCACCACCGACGAGCTCATCCCCTCCGGCGAGACTTCGAGCTATCGCTCCAATCCTCTGAAACTCTCAGAGTTTGCCCTCTCGCGCCGTGTGCCTGAATATGTAGGTCTCAGCAAGCGCATTCAGAAAGAGGACCTCGAGCGCCGCGACGGCAAGACTCCCGCCGACGTGGAGAAAGTGCTTGAGAAGGTGGGTGCTAAGGCTGCCGACACCTCGTTTGGCTCCTGCGTATTCGCCAACCGTCCCGGCGACGGATCTGCCCGAGAACAGGCCGCAAGCTGTCAGAAAGTGCTCGGCGGCGATGCCAACATCTGCTACGAGTATGCAACTAAGCGCTACCGCTCCAACTGTATCAACTGGGGCATCGTGCCTTTCACCATCGACAAGGATACTAACTTCGACTATCTCCCCGGCGACTACGTATTTATTCCCGGAATCCGCAATGCTATCCTTGACGGCAAGGAGGAGATTATGGCAAAAGTAGTGACCAAAACCGGCGATGCAAAGGATATCAAACTCTATTTCTCCAATCTGACTCCGGTGGAACGCCAGATTCTCGCTGACGGCTGCCTGATGAACTATTACGCAAATCAAAACAAAAAATAATACCTTAAATCCCATGGAAAAAATTAAAATGACCACTCCCATCGTAGAGATGGACGGAGATGAGATGACTCGCATTCTCTGGAAGATGATCAAAGATGAACTCATCCTTCCATTCGTTGACCTTAAGTCGGAATATTACGACCTTGGTCTTCCCGAGCGCGACAAAACAGAGGACCGCGTCACCATCGAATCGGCTGAAGCCACTAAAAAATATGGTGTGGCTGTAAAGTGCGCTACCATCACTCCCAACACGCAACGCATGTCGGAATATAACCTTCACCAGATGTGGAAGAGTCCTAACGGAACTATCCGTTCCATTCTCGACGGCACTGTGTTCCGCACACCTATCACAATCCCCAGCATCAAACCGGCAGTGCGCAACTGGGAAGAGCCCATCACAATTGCTCGTCATGCATACGGCGACGTTTACAAAGGGGTCGAAATCCGCGTGGAGGAAGCCGGAACGGCAAAACTTGTATTCGACGGTGACAATCAGCATGAGGAAGTGGTGATCCACGAGTTCAAGGGTCCCGGCGTGATTCAGGGCATGCATAACACCGACAAATCTATCCGCTCATTTGCTCACAGTTGCTTCAAATTCGCCATCGATAGCAAGAAAGACCTCTGGTTCTCAACTAAAGACACTATCTCCAAAAAGTATGACGCTCGTTTCCGCGAAATCTTCGACGAGGTGTACGAGGAGTATAAGAGCGATTTCGAGCGCCTCAACATCGAATATTTCTATACTCTTATTGATGATGCAGTGGCTCGCGTGATCAGAAGCAAAGGCGGCTTTATCTGGGCTTGCAAGAATTATGACGGCGACGTGATGTCGGACATGGTTTCCACAGCCTTCGGCTCGCTGGCCATGATGACCTCCGTGCTCGTTTCGCCCGACGGCAAATATGAGTATGAGGCTGCCCACGGCACAGTAACCCGCCACTACTACAAATACCTCAAGGGTGAGGAGACTTCCACCAACCCGATGGCCACCATCTTCGCATGGAGCGGCGCTCTCCGCAAACGCGGCGAGATGGACGGTCTTCCCAAACTCGTGGAATTCGGCAACAAACTCGAGGACGCTTGCTTCGACACGCTCAACGCTGGTATCGTAACCAAGGACCTCGTCAACCTCATGGAGGGTGTTGAACCCACAGCCGTTAATTCCGAGCAGTTCCTCAAGGCCATCCGCGCCAACCTCGAGAAGAGACTCGCATAAGCAACTATTCGCTTAAGCAACTCGCCTAAGCATAATAAGCAGAAGACCATATTTTCCCTATAAGCAGACAGGCCCAGACGGTTTCCCAGTACCGGGCCTGTCTCATTTTTCACTTCTCACTTCTCACTTCTCAATCTAATATTTCCCCATACTTCTGATAGTGTCTTATTAATTATAATATTATAATTGTGACAATTAGCATGCATACGGATCCGTTTTCAAGGAACTCTATAACAATCTTTGCAAAGGATATCACAAGTCTCGAAAATATTTGCTAATTTTGCATACATATCTGCGATTGTAGCTGACAAAGACCGCAAATGTAAGTAAGAACTTATATTCAACATATTATAATACATCCTTGTAGCCGCGAAAGGTTTGGTCGCCTGTCAGCCTACTCGGAAGTACTTGCATTATGAAATTTATTTTTAATCGGTCTAAACACGTTTATTATTCACCGGAATTTGAAGAACTTATTAAGGATACTATAAGATTCTTCAATGGCACACCCATTCAGCCGATGCCTCCCTTGGAAGATTTTGAAGGAGCGGGAGTTTATGCTTTATATTTCATTGGGAAAAAAGGAGTATATCAAAACTTTCATGAAATTAATAGACTTGAATACAGACAGCCTATTTATATTGGCAAAGCAGTTCCAAGAGGTTGGCGTCAAGGTCGCATACCAACAAGTTCTTCTCAAGAACTATATCGTAGATTATGTGATCATACAAAAAGTATAGAGTCTTGCACAAATTTGGATTTATCTGATTTTTTATGCCGTTTCATGATATTGGAAAATGCTGCGAGCAATCTGATCGGCACAGTTGAAGCTGCATTAATTAGAAACTATCAACCTCTGTGGAATTGTATCCTAGATGGTTTTGGCAATCATGACCCAGGCAGTGGCAGGTACAATCAAGAACGCTCGGAATGGGATACGCTGCATCCAGGAAGAATATGGGCTTCACGTTGTGCAGAATCATCTCAATCACTCGATGACCTCATCTCCAAAGTAAAACAGTATTTTAATGACTTCAAAAATGTGTAATTGTCTTGAAATATTTTCAGGAGCAGGTGGATTAGCGACGGGCATTGGCCTTGCCGGTGCGAATCACACTGCATTTGTTGAATGGAATGCGGATGCATGTAAAACACTGCGAACAAACTATAATAGTTCTCTCGTTTATGAAGGGGACATACGCAAGTATGACTTCTCAGTTTGCAAAGGAATTGATATTATAGCGGGAGGACCACCCTGCCAGCCATTTTCTATGGGTGGCAAAGCAAAAGGTAATCTTGATGCGAGGGATATGTTTCCTTCAGCGATACGTTCTATTCGTGAACTGCTTCCAAGAGCCTTTTTCTTTGAAAATGTCAAAGGATTACTACGGCCTAATTTTAAATCATATTTAGATTACATTCTTCTACAACTACAGTTCCCCACAATACCTAATAACTCTGGAGATTATATCTTTCATATTGAAGATATTGGTAGGCGGCATCATCTAATTCCGCTGCATGAGCAATACGATGTTCAAATTAATCTAGTGAATGCTGCCGACTATGGTGTTCCACAGAAGAGGGAACGGGTTATTATAGTCGGCATTAGAAAAGATCTTGAGATTTCTTGGACTATGCCTTCGATAACCCATTCTGCAGATTCATTGTTATGGGATAAATATGTTACAAATATTTATTGGGAAAGACATAACGTATCTCCAACAAATGAGGAGTTTGCAATGTTCCCACATATTAAGAACGTGCTTTCAGTAAAATATGGACTTTTCCCTCCTGAATTAAGGCCTTGGAAAACCATTCGAGATGCATTAGTCGACATTCCCAAAGATGGAGATGTATGTTTTTTCCCCTCTGAGCATATTGTACGACATGGAGCCAGAGAATACCCTGGTCACACAGGAAGTCCGATAGATGAACCGGCTAAAACCATAAAAGCAGGAGGCCATGGCGTTCCTGGTGGAGAAAATATGATTAAATTTCAAGATGGTTCATTCCGATATTTCACAATTTTTGAAGCAAAACGAATCCAGACATTTCCTGATTCATATAGGATTATTGGATCTTGGACAGAAGCAATGCGCCAACTTGGCAATGCAGTTCCTGTAAGTCTTGCGCAAACAATAAGTTCTTCTATCATTGCCAGGTTGGAATAATTTTGTGATGACTTAGATAGATGACACTTGCCACAATAAGTATGACGCCGAAATCATTTGATAGGTTGAAACAATAGGAGAGTATTGCAGAAACAGGTCTTGGTTTCTTACCAAGATGTTCAGTTATAATAATTGGCGGAGCGGTGCGTTTTTTTATTGATGAGAAAGAGCACATTTTCCCTTATATGCCTGCTTATGGCCGTGATTTCCTTCACGACGGCTTTCCCCGCTCTTGCCGCCAATGTAAAGATTTCCGGCAAAGTGGTTGATGCCGAGGACAAACCGGTGGAGTTTGCCACTGTCCGCCTTGCCAATTCCGCAATAGGCACCAACACCGACCTCAAAGGATTCTATTCCCTCTCCGTGGCTGAGAAAGACACGGTGGAGATGATATACAGCTGCATCGGTTTCAAGACAGTGCACCATAAGCTCATCAACCCCAAGGGTGACCTTACCCTCAATATCCGCCTCTACCCTACCGATACCGACCTCCGCGAACTGGAGGTGATCGGCTACCGGCAGAACTCGAACGGTATGCAGACCTTCGACACGGAGGCGTTCAAGCTCTCTCCCGACGTTTCGGGCGGCAGCGTGGAGGCGATGATCACCACGATGCCGGGCGTAAACTCCTCGAATGAGATGAGCTCGCAATATTCGGTGCGTGGCGGCACATTCGACGAGAATTCCGTATATATCAATGGCGTGGAACTTTACCGCCCGCAGCTTGTGCGCAATGGCCAGCAGGAGGGACTCAGCGTGATCAACCCCGATATGGTCGGCAACCTGAAGTTCTCTTCCGGCGGTTTTCCGGCCCGCTATGGCGACAAGATGTCGTCGGCTCTTGATATCACCTACCGCGACCCGGAGGCGTTCGAGGGTGCTGTGGCCGCCAGCCTTATGGGCGGAAGCGTAACCATCGGCTCAAACTCCGGCAAATTCTCCCAGATTTCCGGCGCACGCTTCAAGAAAAATAACTCCCTGCTCTCCACAATGGACACCAAGGGTGAGTATGACCCGACATATTTCGATTTCCAGACGAATATGAGCTATAAGCCCAACGACCATTGGCAAATCAACATTCTCGGAAATATCTCGCTCAACCATTTCAATTTCAAACCACAGGACCGCGAAACCACCTTCGGCACCACCTCCGACGCCAAGACTTTCAAGGTATATTTCGATGGTCAGGAGAAGGATAAGTTTGAGACTTATCTCGGCGCCCTGAATGCCGTCTACCGCCACAACAAGGCCACAAGTTTTGCCTTGGGAGTGTCGGCATTCCAGTCGAACGAGCTGGTTACCTATGACATCTCCGGCGAATACTGGCTGAATCAGGCCGGCACCGGTGGCGAAGGGGGCATCGGCGGCGAACTGGGCGTGGGGAAATATATGGAACATTCGCGCAACCGTCTGCGCACGAATGTGATTCAGATCAATTTCACCGGCCAGAGCAAACTGAAAATCAACAATTTCACATATGGCGTGGAGTATCGCCACGAGAATTTCCGCGACCGCACGAAGGAATGGGAGTGGCGCGACTCGGCAGGCTATTCCTTGCCTACACAGCCCGAGGGCGTACACTTGATTTACAATCTCGCTTCGCGTCAGGACATCAAGAACAACCGCTTCTCGGCTTTTGTGGAGGATGCCCTCTATCTGAGCAGCAATGTGGCTTATATGACTCTCAACGCCGGCGTGCGATTCTCCTACAATGAGTTCAATAAGGAATTCCTTGTGTCACCCCGCGTGAACTTCTCATTCAACCCGATGAAATATGGCAACTGGTATTACCGCATCGGTGCAGGCCTCTATTACCAGTCGCCATTCTATAAGGAATACCGCATGACGGAGGTTGACGATCTCGGCAACCAGTCGATTGTGCTCAACCGTGACATCAAGTCGCCCCGCAGTTTTCAGTTGATTTTCGGCACGGACTTCACATTCCGCGCTATGAACCGCCCCTTCAAACTCACAGGCGAAATCTATTACAAGGCGCTCTCCAATCTTATCTCCTACGAATACGACAACCTGAAAATCAACTATTCAGGACGCAACGACTCGAAGGGATACGCGATGGGACTGGATGTGAAACTCTTCGGCCAGTTTGTGGAGGGAAGTGATTCATGGCTTAGTTTTTCGCTGATGAAGACGCAGCAGACGCTCGATGGCAAGAAAGTGCCGCTGCCGAGCGACCAGCGCTATGCCGTGAACCTTTACTTCACCGACTATTTCCCGAAATTTCCGAAACTGAAATTCAGTCTGCGCGGCGTAGTGTCCGACGGCCTCACGATGACCGCGCCGCACACATCGCGAACGAAGGACTATTTCCGTGCGCCGGCATATAAGCGTGTCGACATCGGATTGAGTTGGCAGTTTATCGGCGCGCCCACCGACAAACCGCGCACCTCCGGATTCTGGAGACATTTCAAGAGCATAGTGTTAGGACTCGACTGCTTCAATCTCTTCGATATAGCCAACGTAAGTTCCTACTATTGGGTTACAGATGTCAACAACATTCAATACGCAGTCCCCAACTATCTGACACGCCGCCAGTTCAATATCCATCTATCCGTAGAGTTTTAAAACCACTTAAAAAATATTGCTGTCCGATAAAAACTTTTGAGGCAAGACAAAATTAGGGCTGATTCCATTTGCAGGAGTCAGCCCATTTCGGTTATTTTGGTTTCGCCAAAACACAAACATAACCGATGAGTAAAAGTAGTCATTTTAGCGGACAGCCGCTCTATGGTCAGGTAAACGTCCCAAACTCCGCGACGCATTTCTTTAAGCCCTGATTTTATCGGGGCT
>OGNF01000583.1_pt1 | contig 38389 bp, 31 predicted proteins | sample 1573321 | NCBI WGS metagenome assembly OGNF01 (sample SAMEA2581911, study PRJEB24529) | metagenome | biome: Human gut stool | place: China | collected 2011 | reverse complement strand
GAGCGCCACCTTGCCAAGGTGGAGGTAGCGAGTTCGAATCTCGTTGCCCGCTCCAATTTTTTGGCGCCATAGCCAAGTGGTAAGGCATGGGACTGCAAATCCTTGACCCCCGGTTCAAATCCGGGTGGCGCCTCCAGAAAAAGAGACACGTGAGAGCGTGTCTCTTTTTTTGGAGACACCGATGGCGTTCCTTCCAATACCGCAATGTCCACCCACCGGTCAGACCGGCGGATGGGCATTTTTTGTGCATAGACCCCGGCTGAGCGGCTGCGGCAGACCGGCGCGGCGCGGTGCAGACCCTCGCCGAGGCGTGGGATTTGACAACGGATGTGTATTTGTGTATAATCACTACAAAATCACAGATTTTTTGTGAATTCTGTCCTCCGGCATTCGGAGACAGGGAGGAAAGCAACGTGACATACACTGTGGACGACAAGATGAAAACACTCCTCGCCGCGCCGGAGGCGGTCGCGGTCCTCGAGCGGTTTTTCCCCAAGATCCTGAAAAATCCGGCGCTGCAGATGACCGCCGCCATGACGCTGCGGCAGGTGGCCGGGTTTGCGCAGTCGGGGCTGACGGCGGAATCGCTCGCGGAGATCGACGCACAGCTGCGCGCGCTCCCGTCGTCCGGAGACTGAGTCTGTTTTCGTGCCCCCGGTTTTCACCGGGGGTCGTCTGCTGTCGGGACACCGATGACGCATTTTGAAAAGAACCGAGGTCATCTTATGGACAACACGTTACCGCCGCTCAAGCGCATCGCCGCCATCCACGACCTGTCCGGGCTCGGCAAGTGCTCGCTGACCGTGGCGCTGCCGGTCATCTCGGCCACCGGCGTTGAGTGCGCGTGTATCCCGACGGCCGTGCTCAGCACGCACACGGGGGAGTTCACCGGCTGGACATTTCGAGACCTCTCGGACGATATGCTGCCCATTGCGCGCCACTGGCAGCGCGAGGGCGTGCGCATCGACGGCATCTACTCCGGCTATCTGGCTTCGCCGGAGCAGGCGGAGCTGCTCTCGCAGACGATCGACTGCATCGCAGCGCCCGATACGCTCGTCATTGTTGACCCGGTCATGGCGGACAACGGCATCTATTACTCGCAGATTGATGAGCGGATGTGCGCGGCGTTTCGCCGCCTGCTCTCACGGGCAGACGTCATCACGCCGAACATCACGGAGGCGGCGCTGCTGGCGGGGCTGCCGTATGAGCCGGGCACACACAGCGATGCCTACCTCGCGCAGCTGTTTCGGGCGCTCGGTGCGCTCGGCGCCGGCGTCGTGACGGTGACGGGCGTGCGCCCGCAGCCGGATGTGATCGGCAACGTCGCCTGCGACTGCCGCACGGGGGAGATGTATGCGAGTATGCGCCCGGCGCATCCGGGGCTGTTTTACGGCACGGGCGATGTGTTCGCCTCCGCGCTTGCGGGGCTGCTCGTGCGCGGTGCACCGCTGAGCGATGCGCTCGAGACGGCCACCGCGCTCACGGACGAGAGCATCTGCCGCTCGCTCTGGCGCGACACGCCGCGCCACTTCGGCGTGGACTTCGAGGGCGCACTGCCGGCGTACATCCGCCGTGTGGAGAAGATCTTCGAGGCATGAAAAAGTTACAAAATTCGACCCGAAAGGATGCAATTTTTCCTTCGCGGGTCGATTTTTGTTACCATTTTTCAACACTGTTCTTTTGAAATATGTTACCCACATAACCGTTCGCGGGAAAACGGCATCTGGTTGATTTTTCTACTTTTGTCTGGAAATTCTGCGAAAACTCCGAGAAAACCTGCGCACAAGGGCAGTTATGTGGAAAAAAATCTGGCAAAAGCTCGCAAAATCCCGTTTTCGCGGTTGACATCGAGTTATGGATATCGTATGATACAAAAGAATCCATAATTGTTTATGTTAACTCGCGCAGGTATGCCCAAACAGGATGCAAGAGGCCACTTTGTTACACTTTTTTAACCGTTTATGTAACCGGTTCTGATTGGACGCGCAGAGAGATTCCGGACGGGGGGAAGCCGTCTGATGAGGGGCTGGGGTATGAAGAAATCGTTTATGGAACGCATGGCGGCGTTCATTGTGGATAAGCGCCGGCTGTTTGTGGTGCTGTTTGCCGTGGCGTGCGTGCTGTCGGTATTCTCGGTGAGCAAGACGGACGTCAACAACGAGCTGACCGACTATCTGCCGGATTCCACGCAGACACGTCAGGGTCTGGAGATCATGAACCGCGAGTTCATTACATACGGAGACGCCAAGGTCATGGTGTCCAACGTGACATTCACGCAGGCGGAAGAGCTTGCCGAGATGCTGCGCGGGGTAGACGGCGTCAAGAGTGTGGAGTTTGAAAAGGACACGCAGCACTACAACAGTGCCTCGGCGCTGTTTGTGGTCACGTTTGATGGGGAAAAGCTTGACGAGATCAGCATTCAGGGCGTGAAAAACGTCCGCGCTGCGCTCGACGGCTATGATACCTATATTACAACGGAGATCGGCAACCCGACCGGCGAGATCCTCGAGCGGGAGATGCGCATCGTGCTCATCATCCTCATGTGCTCGATCTTTGTGGTGCTTTTGCTCACGAGCCATACATATGCCGAGGTGCCGGTGCTGATCATCACCTTTGCCGTGGCCGTCTGGGTCAACAAGGGCACGAACTACTGGTTCCACGAGGTCTCGTTTATCACAAACTCCATCGCGGCGGTGCTGCAGCTCGGTCTCGGCATCGACTACGCGATCATCATGTGCCACCACTATACGGAGGAGCGCGAGCGTATGGAGCCCCGCGAGGCGACCATCCGCGCGCTGACGCTGGCCATCCCGGAGATCTCGGCCTCGAGCCTGACGACGATCTCGGGTCTGCTGGCGCTTACGTTTATGAAGATCAAGATCGGCGAGGATATGAGCATGGTGCTCATCAAGGCGATCCTGTTTCTGATGCTGACGGTGTTCTTCCTGATGCCAGCACTGATCATGTACATGAGCCCGTGGATCGACAAGACGCACCACCGGCAGTTCCTGCCGCGCATCGACGCGCTCGGCCGCTTTGCGATCCGCAGCCGTTACATCGTGCCGCCGATCTTCCTGGTCATCATCATCGCGGGCTTTGTGCTCAGCAGCAGATGCCCGTATGTGTTCGGCTACAGCACGCTCGACACCATCAAGCAAAACGACTACAAGATCGCCGAGAAGAAGATCAACGCCACCTTCGGCGAGACGAACCAGGTCGTGCTCATCTTCCCGTTTACGGACTATGAGAGCGAGGCGAACCTGCTCGACGATCTGCTGGAGCTCAAGGGCATGGACCGTGTGCAGGCGCTCGCAAACGAGGAGGCCAAGGACGGCTACATGGTCACCGATTCGCTCACGCCGCGCAGATTTGCCGAGCTCACGGATATCGACATCGGCGTGTCGCGCGCTCTCTACACCGCCTACTGTACCGCGAACGACGACTATACGAAGGCGCTCGGTCAGCTCGTGGATCTGAGCAACATCGACAACTGCTCCGTGCCGCTGATCGAGATGTTTAAGTTCCTGTATGAGCAGCGCGATATCTACCGCTCGAAGATCGCGGCCTCGACCATGAAAGACCTCGAGGAGATGTACGACCGCCTGATCGACGGCGAAAAGCAGCTGCACTCCGAGAAATATTCGCGCATGATCCTCTATCTCAACCTCCCGGTCGAGAGCGAGGAGACCTACGATTATCTGACGGTCATCAAGGGCGTCGTCGGTAAATATTATAATGAGTCCTATTTCGTCGGCGAAACGGCCAAGGACAAGGATTTCTCCGACGCCTTCAGCACCGACAACACGCTCATCAGCATTCTCACGCTCGTGTTTGTCATCCTGGTGCTGCTGCTGACGTTTAAGTCGGTCGCGCTGCCGCTGCTGCTGATCCTCGTGATCCAGGGCAGTGTGTGGATCAACTTCTCGTTCCCGACGATCTTGCATAATAACCTGTATTTCCTGGCGTATCTGATCGTCAGCGCCATCATGATGGGCGCAAACATCGACTACGCCATCGTCATCTCGAGCCGCTATCTCCGGCTCAAAGAGGAGATGCCCTATAAGGAAGCCATGATCGAGGCGCTCAATCAGGCGTTCCCGACGGTCGTCACCTCCGGCACCATCCTCGCCGCCGCCGGCATGTCCATCGGCTTTTTGTCCTCGGAGAACACGGTCGCGTCCATCGGCGTCTGCCTTGGCCGCGGCACACTGCTGTCGATGGTGCTGGTCATGTGCGTCCTGCCGCAGATCCTGCTGCTGGGCGACTCGCTGGTGGAGAAAACTTCGTTTACAATTGGCCTGCATCCCGCGTCGCAGCAGCTGCAGGGGGCCATGCGTGTCAACGGACACGTACGCGGATATATCAATGGCTACGTCGATGCCGAGATTCACGGCCGTGTCAATGGTACGGTCAGCGCATCGATCGATATCGGAGATGTGCAGATGGAGGAGCTGCACAGTGAGGAGGGTCCCGATGAAGAAACATAACGTTCGCCGTCTTCTGGTGCTGGTGCTGGTGGTGGCGCTGTGCCTGCTCTGCGGTGCGGCCGCCCAGCCCAACCCCAAGGAGATCCACATCTACTCTGCGGACGACTTTGTGCAGCTGAGCAAAAGCTGCAAGCTCGACGCGTATTCGCAGGGGAAGACGGTGTATCTGGACAGTGACGTCGACCTGAGCGGGTCGAAGTTTGTGCCGATCCCGACCTTCGGCGGTACGTTTGAGGGTCAGGGCCACACGGTCAGCGGGCTGGAGCTCTCGGGCGATGCGTCGCACATGGGGCTGTTCCGCTATGTGCAGGCGGTCGGCACGGTGCGTGACCTGAAGGTCACGGGCAACATCGACGCCGCCGGCACGCTCAACGAGATCGGCGCCATCGTCGGCACGAACTACGGCACGATCTCCGGCTGCTCCTTCAGCGGTACGATCTCCGGCCAGAACAATGTCGGCGGCATCGCCGGCACGAACGAAGGCAGCGGCATGATCTACAACTGCAAGACCGAGGGCTCGGTCGAGGGCGACCACTATGTGGGCGGCATCGTCGGGCAGAACATCGGTACGATCTCCTACTGCTCGAACACCACGGGTGTGAACGTCAACGCCAGCGAGGCCGTGGACAATGTGGAGGATCTCGACTCCCTGACGCTCCCGACCGCGTCCGACGACGATGACGACGACGCGCCGAAGAAGGCCAACACCTCCACGGATGTGGGCGGTATCTGCGGCTTCTCGTCCGGCGTCATCATCGGCTGCACGAACTGGGGCGGCGTCGGCTTTGAGCACGTCGGCTACAACATCGGCGGCATCGTCGGCCGCCAGAGCGGTCTGGTCTCCGGCTGCACGAACTGGGGCACGGCCTCCGGCCGCAAGGACGTCGGCGGTATCGCCGGCCAGATGGAGCCGTTTATCACGCTCGATGTCGAGTCCGGCTCGATCGGCGCGATGGCCAAGGAGCTCAACACCCTCCACAGCCTGATGGACACGCTGCTCAACCACACCGGCTCTGCGACCGCGTCGCTGGCTGCCACGCTCGGCGTGCTGAGTGACAGCGCGGCGCACGCCACGGAGAGCGCACGCTATGTGGCCGAGCGCACCACGGACTATGTCGACAGCACGGTCACGACGGTCAACGAGGTGTTCATCCGCATCAACACGGCGGAGAAGATGCTCGCGCCCGCGATCACGGAGTTTTCCACGGCTTCCGTGTCGCTCGACAAGGCGATCAATTACTTCAGCAAGGGCTTTGATTATCTCGACATTGTCGATGAGATGACAGAGGCCGACAAGACGGCCTTTAAGGATGCGGCCAAGGATCTGAGCGTCTCGTCCGACCAGCTCAACGCGGCCATGGACTACTGCGCATGGCTCATGAAGGTCATGGATAACTCCTACGGCACGGGCTCTTACGATCTGCTTGCCAGCCGTCCGGATAACTGGCAGCAGATGTCCGATAAGTACGGGTATGAGTATAACCCGGACAACCTCGGCACGTATGAGGCGCAGCGTGACGCGATGCTCAAGGGCGCGGGCGACGCTGCCAGAGCCATCGGCGCGATCTCCGGCGATATCTCGACGATGACGAAGATCATCAACACCTACTACCTCACCGAGGACTCCACCGGCAACACCCGTCTGGACTACATGAGCGCCGCGTTCAAAAATGCGTTTGATGCGCTCAAGTCCTCCAGCGGCAACTTCTCGACCGGTATGAGCTATCTCGATCAGGTCACGAAATACCTCGCCAGCAACGATCCGCTCAAAATGCCCGAGATCAGCAGCGATTACCGCACCGCGATGGAGCAGATGTTTGACGACCTCGGCAGCATCTCGGCCGGGCTCTCGCGCCTGAGCGTGGAGACCGCGAGCTACAGCGCCCAGATCATCAGCGACATGAAGGCCGTCAACGACCAGTTCAACGTCGTCATGATGCGCCTGTGCGACATTCTGGAGCTCGCCCTGAGCAAGGACAAGGACGACATCATTCAGGACGTCTCGGAGGAGGAGCTTGCGAGCACGACCGACGGCAAGGTCTATAACTGCGATAACTACGGCAAGGTCGACGGCGATGTCAACGTCGGCGGCGTGGCCGGCACGATGGGCATCGAGTATGACTACGATCCCGAGAGCGACTCCAACATTATCAAGGACGCCACGCTCACGGCCAAGTACTTTACCAAGTGCGTGCTGGTCGACAGCAGAAACTACGGCAACGCCACCTCGCGCAAAAACTGCGTCGGCGCGGTCTGTGGTTACGCCGACCTCGGCGTCATCAGCGGCTGCGAGGGCTACGGCACGGCCGAGAGCACGGCAGGCGATTATGTCGGCGGTGTCGTCGGCCAGTCGAAGGGCTCCGTGCGCGGCAGCTTTGCCAAGTGCGAGCTGACCGGCCGCAACTATGTCGGCGGTGTCGCGGGCTACGGCATGAACGTCAGCGGCTGCAACACGCTCGTCAATCTCAACGGCTCCGGCAACTGCGTCGGCACGATCGCCGGTGAGATCGACAAGGACGGCAGCGCGGCTGATAACTACTTCGTCCACGAGACGGAGGCCGGCATCGACGGCATCAGCTACGCCGGCAAGGCCGAGGGCATGAGCTACGACGCGTTCATGGCGCGCGACGGTATCCCGGCGGAGTTCTCCAGCTTTGCCGTCACGTTCACGGCCAACGGCGAGACCGTCAAGACGATCACGTTTGCCTACGGCGGCTCGATCGACAAGTCTCAGATCCCCGACTGCCCGACGGTGGAGGGCAACTACGGCTCGTGGCCGGAGCATGATTACAGCCACCTGACCTTCGATCTCGAGGTCAAGGCGGAATATACCGCCATCTCGACGGTCGTGGCCGGTGACCTGTATGCCGACAACAGCCGCACGCCGATTGTGCTGGCTGAGGGCGTCTTTGACCCGGCTACGGACGTGCACGTCACGTCGCCCGATGCCGAGGGCCCGACGCTGCGCGGCAACCAGCAGCTGTACATGAAGTACCGCGTCGAGGTGCTCAACGACACCATTGATGATGACACGGACAACACCGTCTCCCTGCGTGTCTACGCGCCGGATACCGGTGCAAACTACACGGTCTATACCCACCAGAACGGCACCTGGACGAGCACGCCCAGCACCCGCGACGGCAGCTACCTCGTCTTTAAGACCATGGAGCGCGACCTGCAGTTTGCCGTGGTCAAGTCGCACCACAGCGCGCTGTTCTACATCCTCATCGTGCTCATCGTGCTGGCCGTGATCGTCACGGTGCTGCGCCTGCTGTACTACCGCAAGCTGAAAAAGGCGGTGGCAGCCGGGACGATGACCGAGGAAGAGGCCGCTACGCTGCGCAAGCGGGGCTGGCGGATGTGGCTGGCTGAGGAGCGCACAAAGCTGCAGGCCAAGCGTGCCGCAGCGCACGAGGCCAAGGAAGCCAAGCGCGCTGCCGAGGCAGAGACCAAGGCAGCGGAGGCTGCGCCGCAGGCCGAGACCGAGCCCGCGCCGGACACGGCGGCAGATGACAGCGCCCCCGCTGACGAGGCGGCTGCGCCGGCTGCCGATGAAGCGCAGAGCGATGACGCCGATGCGCCTCAGCACCCCTGATACTTACCCATCCCATACCCATAACTGCAAAACGAAAATCCCCGATTGTCTCAATCGGGGATTTTTGTATCTGCCGCAAACCCCTTTGTCAAAAAGTATTACTTTTTGACAGTCACAAAACCGCCCCGGCCGTTTGGCCGGGGCGGCTGCAGAGGTTTCGATTGGGGCTTATGCGCGCTTCCACTTGACGCCCTGCGGGGTGTCCTCAAGCACGATGCCGGCGGCCTTGAGCTCGTCGCGGATACGGTCGGCCTCGGCCCAGTTTTTGGCCTTGCGGGCGGCCTGACGCGCGGCGATCTTCTCCTCAATGGCCTTCGCCTCGGGGTCTTCGCTGCTGTCTGAGCCGAAGGGGATGCCCAGCACGTCGCACAGCTCGAGCAGGCGCTCGAGGCACGCCTGCGCCAGCGCCTTGCTCGGATCGGCGGCAGGGGAGACGGCGGCGTTGATCTCGCGCACCATCTCGAAGATGACGGAGATGGCGTCGGCGGTGTTGAAGTCGTCGTCCATGACGGCGTCGAACTTCTCGCGGTACTGGTCAAGTCCGGCGACGAAAGCGGCATCGGCCTCGCTCAGATCACCGTCGCGGCCGTTTGCGATGAAGAACTCAAGGTTGCTCTTCGCGGTGCGCAGGCGCTCGAGCGCGGCCTTGGCCTGCATGAGGATCTCGCCGGAGTAGTTGAGCGGGCTGCAGTAGTGGCTCATGAGCATGAACATACGGATGCAGTCATAGCCGTAGGCGGCGGCCGCCTCGCGCACGGTGAAGAAGTTGCCGAGCGACTTGCTCATCTTCTTGTTGTCGATGTTGATAAAGCCGTTGTGCAGCCAGTAGTTGACGAACTTGCAGCCGTTGGCGGCCTCAGACTGGGCGATCTCGTTCTCGTGGTGCGGGAAGGCGAGGTCGCTGCCGCCGCAGTGGATGTCGATCGTCTTGCCGAGGTAGCGGTTGGACATGGCCGAGCACTCGATGTGCCAGCCGGGACGACCCTTGCCCCACGGGGATTCCCAGAACGGCTCGCCGGGCTTGGCGGCCTTCCAGAGCGCGAAGTCGAGCGGGTTTTCCTTGATGTCGTTGACGTCGATGCGCGCGCCGGACTGCAGATCCTCGATCGGCTGGTGGCTGAGCTTGCCGTAGTCCTTGAATTTCAGCGTGCGGTAGTACACGTCACCGTTGACCTCGTAGGCGTAGCCCTTGTCGATGAGCGTCGTGATGATGTCGATGATCTGCTGGATGTTTTCGGTCGCCTTCGGGTGCACGGTCGCCTCGCGGACGCCGAGCGCGTGGGCGTCGGTGAAGTACTCGGCGATGTATTTTTTCGCAACTTCCTCGCTCGTGATGCCCTCTTCGTTGGCGCGCTTGATGATCTTGTCGTCCACGTCGGTGAAGTTCTGCACGAACGTCACCTCATAGCCGCGGTACTCGAGATAGCGGCGCAGCACGTCGAACATGATGATCGGGCGCGCGTTGCCGACATGGATGAAGTTATACACCGTCGGCCCGCAGGCGTACATACGCACCTTGCCGGGCTCGATCGGCACGAACTCTTCCTTCTGCATGGACATGGTGTTGAACAGTTTCATATTCAGACTCCTTTGACAGACGAATTTGGGATAAAAAAAGCGCCCCATGCCGTCCGGCATGAGAGGCGAAGTTTTTTCGCGGTTCCACTCTCGTTTTTCACTCGCTGCACCGTAACGCGGTGCCTTCGGGCGGGCATTTCCTCCCGCCGCGCTCCCGGACGCACGTTCCGCCCCGCCGGACAGCACCCTCACAGCAAGCCGGGCGCCTCTCTGAGACCGGGTCTCGGGCGTACTCTTTCCGTTCATCGCACTGCTTATCTTAGCATACGCCCCCGGCAATGTCAAGGTTGCGCGCGCCGCGGCGATATGGTATGATGCTGGCAGAAAACAGCGGCCGGTCAGACGCGCGGCCGCATAGGAGGCAATCGGATGAAAAAAGTATTTTCGCTCCTGCTGGCGTGCGTGCTGGTGCTGGCGCTGCTGAGCGCCTGCGGCGACAAGCCGGAGCCGGAACACCCGGTCGAGACCCCGCCGACGCAGACGGCGGCCACCGGCGGCGTGGACACGTCCTGCAAGGTCTATTTCCCGAACGATCAGGCGAGCGACCTGCGCGCCGACACCGTGCACATCACGGATGCGGAGGCGACCGTCACGGTCGCGTATGCGCAGGCGATCGTGGATCAGCTCATCGCGCACGATGCGCTGCCGAAAGACAGCAAGGTGCTCGCCATCTCGAAGGAGGGCAGCGCGCTCAGCCTGGACATGGACGAGGCGTTTCTTGCCGGTCTGCGTCAGAGCGGTTCGACGGGTGAGAGTATGTATCTCGGCAGTCTGGTCAACACCTTCCTCGACAACTTCAACTGCGAGACCGTGCGCGTCACGGTCGAGGGCAAAACGTTCTCCACGGCACACGCGGACTACGATAAGCCGCTGCAGGCGTTCACGTTCTGAGGAAAAACCAAAAAAGCCAGCGGGCATCAGCCCGCTGGCTTTTTGCATTTTATGCGGCCTTGCGGAACACGTCGCGGTTTTTCACGAAGTATTCCACGCCGGAGTACACCGTCGTCACGACGATGACCACCCAGCAGACCGTGTTGAGCCAGGCGATGTTCCACAGCAGCATCAGGCAGATGGCCACCATGGTCGAGGCGGTCTTGATCTTGCCCGACCACGCGGCGGCGATGACGCGGCCGTTGTCCACGGCGATCAGCCGCAGACCGGTCACGGCAAACTCGCGCGCGACCACGAGCAGCAGCGCCCAGGCGGGCATCTGGTGCTGCTCCACGAACATGAGCATGGCCGACACGACCAGAAGCTTATCGGCCAGCGGATCCATGAACTTGCCGAAGTCCGTGATCTGGTTATAATGCCGCGCTATGTAGCCGTCAACGAAATCGCTCAGGCTCGCGAGCACGAACACACCGAACGCCCAGTACATATGTCCGGGGAAGCGCAGATACATCAGCACCAGAAACACGGGGATGAGCAGTACGCGGAAGATGGTGATCTTGTTTGCAGTCGTCATGTCAGCACCTCATTCTTGGATTTGTTCTCCGGCGAGATCGCCGTCGTCACAGCCGGTGATGTGCACCGTGACCATGTCGCCGGGCCTGGCCGTGCCGGTGAAGTAGACCGTGCCGTCGATCTCGGGAGAGTCGGCATACGTGCGCCCGGAGCACATCCCGCTCTTGGTCGTGTGCTCGCAGAGCACGGTCATGTCCCGCCCGATGCAGGCGGCGTTGTAGTCGTCCATGATCCCGGCCTGCAGCTCAAGAATGAGGTCGGCGCGGCGCTGTGCCTCCTCGGGCTCGCAGCGGTCGGTCATTTTGGCGGCGGGCGTTCCCTCCTCGGGGGAGAACGGGAACACGCCCACGCGCTCGAGCCGCGCCTCACGCAGCCAGACGCACAGCTGCTCAAATTCCGCCTCGCCCTCGCCGGGGAGCCCCGTGATGAGGCTCGTGCGCAGCACAAGACCCGGGATGCGCGCACGCAGCTTTTGCAGCAGGGCGCGGATCTCGTCACCGGTGCAGTGACGGTTCATGCGGCGGAGAATGTCGTTGTTGATGTGCTGGATGGGGATGTCGAGGTATTTGACGATCTTGTCCTCATTTGCGATGAGGTCGATGAGCTCATCGTCGATGATCTCGGGGTAGAGGTAGTGCAGGCGGATCCAGCGGATGCCGTCGATCTGTGCAAGCTCCCGCAGCAGCAGCGCAAGACTCGGCTTGCCGTAGAGATCCGTGCCCCAGCGCGTGATGTCCTGCGCGATGACGATCAGCTCCTTGACGCCGAGCGCCGCGAGATCCTTCGCCTCCTGCACGATGGCATCGAGCGCACGGCTGCGGTAGCGGCCGCGGATGGCGGGGATGGCGCAAAATGCGCACCAGTTGTCGCACCCCTCGGCGATGCGCAGATACGCCCAGCCCGGACCGGTCGTGATCACGCGGCCGATCTCCTCGATGGGGGCGCTCTTGTCGCCGAAATACAGGGGCTTGCCGCCGTGCATCACGTCCTCGACGGCCTGACAGATCTCGCCGAAGCTGCCCGTGCCGAGCATACCGTCCACCTCCGGAAGGCTCTCGAGGATGTCGTTTTCATACCGCTGCGAGAGGCAGCCGGTCACGAGGATCTTTTTCAGGCCGCCCGCCTTTTTCACCTCAGCGAGCTGCAGGATCTGGTCGATGGCCTCGCTCTTGGCGGTGTCGATGAAGCCGCAGGTGTTGACGATCGCAACGTCGCAGCCGTTCACCTCGCCGACCACGTCATGGCCGGCCTGATTGAGCAGGTAGAGCATCTGCTCGCTGTTGACCTGGTTTTTCGCACAGCCGAGCGAAATGAGACAAATTCGATATGGCATAGGTCAATACTCCTCAAAGTTATCCTGATAGCGCGCGATGGCCGCGCGGATCTCGTCGCGCCCGAAGCCGCGGCGGTACAAATAGTCCGACGCGCGGCGCAGCTCGTCGCGGTCGGGTGTGTCGCTGCGCAGGCGGCGGCGCAGCAGGGTGTCGATCTGCTCGTCCTGCTCCGGCAGCTCCTGCATGGCGTCGTCCCATAGCTCGCGCGGGATGCCGCGGCGGTAGAGCTCGCTGCGGATGCGCCCCGCACCGTAGCCCTTGGCGGCGTAGTGCCGCACGCACATGGCGGCGTACTGCGCGTCGTCGAGCAGGTGCATCTGCTCGAGCCACGCGGCGGCATCTTCTGCGTTTTCCGGGCTCTCGCCCTTTTCCTTGAGCCGGTCGGTCAGCTCCTTGACCGACATGGCGCGCGTGCCGATGATGCGCAGCGCTCGCTGCCGGCAGCGGGAACGCTCGGAGGCGGCGCGCAAGGCGTCGAGCTCGGCCTCCGTCAGTTCCTTGCCGCAGCTGAGGTGATAGTCCGTCACGACGGCGAGCGTCGTGCGCAGTGCCTCACCGGTGTCAAACTGCGCCAGAAAGCGCTCCGGCGCGGTCAGCTTGAGCGCGATGAGCCGAGCCATCAGCCCTGAAAGTCGTCCGCCGCCACTTCGACGGCGCGGCCGGAGGCGATGGCGGCCTTGCGGGCCTGCGGGCTCATGAGCTTGTGGGCGTTGGCGCGGATCTCCGCCTCGATCTGATCCGAGACGTCGGGGTGCTCACGCAGAAATTCCTTCATGCTGTCGCGTCCCTGCACGCGCACGTCGCCGTAGGTGTACCACGCGCCGGCCTTGTCGATGAGGTCGAGCTTGACGCCGAGGTCGACGATCTCGCCGATCTTGGAGATGCCCTCGCCGTAGATGATGTCGAATTCGGCCTCCTTGAACGGGGGCGCGACCTTGTTCTTGACGATCTTGGCGCGCGTGCGGTTGCCGATCATCTCGCCGCCGACCTTCAGCGTCTCGATGCGGCGCACGTCGATGCGCACACTGGAGAAATACTTCAGCGCGCGGCCACCGGGCGTCGTCTCGGGGTTGCCGTACATGACGCCGATCTTCTCGCGCAGCTGGTTGATGAACACGACGATGCAGTTCGTGCGGCTGACCGTGCCGGCGAGCTTGCGCAGCGCCTGGCTCATCAGGCGCGCGATCACGCCGACGGACGACTCGCCCATCTCACCCTCGAGCTCACTGCGCGGCAGCAGCGCCGCCACGGAGTCAACGACCACGACGTCAAGCGCGCCGGAGCGCACGAGCTGCTCCGTGATCTCAAGCGCCTGCTCGCCGGTGTCCGGCTGGGAGATGAGGAGGCTGTCGATGTCCACGCCGAGGGCGCGGGCATACGCGGGCTCGAGCGCGTGCTCCACGTCGATGAACGCGACCTCGCCGCCGGTTTTCTGGGCGCTTGCGAGGATGTGCAGCGCGAGCGTCGTCTTACCGGACGACTCGGGACCGTAGATCTCGACGATGCGGCCGCGGGGCACGCCGCCGATGCCGAGCGCGAGGTCGAGCGACAGCGACCCGGTGGAGATGGCCTCCACGTTCACGGGGATGTCGTCGCCAAGGCGCATGATGGCACCCTTGCCGAAGTTCTTTTCGATCTGGGCGAGGGCGGTCTCGAGTGCTTTTTTCTTATCCTCCGGCTTGACGGGGCCGGCGGAAACGGGTGCGGATTTTTTCTTTTCAGCCATAGTCTTTCACCTCTAAGTATCAGATGCGGCCGACGACGACGCGCCGGATGCCGGCGGTGTCCTCGAGTGCGGTCACATCGGTGTATTTTGCGTCCTTCATCAGTGCCATGACGGCGTCTGCCTGATCCTCGCCGACCTCGAACATGAGCCAGCCGCCGGGACGGAGGATCTGCGTCCAGTGCTGCACGATGGCGCGGTAGAACATCAGCCCGTCCTCACCGCCGTCGAGCGCGCCGAGCGGCTCATAGTCGCGCACGGAGCTGTCGAGCGTGAGGATGTCCATGCTTGCGACATAGGGCGGGTTGGATACGATGATGTCGAATGTGCCGATGCTCATCGGCGGCTTTTCGAGCGCGTCCGCCTTGAGGCAGATCGTGCGGTTCTGGCGGTTGCGGCGGAGGTTTTCCTTGCTCACGGCGAGCGCCGTGTCGCTGATGTCCACCATGACGACGCGCGCGGCCGGCAGCTCATGCGCCAGCGCGCAGCCGATGCAGCCGCTGCCGGAGCAGAGGTCAAGAATGCGGGCGTTCATTTTCCGCCCGACGAGCACCTGAAGCGCCGCATCCACGAGCACCTCGGTGTCCATGCGCGGGATGAGCACGTCGGGCGTGACCGTGATCGGCAGACCGTGAAACTCCCACTCGCCGATCAGGTAGGCCAGCGGCTCGCCGGCGATGCGCCGCTGCAGCAGCGCCTGGATCTTCTGTTCATTTTCATCGGAGGTGTACAGGCGCAGGTCGCGCACGAACTCCTCCTTCGTCTTGCCGACGGCATACGCCACCAGCAGCCGCGCCTCAAGCGCGTAGGCCTCCACACCGGCGCTCTTGAGCGCCGTGCGCGTGGCCAGATACAGATCATTGTAGGTCTTTGGCATCTCTCTATTTCCAGTCCTTTTGTTGACGATTACCAGGCGTCGCTGCCCTTCTGCTCCGGGATGACGAGTTCCAGCGCACGGATGGCGCACTCGATCATGCTGTCGTCCGGCTCATTGGTGGTCAGGCGCTGCAGCCACTTGCCCGGTGCGGACAAAATGCGCGAGCAGAGATTGTCGTGGCGGCCGACCCAGCGGTTGATCTCATAGCTGATGGACACGACGACCGGCAGCAGCAGCAGCCGCAGACCGACGCGCACCCACGGATTGTCCCACAGGCCGACGCGCAGACTCACGAGCGAGAACACGAGAATGCTGATGATGACGACGACGAACAGAAAGCTCGTGCCGCAGCGGGGGTGAAAGCGCGACTGCGGCCGCACGTTTTCGACCGTCAGCGGCAGACCCTTTTCATAGCAGAAGATGGTCTTGTGCTCCGCGCCATGGTAGGCGAACATACGCTCGACGTCCTTCATGTGCGACACGGCCCACAGATACAGCAGGAAGATGACGATGCGCAGCAGCCCCTCGAAGAGGTTGCGCACGACGGGGCTCTGGATAAAGCTCTTGGTCAGACCGGCGAGCAGCGTCGGCAGCAGGATGAACAGCACGATCGACAGCGCGATGCCGAGCACCACGGCCGTGCCGATGATGATGTTCTTGCCCTTTTCCTCACCGAAATGCCGCTCGATCCAGAGATCAATCTTGCCGGGCTCTTCCTGCTCGTCCTCGGGCAGGAGGTCGGCGGAATACGTCAGCGCCTGCATGCCCTTGACCATCGAGTCAAGAAACACGACCACGCCGCGGATGAGCGGCCAGCCGAGGATCGGGTGCTTTTCCTTGACAAGGTGCAGCTCGTCGATCTTTTCGACCAGCCCGTCCTCGGTGCGGCAGACGATGGCCTGCTTTTCCGGGCCGCGCATGAGAATGCCCTCAATGAGGGCCTGTCCGCCGATGGACGTGCGGAAGGAGACATTGGTGTCGGGTTTTGCGGATCTGGTTTTGCTCATATGGTTACCTCGGTTGGAATGAATATCGGGATCAGGTGCTGCTCTCGGCAGCAAACGGCAGCCGCACCGAAACGAGCGCGCCGCCGCCGGGGGCGTTGCCGATCGTCAGCGTGCCGCCGGAGCGGGTGATGATCTCATCGCACACGGCAAGACCGATGCCGCTGCCGCGCGCCTTGTGCTTTTCGCCCTTGAAGAACTTTTCCTTCACGTGCGGCAGTTCGTTGTCCGGGATGCCGGAGCCATGGTCTCTGAACTGTATGGTAGCAGCTTCACTGTCCGAAAAAACGGACACTTCGATCGTTTTGCCGTCGCAGGCGTATTTTGCCGCGTTGTCGAGAATATTGAGAAAGACCTGCTTGAGACGCTCCGGGTCGCCGGGCACGAGCGGGATCTCCTCCTCGGGCGGATTGTAGATCAGCTGCATCCCGTCCTGACGCAGCAGCTCCTGATAGGTGAAGATGGTGTCCTCAAGCTCGCTCTCGATGTCGAGCAGCTCCATGTTGAGGTTGAAGCGCCCGTCCTGAATGCGGGTGAACTCCAGCAGCTCCTCGACGAGGCTCGTCAGGCGCGCAGCCTCCTTGGCGATGATGGCGATGCCGCGGCGGGAGTCGCCCTGAATAGCGGTGTCGAACATGAGCGTCTCGCTCCAGCCGGTGATGGCGGTCAGGGGTGTGCGCAGCTCATGCGAGATGGACGAAATGAACTCCGACTGCATCTTTTCACTGCGGCTGATCTCCTGTGACAGCTCGTTGATGGCGGTCGCAAGGCGGCCGAGCTCATCGTCGCGCTGCACCGGCAGCTCCGTGCCATAGCGCCCGCCGGCGATCGTGCGCGTGACCTCCGTGATCTGCTCGACCGGGCGCGACACGCGCCGGCGAAACCACAGCGCGCAGATCATGGCGCCGACGGCCGCCGCGAGCACGCCCAGCACGATGCCGAGCGCGGTGCTGGTGCGCCCGGTGCTCAGCCCGATGGCGGCACCCGCGGCGACGCACAGCGCCGCGTGCACGCACTGACCGATGGCCATGCGCGAAAACAGGTCGCTGAAAAAGGTGCGCAGTGTCTTGTTCTTGGGTTCGGCTGCCGGGATGGGGGTGGGGTCCTGCATGGTCTCAGTAACCCCACTTGTAGCCGTAGCCCCAGACGGTCGTGATGTACTCGGGCTCGGTCGCGTCGTCCTCGATCTTGATGCGCAGGCGGCGGATGTTCACGTCGACGATCTTGACCTCGCCGTTGTAGTCCGCGCCCCAGACGGCGTGCAGGATCTCCTCACGCGAGAGCGCGCGGCCGGGATTTTCCATGAACAGCTTCATGATCGCAAACTCCGTCTGCGTCAGGCGGATGTGGTCGCTGTTTTTGTCGAGCGTGCGCGAGCGCAGATGCAGCACGAACGGTCCGCTCGAGAGCACGTCCTCGGCGTTCTCACTGCCGCCGATGCGGCGGTAGAGCGCGTCCACGCGCGCAAGCAGCTCGGCCGGGGAGAAGGGCTTGGTGACATAGTCGTCCGCACCGGTCATGAGACCGGTGATCTTGTCCATCTCCTGGCTCTTGGCGCTGAGCATGAGGATGCCCATCTTCGAGCCCGTCGCGCGGATGCGGCGGCAGACCTCGAAGCCGTCGATGTCCGGCAGCATCACGTCGAGCAGGGCGACGAGCGTGTCCGGATTCTGCTTGAGCTTTTCGAGCGCCTCTTCACCCGTGGCCGCCTCAATGGGCTCGTAACCGGACCGGCGCAGGTTGATGACGACGAAGCTGCGGATGCTGGGCTCGTCCTCGAGTACAAGAATTTTCTTCATGTATCCATATCCTTTCCAAAGGCGGTGTGTGGGACGCCTTTGCGGTTTGTGGCGTCTGCTTTCCGGGAAAGCAGAGATGTGCAGAAATATTCATTTCAGTATATCACACTATTTACAATTGTGGTAGCAAAAAATTACGAATCGTGTTATTCTGTGACACAGGAAATGAGGTGGGTCATATGGAACTTTTCTGGACGCAGATCACGGACGCGCAGCCGGCGTTCCCGGCGCGCTCAAAGGCGCACGGCAGCGCATGGGGCGTGTCGCTGCTGGCATATGCGGTGCGCGCAGTCTGGGGCATCGCCCTGCCGGAGACGGCGGTGCTGCCCGGTGGCAAGCCGTATTTCCCGGCGTGCCCGCAGGTGCATTTTTCCGTCAGCCACACGCGCACGGCGGCGCTCGTGGCCGTGTCGGCTGCGCCGGTGGGCGCGGATGTGGAGCAGGTGCGCCCGCTGCATCCGGCGATGGTGCGGCGGCTCGCGCAGGCGGACTGCGGTGATCTGCAGCCGTTCGAGCTTTGGACGCTGCGTGAGAGCTGGTTCAAGCTCACGGGCGCGGGCGACCTGCGCACGATCCCATTCCGGCGTGCAGACGGAGTGCTCGTCCCGCCGGAGGCGGGGGCGCTCTGCCGCGTGTATGACGGCATTCCCGGCTGCATGGCCGCCGTGTGCTCGCTTGCCGAGCAACCGCCGGAGCGGCTGCAATTCGTGCCGCCGCGTGAGATTTGCATTTGTACTTGAAATATGCACCCGGCTGTTGTATAATCAAACGACCGCATTTGCCGGTGTGATGGAATTGGTAGACGTGCTTGACTCAAAATCAAGTGCCGCAAGGCGTGCCGGTTCGAGTCCGGCCACCGGCACCACGGCGTCGGAGCAAAGTCCGCTCCGCTCAAAATCCGGCAGCTCAAAATGAGCTGCCGGATTTTTTCGTCTGCGCTCCCTTGCTTCTCCTTTCAAACTGCGGCCCGCTGCGCTGGGTTCACAGTTTATCGGTTTGTTTTTGCACTCTTTGCGGTTTCTCGGGTCTATGATCGAGCCTTGAAAATATGTGATGATCTCAGATTTAAGCCATGGTGAAAATGAGAGATTTACAATGGAGAATGAAGGTAATATAATTAGTGTTGTAATATTCATAGGATTCATAGAACTTTGACAGGGAAATGGATAAGTGGTCACTATGATGCGTACAACCGCCAGCACACAACCACAGATCATCATCGTTGCCTGCTGCATTACGCTGCGCCGCAGCGGTTACGACACGGCGGGCAACTACTTACATTAGTAATAAGGCACCAATCGTGTAAGGAGCCATAGATGAGTACAAGTAAAAGGGAAAAAACAAAGCAGCAGTTAGCTTTTAAACGTTGTGTGCGGTGTATATTGAGTTATGGCCTTTGCTTTACGATTGTGACCTTTCTCTTTGTTTATGCATTTTTTCATTATGATCAAGAAACGGAGAAAAACACATATACAGTAAAGACTTACATTACAACTTTTTCGCTACTTACTTCTCGGCATGGAGGTATTACAATTCAACTTGAAACCGATAGTGGTATGTTTTACTATGATGTCTACTATAATTCTTGGGCTTGGAATTCGGTTAAAGACGAAAAGCAAAAGTTGACAGATGTACTCCAACAGTTAGTTGACAGCCAAAACCCGGTTGTGATAACAGTTTCTGATGAGAAAAACTATGCATATGTGATGAGTTATGGTTTTGATGCATTGCAAGCTGTTGAAATCCGAAGTTCGAATGATGTTATATTTTCTTCGGATGGCCACAATAAGGACCAAAGAATTCGGAAGATAGAAACTATTATTGTGGCATGTGTAATTTTGATCGTTTTTATATCTTATCACGCTGTAAGAAAGTACTTAAAAGTATAGGAATTTATATCCACAAACGCGATAAACTTAAAAAATGAGAAAAATGAAAAGAAATATTTTCCGTGTTGATACAAGCTTGAAGTCTTATACTTACCCAATTGTAAAAATTGCAATTTTTCTTTTTCTAATTATATTGGGCATTAATAGAAATCAAATTTATCAAATCCACTATAATAGCAGCATGCTGGAAGAAATCGTCTCAATACTATTCGCTTTTGCAGGAATCATGAGCATTTTTTGTATATACATAGCGGTCGCTGAACTGATTTATACTGCTGAGAACCGTGAAAATATGAAGGAATTATCTGACGTGCAATTAGCAAATGGGAAGTTATATCCAGTAAAAGCAATTGTTTCTATGGTGAATTCTAATGATATTATCGAGATACAAATCGCATTTCGTGGCGAGCCTATTGTAATCGGAGCTAGCTCGGATTGCAAAGCGGGAAGTGCAAAATTTTATGACAAACGCTTTTACATAGGTAAACAGGAGTATGAAAGAGTTGATGATTTTTCCCAAGCACTTCAGTCATATTCTGAAACAAAGGGAGTATTTGTTCTTTCGATAGATGGTATTGCACCTGTATAAAACAAAACGGCACTTTCGCCACCACCGACGCCAATGGCTTCCTCCTGTTTTCAAAAAGATAAGGAGGTGTTGACTTTATGAAAGATAGCTCCATCTCAAAATATCACTTGTTTTCTGGCGTAAGTGTTATGGTTATTGCTTATTTGACCCTCACAACAGTAGTGCTGTACTTGAAATGTTTCAAACTGTATGTTCCAGGCTTTTTAGATGCGTTGCGCACACAAGGTATGAGCGCGAATATGTATTCTGACTTGTTCCTAATTGTGTTTCCCGCCGTGATATTGTTGCTGCTCTACGTGGTCTCTTTTCATTTTTCGTATCAGTATTTTGGGGTGTTATATTTGACGCAGGAAGGCGTTCTGCTCAAAGCTCCGTTCAAACGGCGGATCTATATCCCTTATCCGGAGATTCGGGAATTGGGCATCGACGTGGGAACGACCAAGCAGTTCTGGATCTTTATCAGCAAGCAAAAAATCCCACTGAAGTATCAGCACAGGATCAACCAGATCTGCAGTTCCGTCCGGCATGAACGTATCATTGTCCCATACTCCGATAAGCTGCTGCGCATGCTGGTAAGCAAATTGCCGCAGCCGCTTGGAAAGCGGCTTAATAATACCACGTCCATTCTGAGAATTTATAAGTGCGATGTGGACGAATAACGGTGTATTTAGAACTATGGCGCGGGCGGTGCATCAGCACCGCCCGTGTTTTGTCTTTCTGTCGGCAGCGCCAAGACGGCCAGCGAGTTCTTCGCCGACTCCCAGCGCCTCAAGAGCTATACCACGCCCGGCGGTGCTGCCGCGCAAAAGACACAGACTGGACACAGGTTCTTTTCAAAATCTTCAACATTCGCACCGGTACGGCGGATATACTAACTGGGTGAATGAATGAGGGAGGTCTTGCACCATGTGTACCGCAGCGACTTACTGCAACGGCGATTTTTATTTCGGCCGCAATCTGGACTACGAATTTTCCTACGGCGAGCACGTGACGATCATGCCGCGCAACTATCCCATCCGCCTGCACAGCGGCGCGCTCGACCGGCACCATGCCATGATCGGCATGGCACATATTCAGGATGACTATCCGCTTTATTATGACGCGGTCAACGAAAAGGGGCTGTGCATCGCGGGGCTGAACTTTGTCGGCAACGCGGTGTATCCGCCGGTGACGCAGGGCGTGGCTTCAGTCGCGCAGTATGCGCTCATCCCGTGGCTACTCGGCACGTGCGCCAACGTCGCCGAGGCGCGCAGTGCGCTCGCGCGTGTGGTCATCGACGGCACGCCCTTTGCTCCCGAGCTGCCGTGTGCGCAGCTGCACTGGCTCGTTGCCGACCGCAGCGGCTGCATCGCGGTCGAGTCCACGGCGGACGGTCTGCACGTTTACGACGACCCTGTCGGCGTGCTGACGAACAACCCGCCGTTCCCGCAGCAGATGGCTGCGCTGCGCAATTACACCCGCCTGAGCGCCAGCCAGCCGCCGGCAGATTTCTGCGGCGTGCCGGTCACGCTCGACAGCCGCGGCATGGGTGCGCTCGGTCTGCCGGGCGACCTGTCGTCGCCCTCGCGCTTTGTGCGCGCGGCGTTCGTGCGCGCCAACGCCCGCTCGGAGCGGACGGAGGACGCCAACGTCAGCCAGTTTTTCCACATCCTCACGAGCGTGGAGCAGCAGCGCGGCTGCTGTGAGCTGGACGACGGTCAGTTTGAGATCACGCTCTATTCCAGCTGCTGCAACGCGGACCGGGGCATCTATTACTACACGACCTATGACAACCGCCAGATCACCGGCGTGAAGCTCCATGCCGTCGACCTCGACAGCGCACGGCTCACAGCGTATCCGCTCGTGGACACGCAGCAGATCCGCTGGGAGAACTGAACCCGCGCCGCGCACCAAGAATCTAACTCCGAACAGCCCGCCTTTCGGCGGGCTGTTTTGCGCATTTGGCAGGAAATACGTAGGAGAAATGTGCTTTTCTGGTCGGATTTTTAAATATTTAAATTGACGCGGAGGCGCAAAACGGGTATAATGCTAAATATTTTTGTAATATTTTAAGCGGATATTATCTGCTTATCTCTGAAAAGATGTTTCGCATGGCAACCGTTTCTGCGCCGGTCAAGCGCGCGCGGCGGCTGCGCCCGGCACCACTGTGGCTGAGCCTGCTGCTGGCGTTTCTGGCGTATTTTCTTTTGGATTTTTCTCTGCGCCTGTTCTACGGGTCGATGAGCGATGTGTCGCTCTGGGCGTGGAAGCCGCTGGTGTTTACGCTGCTGTGGTCGGGCGTGATGACCGCGATCGCGGCGCTGCTGCCGCGCGTGTGGCGGCGGGTGTTTCTGCTGGTCACGTTTGTGCCGTTTCTGCTGTTGACCATCACGCACTGCGTGCTCTATCAGCTCACGGGCACGTGCTTCTCCTTCGCCGATCTCGCCTATGCGGGCGACGGCGCGCGCTTTATCAGCCTGTCATATTTTCACCTCCGGAAAGCGGAGTGGCTGAGCATCGCCCTGTGTCTGGCGCTGATGCTCTGCGCCGTGATCTTCACGCCGCCGACGCGCCTGGACCGCCGCGGCGGGATCACGGCTGCCGTGCTGGCGGCCGCGTGCGCGGTGGGGATTATCGTCCTACACACCGCGCAGATGCCTCAAGGAGGCACTGTAGAACACAGTGAGGAGTTATCATGGGGCGACGCCGTGAGCCACGATACGTTTGCAGATGCCTATACGGAGTTTACCAACGCCAACCGCTGCCTGATGTTCTCTGGTCTATATCAGTACACGGTGCGCGGCGCCGTCATGACGATCTGGCCGCAGCGCACGGCGGAGAGCGTGCGCATCGAGGAGCTGGATGCTTATTATGCCGCGCACCCCAAGCAGGCGGCCGACACGCCGATGACCGGCGCGTTTGCGGATAAGAACCTGCTGATGATCATGCTCGAGTCGATCGATGATTGGCTCGTGACGCCGGAATATATGCCGAACCTCTGGCGGATGGAGCAGGAGGGACTGTATTTTCCCAATTACTATGCGCCGATGTTTCTCTCCGCCGGCACGTTCAACGCCGAATTCACGGCCAACACCGGTCTGATCGCGCCGCTGACCGGCGCGCGCAACGCGGAATACGCCGAAAACGCAATGCCGTATTCGCTGGCGAACCTGTTTCGCAATGCGGGCTATCGCGCCGAGTCGTATCACTCCGCGAGCCCGAGCATCTATAACCGCGGCGAGATCCATCTGAATTTCGGCTTCACGGCCTACAACAATTTTGCCGACCTCGGCATGGATGACTATATGTGCGACTCGCAGCTGCTCAACGGCTATGATAAAATCGTCTTGGACGAGCCGTTTTTCAGCTTCATCATCACGTATTCCGGTCACGGACCGTATACGGCTGAGCTGCAGAACATCGCCGAGCCGCACCTTGCGCGCGCCCGCGCGGTGATCGACTACAGCGCCGTGCCGTATGCGACCGAGGCGCAGAAGGAGGAATACACCTATGCCGTGGCGCACGCCATGGAGACGGACGCCTTCATCGGCGCTCTGCGCGAGCGGCTCGAGGCCGACGGTCATGCCGGGGACACGGTGCTCATGATCTTCACGGATCACTACTGCAAGTATTTTTCCGACGCCGAGTTTATCAGCGCCATCAAGAGCGAGACAGACCACAATATGCTCTCGAACGTGCCGTTCGTGATCTGGACGGAGGGCATCACGCCGCAGGTCTCCGAAAAATACGTCAGCACGATGGACATCGCGCCGACGATCGTGGACCTGTTCTCGCTGGACGCCGACCTGCGCTATTATATCGGCAACGATATCTTCGGCCCGGACGGCGGCGTGGTCTATTTCCGCGACTATGCGTGGTATGACGGCAAGACCTACGACACCGGCAGCACCGACGCGACCGACCCGGCGGTGCTGGCCATGCGCCGGCAGGTGGGTGAACAGGTCGATGTCTCGCAGGACACGTTCCGCTATGACTACTTTGCCCATCTGCAGCAGCGTGGTCTCTCAGATCAATAACACCGCAAGCAGCAGCGCCCCGGATGCATCGCATCCGGGGCGCTGTTTGGTATTCGGGAGTCAGCCGTTCACACCGGGGATCAGGTCGAGGATCGTCTTGGTCTCCTTGACGGTGACGGTGCAGGCGGCGGAGTGCGTGGTGCCGTCGGCCGCGGTGATCTGCAGGATCACGGACGTTGAGCCGACCGCAGTGCCCGTGACGGTGACGCTGTAGGTGTCGTCCGTGCCGTTGCCGGTGCGCACCGGCTGACCGAGCGAGACGACGCTGCCATCGGCCGCGTAGATCTTCACGGTGTCCAGCAGACTGTCGAGATTCTGTCCGCGGACGTGGAAGGTGATCGTGCCGGTCTTTGTGCCGTTGAGGTCGAGCGTGGCGGAGTCGGTCTCAGCCTTGACGCTGTCCACGCGCGAGGGCGCCTTGACGGTGATCTGGCACGTGGCGGTGCAGCTGCCGGCGGAGGCCGTGATCGTCACGGAGCCAGCGCTCGTCGCGATGACGATGCCCTTTTTCACGGTGGCGATGTTCGGGTCGCTGCTGGCCCAGGAGACAAGCTCATCCGGGGCGTTTTCAGGCTGCATGGTCGCCTTGAGCGTGAGCGAATCGCCGATCTGCATCTCGGCCTTGTCCTGATCGAGCTTGAGGCTCTTGACCTCGATGGCATCGTTCGTGACGGTGACGGTGCAGTCGGCCGAGCGTTTGCCGGCTTTGACGGTGATCTTGGCCTTGCCCTCGGTCACGCCGGTGACGACGCCGTCCTTCACGGTGGCGACGGCGGCGTTGCTGCTCGACCAGGTGAGCGTCTCATCCTTGAGCTCCTGCCCGTTTGCGTCGAGCACGGTCGCCGTAAGTGTGAGCGTGTCCTGCGGGGCGATCTCGGCCTTTTCGTGGTCGAGTGTGACCGAATCGACACCGGACTTGCCGCCCTGCAGCGCCATGACCAGAATCAGTGCGATGAGCGCCACGACGACGAGCGAGCCGAGGATGATGGCGACGGTCTTTTTCGCGCTGCGCTGCGGCTGCGCGTCCTCCGTCTCGACCGGCACGGCCTTGCGCTGTGCCTTCGGCTTCGAACCGGGGAACGCATCGTGCGCATCGGGCGCAGGGGCGGGCGCTTCCCGCCGGACGGGCTGCTGCTGCGGCTGCGCGGCTGCGGCGCGGCGCGCCACGGCGAGCAGAGCCGCGCGAAATTCCTCCACGGAGGCATAGCGCTGCGCCGGATCGTCGGCACAGGCGCGCATGACGATGTTCTTCAGCGCCTGACTGCCGTGCAGCGGCTCGGGCAGCGGATCGCCGCGCAGTCGCTGCTCACGCGCGATGGCGAGGTCGGATGCCTCCACCGCCGTCGGCGGCAGCGGCACGAACGGGATGCGCCGCTCGTTGAGTGCCCAGTAGAGCACCATGCCCACGGAATAGAGGTCGCTCGCGGGCGAGACGGGCGCGCCGCACAGCACCTCGGGCGCCATGAAATCGTTCGTGTTATCGACGGCGGAAAACTGCGCCATGCCGAAATCGCCCAGCTTATAGGTGACCTGCTCGTTGAAGTTGCCGCCGCCGACAAAGACGTTGCGGGGCTTGATGTCGCCGTGCACGATGCCGCGGCGATGGCAGCTCTCGAGCGCGCTGCACAGCCCTGCGCCGAGCCGGATGATGTCCGCCTCGCCGTGCGGGTGGTTGCGCAGGTAATCCGGCAGGGACGGCAGCAGCTCCGTGCGCACGTAGATATCCCAGCCGTGACCGTCCGGATGCGCGCGGATGACATGATCCTCACACCGCAGCAGGTTGGGATCGCCGCTGATGGCATCGACCGCCATGAGCTGCCGCGCGATCGTCTCCACCTGGCTGTGGAACAGGGCGGTCACTTCTTCGGGGGAGCGCCCCTCGGCGACCAGCGCGTCAAAATCCTCCGGCTCGGCCGGGACCGACAGCACCTTGAGCGCCGCGTGATCCACCATGCCGAAGCCGTCGTCGCGCGCGATCTCGTACACCGTCCCGTAGGAGTCATTGCCGAGCGTGCGCACAGGCGTCCAATTTTGATAGTCCAGATTGCGGAACCGTTCTTCCATGTGCGATCTGCACCGCCTTCCATATCAGGGTAAAAATCTGTTTATAAAACCACTTTACATTATACTGAATCCGACGGCAATCTGCAAGAGGCGTGTGCAGGGAAAATGCCCGCATTTTTTCTCCCGGCCGGAAAACGACGCGCGCGGGTCGTCATTTTTTGCCCAAACACCGATATCGATGCCAAATTTGTAAAGAGAACCTTGACTTTTGTTTAGGATTTGACTATGATAAAACAGGAAACAAGGGATACAGTTAGTTCCGCCACAAACTGAAAGGGGATTTATCACGATGATTGACGCGATTGTTTATTCTTCGCTCTCCGGTTCCTGTGAGGAGTATGCCCAGCGCATGTCGGCCGCGCTGCACATTCCGTTCTTTACGGAAAAGTCCGGCCTTTGCCCGGTCGGCCGCAAGATCGCCTACATTGGCTGGCTGTTTGCCGGCAAGGTCGTCGGTCTGGACAAGGCCATGGATCGTTATGACGTGTGCTGCGTCGTTTCGGTCGGCATGGGTGATCCGGCTGTCAACCCGGCAGAGGTCTGCCGCAAGAAAAACGGCCTCGGCGCCGACATTGCGGTTTTCCCGCTGCAGGGTCGCTTTGACCTCAAGCGTCTGCCGCTGCCGTACCGCATGATCATGAAGATCAAGATCAAGGACATTGCCAAGCGCCTGAACGCGAAGGCTGCCAAGACCACGCTCACCGCCGGTGAGCAGGCCTGCCTGACCATGGCGACGCTCGGCCACGGCGAGCCCGCCACGTGGGACGGCATCAATGATGCCATCGCATGGGATGTCGCGCACAGCTTCCACTCCAAGTTCCCGGAGCCGAAGGTCTGCTAAAGCCCGTATACTGTATGCACTCTGCCGGACAGAAATGTCCGGCAGATTTTTTTCGCCGTGTGCGTTCGCAATCAGGACGTGCGCGTCTCCGCCCGATCTTCGAACGATAAAACAGCCGCCATCCTCACGGAATGACGGCTGCTTTTGTTTTTGGCTTATTTGCGCTTTTTCTTCTTGTTCTTGTCATCGGCCAGCGCCGCGTCGGAGCGGCCGGTCTCCCGGCTGGTCTCGCCGCCGCCAACGTGATCGACGATCAGTATCACCGCGCCGAGCGCGATGGGCAGCAGGTAGCCGATGCACATCGTGGCGCTGCTGAACATATCGCCGCGCACGATGCCGACGACGATGCTGATGACGCCGAGAATGACAAGGAAGATACCCATGAACTTGGTTCTGGACATGGCAGACACTCCTTCCTGATCGGATCAGCGCGCGTTACAGCGCGCGGTACTGCTTGAGAATGGTCGCGACTTCCGCGCGCGTGGCGTTGCCCTTCGGATTCAGGCAGAGCTTGCCGTCGACCGGGGTGCCGGCGATGAGCTTTTGCGCGACGGCCCACTTCATGTCGTTCACCGCCCAGTCGGACAGGCGCGCACTGTCAGCAAAGCCGGTCAGCTCGGCGGAGGCTTCCGCCTTGTCGGGCGCGTTCTTTTCGGTGTAGCGGCAGAGGATGGTCACGAGCTGCTCGCGCGTGATGTTCTGCATCGGACCGAACGCTGTCTTGCTGATGCCGGAGACAATGTTGTTCTGGTACGCCCAGAGCACGGCGTTATAGTACCACGAGCCCGCGCCCGGCGTGACGTCCGTGAACGGCATCTCACCGCTCACGCTCGGCTTGCCGGCCAGACTGTGCAGCACGACCACGAGCATGGCGCGCGTCATGGGACTGTTGGAGCCGAACTCCGTCCCGGAGACGCCGACCATGTACTTATCCCGGGAGGCTTCGAGCGCCGCGTCAAAATACCATGCGCCGGGCTTCACATCCGTGAACGGGGACTTGGGCAGCTTGCTCAGATCGAGTGCGAACTCGACCGTGAGCGACACGGAGCTGCTGCCGGTGGCGTAGGTGTAGCTGGGAGCCTCGACAGGGGCGCTGTAGCGCGCGATGCCGGTCTTTTTGTCGTAAGCCGCACCCTTGACCGCGGTGATATTGCCGATGTTGTCCTTGCCGACGATCTGGCTGAGGTCGAACTGACCCACGCCGTTATTTATGCCGGCGAGCGCGTAGCTGCCGGTCAGCTTCTGCACGTGACCGGCGTCGGTCTCGGCATCCTTGATGGGCAGACCGGTCAGGTCGAGCGTGGCAAGCCGGTTGCCGCCGCAGTAGATCTCGCTCAGGAGCTTGTTTTTCGACACATCGAGCGCGGTGAGCTTGTTGTTTTCGCAGTTGAGCGCCACGAGCTGCGTGAAGCGCTCGATACCGGTCAGATCGGCGATGCCGCAGCCGCTGCAGTTGAGCTCGCTCACGCGGCGCGTTTCGAGCGTCGAGAGCAGGCCGTCGTCATTGCCGTCGACCATCTCGGCAAGCACGGTGCGGAAGGCCGCGTCCGGGAAGGCCTTTTCATCGAGCGTGACGCCGCGCGTCAGACCCTGCATCTCAAAATACACGGTCATGGCGGGCAGACCCTTGCGCCCGGTGTCATAGTTGTAGGTGAAGTAGTCCGGCGTTTTGGCAAACTCCGCCGCGCCGGTCTGCTTGTCATAGTTGGCGTCGAGCACGCGTGCGATGCTGCCGAGGTTGTTCTTGCCGACGATGGCGTCAAAGTACACGGTGCACTTGTCACCGTCCGTGACCGCGCCGGTTTGCTCCGGCAGATACTGCGGGCTGAGGATCGGGTTTTCGGCCTTGCCGCCGCCCTGTGCGGTGGCGTTGAGCGCAGTGCAGCCGCTGAGATCAAGCGCCGCAAGCGCATTGTCGCTGCAGTCGAGTGATTCGAGCGCGGTGCAGCCCGTGAGATCGAGCTTCGTCAGGGCATTGAGGCTGCACGTGAGCACCTTGAGCTCCTTGTGCCCGCTCAGATCGAGCGCCGTCAGGCGGTTGGCGCTGCACTCGAGCGTGGTCAGCTTCTCTGCGGCGGACACGTCGAGCGCCGTGAGCGCGTTATACGAGCATGCGACGGTTTTCAGCGCGCTGCAGCCAGTCAGATCGAGCGCGGTGAGCGCACAGCTCGAGGCGTCGAGCGATTCGAGCGCCGTGCAGCCGGAGAGCTTCAGGCTCTGCAGCTTGCCGCAGCCGGACACGTCGAGCTTTTCAAGCTTGGTCATGCCGCTCAGGTCGAGCGCCGTGATCTGGTTGTTGCACGCGAGCAGCTCACGCAGGTTCGTGAAGCACTCGATGCCGGTCAGGTCGGCGATCTTCGTGATCCGCGTTTCCAGCAGGTCGATGCACTGCACGGCCGCGCACTCGGCTGCCGAGAGCTTGCCGTCACCGTTCGTGTCGCAGTGCTTGGTCACGTATTCGCGCAGCACCGGGTCGGGAAAATGTGCGGCGTCAATGGGGGTCTCGCCCGCGGCCATCGCCGGAACGCCCAGCGCCAGCAGCATCATGACTGCCAGCAGCAGACACAGCGCCTTTTTGAGATGTTTCATCGCAGTTCCTCCTGTAAAAGACTCCAGAACGTGGGACTTATGAATGTTTCTATTGTAGCAGGTCTTGCGCCGCGGGTCAATGTTCGTCTGCGGTGCGGCGCGCATGTATGGCGTGCTCTGCCACGAGCAGCATGGCGGCCATGCCGAAGTAGCCGTAGACCGGATAGACGATGCCGATCAGGTCGCCGAAGCCGAACAGACTTCCGGCAAAGGCGGCGGCCGTGAGCACGAGCAGCACGAGCGTGCGGTGCGCCGACAGCCACATGGATTTTTGCCCGGCGTAGGTCAGCACGGCCACGAGCGAGGAGACGCTCGTGCCGAACATACCGAAAAAGAGCAGCACGGCGTACACGACGCCTGCCGCGCCGAGCCGGCACGCGAGATCGAGCATGGGCAGGGGTGCCGCGATGCTCTCCGGACTCGTTGCCAGCGCGCACAGCACGCCGAGCGCCACCGCGAGCAGCAGCGCGCAGCCGATCAGCGTGCCCCAGACGGCGGTGCTGCGGCTTTTCAGATGCTGCGTCATCGGAGCGAGAATGCCAACGGTGGCAAAGAAGTTGTAGGCCGCATAGTTCACGGCGCTCGTGACCCAGCTGCCGAGCATGGGGTTCGTGCTCCCGCCGGCGAAGGCCGCGGCGGTCAGCCCGGTGCGGTGTATCCGGATGCCCGCGATGATGAGCGCCGCGACGATCATGCACGGTACGGCCACGGTGAACACCGTCACCATGCCGCCGACACCGAAATATGCCGCCGCCGCGATGAGCACGCACACGAGCGCCGAGCCGAGCCACACCGGCAGACCGAGCATCTGACTGCCGAGCGCGCCGATGCCGGCCGACATGATGCACACGACGCCGAACAGCAGCGCCGCTGTCAGCACACCAACAAGCGTGCGCAGCCATGGGACGTCCGCGCGCACGATCAGCGCATCCATTGCCTGGATGCCGGTGCGCGCGCTCAGCCGCAGCAGCACCACGCCTGTGCCGCCGAGCAGCGCGATCGCAAGCACCAGCCCCAACAGACCGTGCGCGCCGAACGCGCCGAAATATTGCCACAGCTCCTGCCCGGATACATACCCCGCGCCGAGAAAGCACCCGGCAAAGGTCAGCCCCAGCCGCAGCGCACCGATCTTTCGCTGCATACCGCATTCCTCCCGTCAACAGCCGCCAAGATAGATGACACAGAGTATAGCATATTTTGCGTGCAGTTCCAAGATGCGGCGGCGAGAAATTGACAAATTTCTGCCCACGGCCTATAATGGCTCAGACCCTTTGAGATATGGAGGAATGAGGATCATGAGTCAACCCTGTCTGGTCATCATGGCCGCCGGCATGGGCAGCCGCTTCGGAGGCCCGAAGCAGACGACGCCCGTGGATGAGTACGGCCATTTTCTGCTGCACTATTCGCTCTTTGACGCCTACCGCGCGGGCTTCCGCAAGGTGGTGTTTGTCGTCAAGGAGGAGACTGCCGAGGAGTTTCGTGAGAGCGTCGGTCCGGCCGTGGCCGCGGCGTTCGACGTGCGCTACGCCTATCAGAAGCTCGACGCGCTGCCGGAGGGCTACACCGTGCCGGACGGACGCACGAAGCCGTGGGGCACTGCCCATGCCGTGCTGTGCGCCGCGCCCGAGATCGACGGACCGTTTGCCGTCATCAATTCCGACGACTATTACGGCATCGAGGCCTACCGCCTGCTGTATGATTTTCTGGCTGTGCCGCGCCCCGAGCGGTCGTATGCCATGGTCGGCTTCCGCCTGCGCAACACCGTCACGGCCAACGGCAGCGTGGCGCGCGGCGTCTGCACGGAGCGCGACGGTAAGCTCGAGAGCATCACGGAGCGCACGCACATCGAGCAGCGCGGCGCGGATGCCGCCTATACCGAGGACGGTGAGCACTTCATCGACCTGCCGGGCGATACGACGGTGTCGATGAATTTCTGGGGCTTCTCGCCGCTGTACCTGCGCGAGCTTGCGCAGCGCTTCCCGGCGTTTCTGGATGAGAACCTGCCGCGCAACCCGCTCAAGTGCGAGTATTTCGTGCCGTCGATCGTGGACGCGCAGCTGCACGCCGGCACGGCGGACGTGACCATGCTGCACACGGATGACGCGTGGCACGGCGTGACGTATCACGACGACCTGCCGGATGTGGTCGCGGCACTGCGCGCACTGCGCGATGCGGGCAAGTATCCGGACAATATCTGGTGAACTGTGACTTGCGCCTGTGGGACTTTTCCACAGGCGCTTTGCCTTTCAAAAAAGTATTACTTTTTTGAAAAGAGGTTTGCGGCCTGACTGCAGCGCACGCGCTGTCCGCCGGAGACGAACAGCGCGCACGTTTGCAGGCCGAGCAGTATTTTCTCCGCCGCACATGTCGCCGGAGAAAATGATTCCACTTTCTTTCGCCGCTCCGGCGGCGAAAGGCTACGAGGTTTTGTGAACTGCTGCGCCTGTGGGGCTTTTCCGCAGGCGCTTTTTTTGGTATACTGGTTTTATCATTGCAAATTCACGAGGTGCTTATGAAGCAACTGGTTTTGGGGATCCTGGCGCACGTGGACGCCGGGAAGACGACGCTGTCCGAGGCGCTGCTCTACCGCACGGGCGCGATCCGCGATCTCGGCCGCGTCGACCATAAAAACGCGCACATGGACACGCACGCGCTCGAGCGTGCGCGCGGCATCACGATCTTTTCGCGGCAGGCGCGCATGACGCTCGGCGACACGCAGATCACACTGCTCGACACACCGGGGCACGTGGACTTTTCCGCCGAGATGGAGCGCACGCTGCAGGTGCTCGATTATGCGGTGCTCGTCATCAGCGGCACGGACGGTGTGCAGGCGCACACGCAGACACTCTGGCAGCTGCTGCGGCGCTACCGTGTGCCGGTGTTCGTGTTCGTGACGAAGATGGATCTGCCGGGGGCGGAGCGCTCGGCGCTCATGGATGACCTGCGCGCACACCTGAGCGGCGCGTGCGTGGACTTTACAGACCCTGATCCGGAGCAGATCGCCCTGTGTGATGAAGCGGCGCTCGAGCAGTATCTCGACACCGGCGCGCTGCCGGATGCGGCGGTGCGCGCGCTCATCCGCGGGCGAAAGCTTTTCCCGTGTCTGTTCGGCTCGGGCCTGAAGCTCACGGGTGTGGATGAGCTGCTCGCGGCGCTCGCGCGCTACGCTGCGCCGCCGGATTACCCGTCGGAATTCGGCGCGCGGGTCTATAAGATCATGCGCGACGCGCAGGGCAATCGCCTCACATGTCTGAAGGTGACGGGCGGTCAGCTGCGCGTGCGTACCCCGCTGACGTATCTTCCGCGCGGCGCGGACACGCCCGTGCAGGAGAAGGTGAATGCCATCCGCCTCTACTCGGGAGAAAAATTTGAGACGGCGGAGACGGTCCCTGCGGGCGGCGTGTGCGCCGTGCAGGGACTCACGCAGACGTATCCGGGGCAGGGGCTCGGCAGCGCGGCCGCGTCCATGCCGCCGTCACTCGAACCGGTGCTGACGTACCGCATCGGTCTGCCGCCGGATGTGGATGCGCGCGCGTTTTTGCCGCGCCTTCGTGAGCTTGAGGAGGAAGACCCGCAGCTGCACATCGTCTGGGACGAGGCGCTGCGCGAGATCCACGTCCAGCTCATGGGCACGGTACAGATCGAGGTGCTCAAAAGCCTCATCCGCGAGCGGTTTGATGTGGACGTGCAGGTCGATTCCGGCCGCATCCTGTATCAGGAGACGATCGCGGCGCCGGTCGAGGGCGTGGGACATTTCGAGCCGCTGCGCCACTATGCCGAGGTGCACCTGCTGCTCGAGCCCGCCGAGCGCGGCACGGGGCTGACATTTGACACCTCCTGCAGCGAGGACGTGCTCGACCGGAACTGGCAGCGCCTGATCCTCACGCATCTGGCTGAAAAGTGCCACCGCGGCGTGCTCACCGGCGCACCGCTGACGGATGTGAAGATCACGCTGCTCGCCGGGCGCGCGCACGTCAAGCACACCGAGGGCGGCGATTTCCGGCAGGCGACGTGGCGCGCCGTGCGGCAGGGGCTCATGCAGGCCGAGAGCGTTCTGCTCGAGCCGTACTACGCCTTTCGCATGGAAGTACCGGTCGAGCAGATCGGCCGCGCGATCAGCGATGTGCGCCTCATGTGCGGCACGTTTTCCTCGCCCGAGACGCACGGCGACATGGCCGTGCTCACGGGCCGCGCGCCGGTGAGCACGATGCGCGATTATCCTGCCGAGGTCGCGGCGTACACGCGCGGGCGCGGACGCATCTCGTGCACCGTTGCGGGCTACGATACCTGCCACAACGCGCAGGAGGTCATCGCAGAGAGCGGCTACGAGCCTACGCGCGATCTCGACAATACGCCCGACAGCGTCTTTTGCGCCCACGGTGCGGGCACGGTCATCCCGTGGGACCGTGTGCGTGAGTATATGCATCTCGACACCGGCTTCGGCAAGGAGCAGCCCGCACCCGAGGATACGCCGCGGATGTTCCGCCGCCGGTTCGATCTCGATGACCGCGAGCTCGAGCAGATCCTGCAGCGCGAGTTTGGTCCGATCCGCCGCGCGCAGTATGCAGCCCCCGTGTGCAACGCCGCGCCCGGTGCGGACGATGCCGAGCGCGCGGAGCTGTTCCATCCCCGGCGTGAGCGCGTGATCGTGGACGGCTACAACGTCATCTTCGCGTGGGACGAGCTGCGTGCCCTTGCCGACAGCGGGCACATTGACGCCGCGCGCGAACGGCTCATGGACGCACTGAGCAACTACGCCGCCTTCACGCGCCGCGAGGTCGTGGTCGTGTTCGACGGCTACCGCGTCCCCGGCGGTCAGGGCGAGAAGTTCGACCGCAGCGGTCTGCACGTGGTCTTTACGCGGCAGGGCGAGACGGCGGATGCCTATATGGAAAAGCTGGCCGATGAGATTGGGAAAAACGACTCCGTGCGCGTCGTCACGTCCGACGCGCTCATCCAGCTCACGGCGCTGCGCGCGGGTGTGCTGCGCATGAGCGCGCGCGAATTCCGGCAGGAGCTGGCGCAGGTGGCGCAGCAGCTCGAGGCCGCCATCCGCGACCTGAACGGGAGGTGAGGGCAGTGGAGGAAGATCTTCTGCGGCGTGCAGCCGATCTGGCTGAGCGCTGTGAGCGCACGGCTTCGGTCACGTCCACGGCATTTCTGACCCCTGCGGAGCAGTATGCGCTCACAAACTGGGCGCGTCATCGTGACTGCACGCTCGTGCTGCACGGCGGCGCGGAGGGATGCGAGCGGCAGGTGGCGTTTTTCCTGCCGTTTTACCTCACGCCGGCGGACTTTGACCCTGCGGAGCATCTGCGCGCGGTGCAGTTTTCGGCGCCCTTCGCCGCGCCCGGTCACCGGGACTATCTCGGCGCGATCCTCGGTCTCGGCATCCGGCGCGAATGGGTCGGCGACATTCTTGTGCAGGCGCACGGTGCGTTCGTGTTCTGCCTGCCGAGCGTGGAGCCGGAGCTGCGCACGCTCGAACAGGTCGGCCGCGCGGGCGTGAAGGCGGCGGCAGTGCCGCTGTCCGCAGTGCCCGTGCCGGAGCGCAAGGTGCGCCCCGTGACGTTCACGGTGCAGTCGGCGCGGCTGGATGCCGTCGTGAGCGGGATGTTTCGCCTCTCGCGCACGAGCGCCGCGGCGCAGATCCGTGCGGGCGCGGTGCACCTCAACTATGCCGAGTGCCTGCGTCCGGATGCGCCGGTCGCTGCGGGCGACGTGCTTTCGCTGCGCGGCGCGGGCAAGGGCGCGGTCACGGAGGTCGGCGGCGTGTCACGCAAGGGACGGCAGTTTGTGACGGCGGAGCTCTGGCAGTGAGCGCACAAATGTAAAAACCGCCGCACCGGTGCTTCGGTGCGGCGGGATATAAAAATCTCCGGAGTCTGACTCCGGAGATTTTTGTCGGGTTGTCTTGTCTTACTCGGCGATCGGCTCGGCGACCGGAGCGGCAGCAGCGGCGGCCTGATCGGCAACAGCCTTCTGCGAACGCTTGTAAGCGCCGGAGACGACACACGCGATGATCGCAAACAGGATCGCAACGATGGCCAGGATGACGATCGCGACGAACTGGGTGTGACCCGTGAACTTATAGGTGGCATTGGCCGCATCGCCATAGCGGCAGGCGAACGTGTAGCCGGTGTAGCCGGTGAGCATGCCGATGACGTTGCCGGCAACGGCGAGGACAGCGGAGATGATGCCGCAGACGGAGGCGGTCACGATCTTGCCCTTGCTGATGCGGATCACGGACAGGATGCCGAACAGGCCGGCGATAAGGCCGAGCACGGAGGCGAGGAGCATCATGGCGACGACGCCGATTCTGCCCATAACTTCCTTGGTGACGGCGGCGGTCTGGTAGACCTCGATGTAGTCCTTACCGGCCTGGCCGACCGCGCGGCAGTTGTCGAGGTTCAGGTACTGGCAGCCGTTGACGACGCGGACTTCACCGTTGTCGTCGAGCTCCCAGATGGAGAAGTTCTCGCCGTAGCGCTCTTTGAGGATGTCGGCAACGCTCGGGCACATGACCTTGTCGCCCTTGCCTTCGTTGTTCATGTAAGCGGGCTGAGTCATCAGGAGCTCACAGCCGGCAGCGACCTGCGCGCAGCCGTCCTCGAACACGCCGAGCTGCTTCTTGCCGTCGGCGAGCTGGTTGCCGCCGGCCGCAAGATCGACCTCGCCCTGCGCGAGCTGCTTCTCAGCGTCTCTGAGCTGAGCCTCGCCGGCAGCGATGGCCTTCTCGGCCTCGGCCAGCTGGACCAGACCGTCTTCATACTGCTTGAGCTGAGCCTTGCCGTCCGCGACCATCTTCTGGATGTAAGCCGGCAGGTCAGTCACGTCGGCCGGGATATCCAGACCCTGCTTGGCCGCGATCGGCCGCACGACGGAGACGAACCACGCCTGCGCGTTCGAGAAGCCGGCGAGGTTTGCGATGGTGCCGTCGCGGAACTCGACATACTGGTTAACGTAGGGCATCAGAGGCTCGATCTTGGCGAGGGTGGCCTTGCCTTCATTGTAGGCTGCGGTGTTGTCCTCAATCTGCTTCTTGCCGGCGGCGTACTGGGCCTTGCCTTCCTCGAGCTGCTTCTTGCCGGCGTAGTAGGCGGCGTAGCCCGCGGAGAGCGTCGACTTGCCTTCGGAGTAGGCGATCAGACCGGCGGTGTAGGTGTCCACACCGGCGAGGTAAGTGCCCTCGTTCTCCTGCAGCTGGTCAAGACCGTCGTTGAGCGTCTCGATCGCTTCCAGACCCTCTTTCGCGTCCTCTTCCTTATACTCTTTGACATTCATGATGTCGCTGAAGCTGCTCACTCCGGCGAACAGGCCGAAGATACTCGCAGCGATCAGGCAGACGCTGATGATGGTGAGTAATACTTTTTTCATATCGTTCCTCCACTCATTTAAGCAAATTTCAGTCTAATACCGAACGCTTAGCATAAACTATATCTTAAATTTCACAAAATCGCAAGAGAAACAGAATATTTCTTTTCCAAGCGCCAAAAAACCGTCTTTTTGCAACAAATATGAAAGGGATTGTTGTGCAGAATTTCCGTTTTCTACGTTTGCGATTCGGTGGTTTTCTGCTGCTGGTTCAACATATTCGTGCGGGTGTGAAAACTTGTCTGCAAAAGCGCAAAGATCGCGCTGCGGCGCTTTTGGGACAAAGAGAAACCGGCGTCCGAAAGCTCCGGACGCCGGTCGGCGGATCGATTCAGCAGGCCTCGATGAGGATGACGTTGCTCATCAGGTCCACTTTCTTGAGTTTGCCGGGGATGACCTTGCGGATCCCCATCAGGTCGGTCAGCGTGACGTTCTCGCCGTCGGCAGAGACGTTGCACACGCGCGAGCAGACGAGGTTCTCCTTGCCGTCCCGGATCTCATACGCATCGGAAAGACACATGGTATTCGCTCCTTCTTATCCGTCAGGCCTGCTTGGCAAGCTCAAGGGCTTTTTCGAGCTTGCTGTTGCCGTGGTCATATTCGTGCAGCGCCTCGGCCAGAGCCGCAGCTGCCTCGGTCTTGCCGGCAGCTTCGAGCGTGTGGCAGATATCGTGCAGCTCATCGGCGTGGTGGCGGTTGTGGTCGAGCATATAGGTCAGCAGCGCCAGCACCTCTTCGTGGCTCATCGGCTTGTCGCCGGTGTGCTCGTGGCTGTGCGGATGGCAGTGATGTGCATGATCGTGATCGTGTTCATGTTCGTGCATGGGAAACACTCCTTTCTTGAGCAGGACAGGAAAAATGTGTCAGAAATGATACCTGTCCAGTATGGATTGTTCAAATTCTATCACACTTTTTTGTTGAAATCAACAATTTTTTTTGCCATTGCGTGCCGTGTGGGGCTTGTAAAATGTGCGCAGACGTGTTAATCTCTTGACGAGGGGAGCGGCAGCACCGCTCTCTTAAATGGAAAAGGCAAACACAAGGAAAAGGCAAACACAAGGAAAAGGCAAAAACACAAATATTCGGGAGGAGAAGTAATATTATGAAGTATTTTGGCGGATGCGACGTAGGTTCCACCTACACGAAGGCAGTCATTCTCGACGAGA
>OGNF01000579.1_pt1 | contig 38760 bp, 26 predicted proteins | sample 1573321 | NCBI WGS metagenome assembly OGNF01 (sample SAMEA2581911, study PRJEB24529) | metagenome | biome: Human gut stool | place: China | collected 2011 | reverse complement strand
AGGGGGGAAGGGAAACCTTTTTCCAAAAAGGTTTCCCTTCCCCCCTCATCCCAAAACTTCCTCCAGCCCTACCAGATCTTCTCGAAACGCTTGGAGCAGCCCGCACAGGGCAGGTCGGGCCAGGGGCCTGCCAGAGCGGCGCGGAAATCCCTGAAGCCCCTGGTGCGCCACAGCTCGGCCAGCTCCCCGGCGGGGCGGCCGTATTCGGCGCGGGCGAAGATGCGCCGCTTGGGGTCATCCTCGCTGGTGGGCAGGTTGACGTACACACAGGGCGAAAGATTGCCCTGCGTGTCCACATAGATGGTGCGGTCCACGTTTTCCCGGCAGCCGTTGCGCACGCGGCCCACGGCCTCGGGGTCAGGCAGGGCGTACCACAGCTCCCGGCCGCTCTGGCGCACCCGGGCCGCCACAGGCGCCAGCACGGCGGCCGCTGCGGCCACCTTGTCCGCCTCTTCGGGGCTGTAGGCCTCCACGGCCAGCTCCGGCGAAGCGATGTAATCCATGGTGCTGACCACCGCGCAATGCACGTCCAGCTCTTCCATGAGTTCGGGCAGACGCTTCACGGCTTCCAGCTGCGAAGGCAGGAGCAGATAGGCCAGATGCACTTCCAGATGGACGCCCTGCTTTTTGCGGCGCACCTCCTGCAGGCAGCGGATGGCCTCGCAGACCCGGCTGAAAGGGATGCCCTGGCGGCTGGCGTTGCTGGCCTCGTCGGTACCGGCCAGGGAAAAGGCCACCACGTCCATGCCGCTGTCCACGATGGCGGCGGCCAGGGACTCGTCCATGTGCTGGCCGCAGGTGGTGGTGGACACGGCACAGCCCGCCCGCCGGGCCACGCTGACGAAATCCATGAAGCGGGGATGCAGGAAGGGCTCGCCCCAGCCCTGCAGATGGACGCGGCCGCACTGGCGCATGAGCGGCCACAGGGCGGCGAAGGTCTCGGCGCTCATGAGGCGCGACTGCCAAACGTCTTTTTTGGTGGTGTGCGGGCAGTAGGTGCAGCGGCAGGCGCAAACAGACGAGACCTCCACCTGCATGCAGAGCAAGGGCGTGGGCCGCCCGGTGAAGGCCTCGCGCAGCCACTGGCGCAGTCCCGGCCCGGGCAGGGCCTTGGGGCTCAGGGGATCGGGCGTGCTCATGCGGCCTCCTCTCCGCCCAGCAGGCGGCGCAGGCGGGCAAACCAGCCGCCGCCCGAGGTGGTGGCGCGGGTGCTCCAGCCGGTCTCCAGACACGGCAGCGCCGGACGGGCATGCCACTTGCGCTTGAAGAAGCGGATGCCGGGATCGATGCCCAGCCCCAGACAGAAACGCATATGCCCGCGGGCCTCGGCCTCGCTGACCAGCCCGGCCAGCAGGGCGTCGGCGCAGCCGGGCACGGCCCCCTGCCGCCGGAAGGCGAACATGTAGAAAGCCGTGGTCAGGGAGGCGTAATCGCCCACGGCGAAGGCCTGAAGGCTGTTGTCCTCCCGGTGGCGGGCGGCCCAGAGCTGCACGTCGGGATGGGAGCCCACATAGCTTTCCAGATGGCTGAAGATGTGCACCGTGCCGGGATCGAAAGGCTTGCGGCGCAAAAAGTCCTGCACCAGCGCGGCGTGATCCGGCTGCCAGGCCTCGCGCACCACCTCCACCTCGCGCAGGGCGCGGCGCTCCATGTTGCGCAGCTTCTGCCACGGCAGGGAGCCGTCCTCGCGCAGCAGGGGCAGCTCAAGATCCCAGTAGGCATCCGGCGTGCCCGTGCCGGCATCCTGCGGGGCACGCGTGGGGCGCACCGGGGCCAGGACGGTGATCTGGCGCACCTCCGGCAGGGCAAGGGCCGCATCCACAGCGGCATCCACACGCAGCTGCACGCCCTCCGCCGTGGCGGCCTCGGCGCTCTGGCGCACGCTCACGGCCTCCAGACGGGCGGCGGCATCCGTGGCCTCCTTCACTCTGGCGGCGGCCGCTTCCAGATCCGGCCCTCCGGAAAAGGTCTCCAGCATGGCCGCGTCGTAGGCCACCAGCACCAGATGCCCTTCCAGCAGATAGGCGGGAAAACCGGCGCAGGCCAGCGGCCGGGAACCGGCCACGGCCGTCACATAGTGCAGCAGCTGTTCCGGGACCACGGCCTCGGCCGTGAAATGCTGCAATCCCTGTGAAAACATGATGGTCTCCTTGTGGCGGAGCGCCCGGGCCACGCCTGCCCCAACGGGGCACGGACCGGCGGGACGCCCCCGGCTGTCAGCGATCCCCGTCAGCGGGGATGCGGTAAAGATCGTCCTCGCCACGCAGGCGGGCGCGCATCCTGTGGATCCAGGTGGGCCGCACCTGCCGCACGGTGAAGCCGTCCTCGGTGAGCATGCGGCGCAGGCGCAGCATGTGGGCCGCGCCCACGAAGACCGCGACCCCGCCCTTTTCGATAAAAGGCCGCATGCGCTCGCGGAAGCGCTGGTCACGGAAGTCGATGACCTGCTGCGTGCGCGTGGGGAATTCCGTGCTGGTGCCCATCATGGGTTCCAGCTCGCCACGCAAGTAGTGGTAGATATTGCGCTTCATGTAGGAGCGCCACTGGCCGCAGTGGCGGAAGAAATCCAGCACGCGCGGCACGGGCACCACTTCCAGGGAATGGAGCTGCTCTTCCATGGTCTCCATGCCCAGCACGGTCTTGCCCATGTCGCGGGCCAGATGCCAGGCCTCCAGATCCACGGAATCGCGCCAGCCCTGCCGCTCCAGAAAGGCCGTCCAGAGGGAGAAAAAGGCGTACCAGTGCCGGGTGGTATGCAGGCGCTCCCGCACGTCCGGGGCGTCCTCCCACTCCATGTTCAGAAAACGCGCCACCGGCCCGCGCACGCCGCAGACCACGCGCTCCAGCCGCCGGATCTCGGCCTCGGTCATCAGGCCGTCCAGCGGCACGGCCCCGGGATCGGGGGATTTGCCGCAGGCCTCCACCTGCGCCAGGCTCTCGGCATCCAGCGGGCCTTCAAAGATGACGGTATCCACCTTGCGGAACAGGCGGCGGAACGAGTCGGCAAAGGAATAGCAGAAAAAATGCGCCGTGCCGCAGATCCAGGAGCGGCGGCCCTGCTTCTCCAGCTCCCAGAGCATGGCAAAGGGGCGCTGGTCGGGCAGCCTGTCCAGTATCTGGCGCTTGGAAAGGCCCTCGTCGCTGCGCTCCACCAGGGCCTGCATGAGCTCGTCCAGCACCACCTTATGCACGTCCGCACGCGGCCGCTCCTGCCACTGGGCCATGACGTAGGAAAGCTGCGGCGCTCCGCCCCACTTGCGCTTGAAGCGGGTGATGCCCTCGTTGACGCCCAGGCCCAGCTGGACGAAATCACAGCCCGCCGCACGGGCCTTTTCCAGCATGACGGCAAAGAGCGCGTCCCCGGCGTGGGGCACGGGATGGCTGCGCGAGCGGGCGCCCACGATATAGCTGACGAAGGCGGGCGTGCTGTAATCCAGCACCAGACAGGCCACCAGCCGGTCGCCGTCCCAGGCGTTGAGCAGGCGCACATCGGCGCCTTCGGCGGCCAGCATCTGCGGCGTGCGGGCAAAGAGCTCGCGCACGTTGGCCCGCAGCACGGCCCGGCCTATGAACTCGGCCCACAGGCGGCGGTGCTGCGGACCGAACTCGCGCGTCTCGTCGATGCGCAGGCGTTCCCGGGCCTTGCGCACGGGCGAACGCAGACGCGGCGGCACGGGCGCATCGGCCGGAAGGGTGTAGAACTCGTCCCGCTCCAGCACATTGTCCGCCAGACGCGGCGGCAGGTCGGGCCCCACGGCAAAGCAGGCCGTGGCCCCGGTCTCGCGCAGGGCCCCGGACAAGGCGGCCTCGAAACGCTGGTGGCTGTACTCGCCGCCATCCCGCAAGGGGTAGGCGATGGCCATGAGCCAGTCTTCGGCGGCGTAAAAGACGAAGTTATCCACCATCAGCACCCGGCCCCCGGAAACGGCCTGCATGAAGGGCGCGGAATGCTCGGGGACCACGGCGCGGGCAAGGATGTCGGTGACGGGATTCATGACGCGGCCTCACTGCTGGAGTGCGGAAAGGATGCTCTTCGCATCTTTTCGCAGGATAGCCGCTTTGACGGCGGGCCGCAATGCGGGGTGCAGGAGGCCTGGGGCTGCGCAAGCCCCGGCCCTTTGCCGCATCGCCGCGCTTGCCCAGCCCGTGATGCCGGGCAGCAGCCGCCATCCGGGCGGCCCCAAAAGTACGCACCCCTGCCGTGTCCGCGCAGGCGCGCCTAGCCCAGCGCCCGCACCAGGCAGACCAGGCCCGCCACGGCGATGACGCAGAGCAGCACCTTGCGGAAGGCCTGCTGCGAGATGTGCTTGACCACGGGGAAGGCGATGCAGGTGCCCAGGATGACGCCGGGCGCGCCGTACATGGCGCAGGTAAGCACCGTGGGCGTGTAGAAACCGGCCATGCCCTGCAACACCAGGGTCACAGTGGCACGCAGCACAAAGAAGACGCCCAGCGTGCCCAGCAGCACACGCGGTTCCCAGCCCATGCACAGGCCGTAGGCCCCCACGGGCGGGCCGTCGAAGGCGATGGCCGTGCCCAGCAGGCCGGAGCCGAAACCGGCCACAGCGCCCAGCGCCCGGGGATGGGCGATGGTACCGCGGGCGCGGAAGGTCTTCTGCCAGTAGACGTAATAGAGCAGGAGCAGGCCCACGGCGCCTTGCAGCACGGGGCCGGAACAGATCTGGAGGATGTAGAGCCCGGCAAAGGACCCGGGCACCGAGGCCAGCAGCATGGGCCACAGGGCGCTGACGCGGCAGAAGCGGAAATGCAGGCTGGCCAGACAGATGTCCATGACCATGTTGACGATGCAGGTCAGGGCGATGGCCTCGTGCACCGGCAGGAGCATGGCCAGGAAGGGAAAGGCCACCATGGCGCCGCCGATGCCGCTGACGCCGGAAACGAAACCGCCCGCTATCCAGGCGAGGAACACACAGATCTCTGTCATCCCGGGCATACGCCCCTCCTGCGGCCACGGGCCGCCCCCATCAGTGCATGAAAAATCGAACTACCTTTCCGCCCGCTCCGCTCTGTCAACGGACAGCCACGGGCGGGACGACAGCGCACGGCGAGACGATCGCCCCATGCGGCAATAGCCGTTCCGCCAGGCATGAGCCGGACGGCGTTTCCCCGTCCATCCGCAGGAGACGGCCTGTACCGCCGGGCCCTGCGTCGCATGCGGCTTCCCGCTCCACAGGGAGCGGCACGAGCCGTGCGACAGCCTTCCGCACCACACGGCATCGCTCCCCGCAAAGCCGGTCTTGCCTGCGGGCACCTTCCGGGCCGCGGCCTCTCCCCTGCCGTCCCGCACGTATGCGGAACAGGCCGCCGCGCAGTCCATGCTTAGGGAGGTCGCGGCCTTTTGGCAACAGGAAGAAGGAAAAAAGGCATAAAAAAAGGGAGCCTGTCCAAAATGGACAGGCTCCCGCGTATTCGCCCTGATGGCGGCAGTCGCCAGCGTCAGGACGGCGTCGTCGGACGGGGAAGCCGGCGCTTACGGCAGCTCTTCGCGATGGCATTGCCAGGGCAGGAGGTTTTGCCGTACTCGCCCGGGACATCCCCGGGAGATTAGGCCTGGTTGGCGGTCAGGACCACTTCCTTGTTCTCGCCGTAGCTCAGCGTGAAGGCCGTCCCGTACTTTTCCAGAAAATCCTTCTCCGCGGCGAAAGGAACGCCGTCGATGTCGATCTGCTCGTCTTCGTCCTCATCAAATTCGTCCATGCCCAGACCGAGCACGATCTTGGCATGTCAGCCACCGCCGACCTTGTATTCGCGCAGGCGCACACAAGTACCTTCATCCTCGTCTTCCAGCATGCCGCGGAGCTTTTCCAGCATGCTCTCGTCAACAGTAACAGTGAACATTGTTTTCTCCATCAAGGGTTATACGATGACAGGGACAAGACCGTGGCGGGCAAAGCGCTCTTCCGCGGCCTTGAGACCTTCAGGGGTGTATTGCTGCACATCGGGGTAAGGCTTGCCCAGAGCGGCGTACTTGCTCTTGCCGAAGGCATGACAGGGCATGATCTCCACCTGCTTGCGGCCGAAGCGCCCCAAAAAGGCCGCCATGGCCGCCAGATTCTCGTCGGAATCGTTGAGGCCCGGCATCAGGGGCATGCGCACGCGCACTTCGGTGGAGGAAGAGAGCGCGGCCTCCAGGTTGCGCAGGATGAGGGCATTGTCCTGCCCGGTGAGCTTTTTGTGCTGTTCCGGGTCCATGTGCTTGCAGTCGAACAGGAAAAGATCGGCCAGGCCGATGGTTTTGTCAAACCTGTCCTCGGGGCAGAAGCCACAGGTATCCACCGTGACGTGCAGGCCCTCGTCATGGGCGGTCTGCACCAGATCGAGGAAGAACTGCCCGCCCGCCGTGGGCTCGCCGCCGCCAAAGGTCACGCCGCCGCCGGAGTTCTCGTAGAAGAGCCAGTCCTTGCGGACCACTTCCATGACTTCTTCCACGGTCATGATACGGCCGGACATGACGCGCGCCTTGTTGGGACAGACTTCGGTACAGGCGCCGCAGTGGGTACACTTTTCCGTATCGCGGCCCATCTTGCCGCTTTCCAGCGGCACCACGGCGCCGCTGGGACAGACCTGCGCACAGGCGCCGCAGCTCACACACAGATTGTCGAACAGCAGCATCTGCGGCGTGAACTGCTGCGATTCGGGATTGCTGCACCACAGGCAGCGCAGAGGACAGCCTTTCAGAAAGACCGTGGTCCGCAGGCCGGGACCGTCCTGAACGGACATCCTCTGGATATTGTAGATCATTCCCTGGCTCATGGCGTCCTCCCCCGTTCTTACAACCGGAGGGACCGCGCCCTTGCGGACGCGGTCCCCAGGCCGGAGGTTATATAAGGATTGGCTGTTGGTTAGGAAGCGTACTCGGTACGCTTGACGATCTCGTTCTGCACGCCCTTGTCCAGACGGGTGAAGTAGGCGCTGAAGCCGGCCACGCGGACCACCAGGTCGGTGTAGTCCTGCGGGTTCTTCTGGGCGTCACGCAGGGTGTCGGAGCTCACGCAGTTGAACTGGATGTGAGAGCCGCCGAAGTCGCAGTAGGTCTTGATGAGCGAGATCAGCGTGCGGGCACCGTTGGGACCTTCCAGAGCGGAGGGCACGAACTTGACGTTGAAGTGGTTGGCGCCGTAGCGCACGGTGTCGATGGCTTCGGCGCCGGACTTGATGAGGGCGGTGATGCCTTCATGGTCGGTGCCGGGCATGGCGGACACGCTGCCGTCGGTCAGGGCCACACCGGCCTTGCGGCCCGTGGGCAGGGCGCCCATGAGGGAGCCGAAGTAGTTGTGGTAGGACAGCGAGTAGGCGTCCAGAGGCGTACGGTGGCCGAAGCAGTCCGGACCCACGGAGTGGTGGATCTCGTCCACGTCACGGTAGTACTGCTGCACGAAGCCTTCCACTTCGGGGTAGTCGTTGCCGTGCTTGGGAGCTTCGAAGCACATCTTGCGGATGTCTTCGTAGCCTTCGAAGTTGGCCTTGATGGCTTCCATCAGCTGGGCCATGGTGATCTTCTTGGTGTCGAACACCAGGTGCTTGATGGCCAGCAGGGAGTTGGCGGCGTCGATACCGGCGGTCATGATGGGGTTGACCTGGGGATAACGGGTGCCGCCGGCTTCTTCGCACATGCCCTTTTCGATGCAGCCGTCGTACATGACCGAGCGGAAGATGCTGGGCACCACCTGCAGGCGGGCCATCTGGCTCAGGTCGGAGTGCTTGCGGGAGATGCCGAAGATGTGGCGCAGCTGCTTCTTGTAGGCGTCGTACACTTCGTCGAAGCTCTGGAACTCGGTCGGGTCACCGGTCTCGATGCCCAGCTGCTTCTTGGTCAGCGGATCCTTGCCGTTGTAGAGCATCAGTTCCACGATCTTGGCCAGGCAGGGCTGGTCTTCCTGGGTGATGAAGCTGCCCTTGCCGCAGATGCCGGTGGACACGCAGCCGTAGTTGCCGCAGTTGCGGGCGTCTTCCAGGGTGATGCCGCCTTCGTACTGGGAGAAGCGGGCCAGGTTGCGCTGGATGACCACGTTGTTGTTCAGGATCTGGGGCTGGCCGGAACCGCCGCGGATGCATTCCACCACCTTCTGCATGTAGGATTCCTTCAGCTTGGGATGGTAGAGCAGGGTCAGCGTGGGCTGGATGTTCTTCATCTGGATCTGGGTCTCCAGCAGCAGTTCTTCCAGCTCGGTGCTGGCGTCGTTGCCGTTGGCGTCCACGCCGCCGATGGTGATGCTCTGGCCGGTGTGGCCGGACAGGGTCATGGCGTAGGAGCCGCCCTGGTATTCGGCCAGCTCAAGATGCTTGATCCACTGGAACTTCAGCAGGGTCAGCACCTGTTCGCGGGTCAGATTGCCCTCTTCGATGTCCTTCTTGTAGAAGGGGTACATGTACTGACCGTAACGGCCCGGGGAGCAGGCGCAGGCCATCTGTTCCACTTCGATGGCCAGGTGGATGAACCAGAAGGACTGGATGGCTTCACGGAAGTTGCGGGCCGGGAATTCGGGCACGCGGCGGCAGATCTCGGCGATCTCCAGCAGTTCGGCCTTGGCCTTGGGATCGGTCTCGGTCTCGGCGGTCTTCTCGGCCAGATCGGCGTAACGGTGGGAGTGGGCGATGACGGCTTCCGTGGCCACGATCATGGCGCGGTACAGGTCATGCTTTTCCTTGTTGGCCAGGGTGGTGGGGCATTCCAGCAGACGCTTCTTGATGTCGTCGATGACCCAGCGCAGGCCCTTGTTCAGAGCCAGGGGGTAGTCGGCGATACCGGAGCCGCTGGCCACGCTGACGTTGTCATAGTACACGCCGGCCTTGGAGTACGGAGCGGGGTTGAAGCCGTACTTGTCCTTGAACATCTTGTTGTTCAGGTCGATGCAGGTGCGGCCCTTCCACTTCTTGTAGGTCTTTTCCAGCAGCTCGGTGGTCTCCTGGGGGATCTTCATCTCGCCCAGAGAGGCCATCTTGGCCATCTGCATCTCTTCCTTGATCCAGGCCACGTTCCATTCAGGATAGGCGTACACGCCGGCGCGGGTACCGGTCAGGGTGCCCACGATGGGGTTGCCGTCCAGGAAGATCTTTTTCTTGGTCAGCACGCGTTCCAGCAGCTTGGCGCGGATGTAGAAAACGGGTTCGCCCTGGAACTCCTCATACACCTCGTTCAGGAACTGCAGCCGCTCGGGGTCCATAACCTGAGGGGCGTTCATGAGATAGGCCTTGAGGTCTTTCACGCGGGCTTCGGCGGTGTCCCAGTTGATGGCGTAACCCTGGGCGCCCTTGGCGGCGTTGTCTTCGAACTGATGTACGGTCATGACGATCTCCTGAAAGGCGATGTTGTTTGCATGTCGGGGCAGGGACGCGCCGGGCGCGCTCCGTGCCGCTATCCAGTTTAAAGCATAGGCTGTGCCAAAATGGACAAATTGCCGTTTTTCATATTTAAGTATTTGTTTTTATTAAAAGAAATAAACATCTTGACCGGAAAGAAAAAATAAAGAAATTTTAATGAAAATCAAAAAAACTTTCTCTTTATAAAAGTCCCTTATCCAGGGAGAAAAGCATGTTCAACAGCCGCCAGTTCTACAACGTCAACCGGGCCTCGGTACTGACGCCGCAGGTCCGGGCCATCTGGGACAATATGTGCATCGGTGTGGCCGTGGTCGATGCCAACGGCATCTGCGAATACATGAACCCCATCCAGCGCCGTGCCGACGGTTTCACCCGCATCCCCGTGGAGGGGCAGCACATCACCAGCCTCTACGTCCCCCACGAGCTGGAGGTCATCCCCACCATGGAATGCCTCCAGACCGGCAAGCCCCTGCTCAAAAAAGCCTACTGGTACGCCACCTCCACCAACTTCCTGGCCAGCACGGTGACGGACTTCTTCCCCCTGTTCGACCACGGGCGCAAGGACGGCGTCATCGCCTTCACCATCTGGACGGGCAACACCGCCCACGTTTCGGAGTCGCGCCGCCCCCTCAAGCCCTGCAACGCGGACACGCCCTACAGCTACTACACCTTCTCCAGCATCGTGGGCCGGGACGAAGCCCTGCAGGAATGCATCCATGAAGCCCACTCCGCGGCCACCAGCTCCTCGCCGGTCATGATCTGGGGCGAGAGCGGCACCGGCAAGGAACTGTTCGCCCAGGCCATCCACTCGGCCAGCAGCCGCGCCGGGCATCCGTTCATCCCGGTCAACTGCGCCGCCATCCCGGAAAACCTGCTGGAAGGCATCCTGTTCGGTACGGTCAAGGGCGCCTACACCGACGCCCCGGACAAGCCCGGCCTGTTCGAAAAGGCCAACTGCGGCACCCTGCTCTTCGACGAGCTCAACTCCATGCCCCTGGGCCTGCAGGCCAAGCTGCTGCGCGTCATCCAGGAAAAGCGTGTGCGCCGTCTGGGCTCCCATACGGAGATCCCCATCAACGTACGCATCATCAGCATCCTCAACGAGCATCCCCTGCGGGCCGTGGACCAGGGCCTGCTGCGCCGCGACCTCTTCTACCGTCTGGCCGTGGTGGGCATCGCCGTGCCGCCCCTGCGCAAGCGCCAGAACGACATCCCCCTGCTGGTCCGGCATATCATCAACCGCTCGGAACTGGCCATGAAGACCGCCGGCGTCACTCTGGACGACGAGGTCATGGGCATCTTCCGCCGTTACCCCTGGCCCGGCAACATCCGCGAACTGGCCCACGTCATCGAAGGCAGCCTGGCCCTGCTGGACGGCAGCGACATCATCACCGTCCACAACCTGCCGCGCCACTTCCGCGAGGCCTGCAACCTCCAGCCCGCCGATGACGACCTGCGCCCGCCCCTGCCGAACATGATGCGCGCGGAGCCCCAGATGCCGGTCTCCGCGGCCACGACGCCGGACTACTTCGACTACCGCGGCATCCGGCGCGGCGACAGCGTCTCCATCAAGACCTGCCTGCACGAATACGAATCCAGCTGCATCCGCAACGTGCTGCGCGTGACCGGCGGCAACGTGGCCAAGGCTGCCCGGATCATGGAGCTGACCCCGGCGGGCCTGCACTACCGCATGAAGGTGCTGCACATCGAGAACGAAGACTGATCCCGCCCCGGCATACCGGCAAACGATGAAAACGGCCGGCGGACACATGTCCGCCGGCCGTTCCGCATACATGCCCTGGAAAGGGGCCTACAGGAAGGCGCGCACCAGGCAGACCGCCCCGGCCACGCCGATGATGACCAGCAGGACCTTGCGGAAGGTCTCCTGCGGGATGCGCTTGGCCACGGGGAAGGCCAGCAGCGTGCCCAGGATGACACCGGGCGCCCCGTACAGGGCATAGCCCAGGACTTCCGGGGTATAGAAGCCGGCCGTGGCCTGCAGGATCACGGTAAGGGAACCGCGGATCACGAAAAAGACGCCCAGCGTGCCCAGGAAGACGCGCGGCTCCCAGCCCATGCACAGGCCATAGGCGCCGATGGGCGGGCCGTCGAAGGAGATGGCCGTGCCCAGCAGCCCGGCCCCGAAGCCCGCCGCGGCACCCAGCATCTGCGGGTGGGACACAGGCCCCTGTGCGGCGCGGTAGGTCATCTGCCAGTACACATAGTAAAGCAGCAGCAGGCCCACGGCCCCCTGCAGGACGGCGCCGGAACAGATCTGCAGGATATAGAGACCGGCGAAGGACCCGGGCACGGACCCCGCCAGCATGGGCCAAAGGGAAGAAAGCCGGCAATGGCGAAAATGCATGCTGGCCAGACAGCCGTCCATGACCACGTTGATGATGCACGTCAGCGCGATGAGCTGATGGACGGGGATGACCAGCGCCAGCAGGGGAAAGGCCACCATGGCCCCGCCGATGCCGCTCACGCCGGAGACGAAACCGCCCAGGATCCAGGCGAAGAAAACAAAAAGGTCCGTAGCTTCGGGCATAACCTTCCCTCCTGTGGACGCTGCCCCGCCGCCGGTCTTTCCGGGGCCGCGGCGTCCCGTATGATCTGGATTGCTGCTCCTGCATAGGGGCCCCATGCCGTTTTGGCAAGGGGGCCGGGAGCCCGATAAAAAAAGCCGCCCCGGGGGGCAGGGCGGCTTCCATGAAAGGCGGTCCGGCGAACGGACAGCCAGTGTCCGGCTCCCCTTACGGGGAGCCGCCGGAGGTTACTTCTTGAAGAAGACCGCGATGTCCTTGCGGCCCAGCACGTTCTCACGGACCTTTTCTTCAGGCAGGGAGATCCAGTGCTTCTTGTTGGAGAAGTAGAAGATGAAGCCCAGCACGACCCACACGGCCAGGCAGATGAAGGGGGCGGTACCGATGCGGGCGGGGGAACCGGGCACCAGCAGGAGCAGGATGCACATGACGGCGGTGATGGTACCCACGGCGCAGCAGAACAGCTTGAGGCCCTTCTTGTCCACGCCTTCGCTGCCCATGATCACGCGGCGGGCGGCCAGGCAGGTGAACAGGTAGCCGATACCGGTACCCACGGAGCTCATGTCCACGGTCCAGGCCACGGCGGAGCGGCCGGCGAAGGGAGTCAGCAGCACGACGATGATGGTGAACAGGATGGCCTTGTAGGGGGTGCGGTACTTGGGATGGATCTCACCGAACCAGGCGGGCAGGATGCCGCTGCGGGACATGCTGAGCAGCAGGCGGCTGGTGGCGATGAAGAAGCCGTTGGTACCAGTGCACACGGCGCCGAACACGGCCACGGCCAGCACGATGGAGCCGAACTTGCCGAAGGCCATGGTGGCCACTTCGCCGGTGCCCCAGGCGGCGCCGCCGGTGGCGCGCTGGGCGTCGAGCTTGGCCAGCAGTTCAGGATACGGCACGGCCATGCCCACGGAGAGCATCACCATGGCGTACAGGAGCACGCCGCAGAAGATGGCGACGACCATGATGTTGCGGGCACGGGAAGGATCGAAGGCGAATTCTTCAGCAGCCTGGGGCACGGTATCGAAGCCCACGAACAGGAAGGGAGAGATGGCGAAGACCAGCAGCACGCAGGCGATCATGCTGCGCTTGTCGGAGAAGGCGGGGCTCAGGTTGGCCACGCTGGCGGTATCCAGGGTCAGCACGCCGCCGAACAGGGCCAGGATGCCGAAGGTCAGCATGAAGGCCAGGATCAGCTGCAGGGCGCCGGCAAAGCCGATACCGCGGTAGTTGATGTAACCGAAGAAGAGGGTACCGGCCGTCATCAATATAACTTCACCGGAATACACGGTCCAGCCGGCGATGGAATAGAGCTCTCCGAACTCAAACACACCGGGGAAGAGGAAGCGGAAAATGACCGAAAGGGCTGCGATGTCGATAGCAACAATGGCAAGATAGCCGATCACCAGCGCCCAGCCGCAAACAAAAGCGGCGCGGGGGCCAAAACCGATATACGCATAAGCAAAAGCACCGCCAGCAACAGGGGCATATTTGACCATGTAGCTGAGGCATACAGCAACGAAGCTGATCAGGCAGGCACCCACAAAGAAACCAAGCAGGGTACCCACAGGACCGGCCTGGGGCAGGAACATATCACCGGGCAGTACAAAGCAACCCCAACCGACAATGGAGCCCAAAGCCAGTGCGCACACCTGCAACGGCGAGAGGGACTTTTCCAACTTGACCTGTTCCGACATACCATTTTCTCCGTTATGAATTTGATACCGCTGCGGATTGCTTGTTATGGCTGCCATACATGCACATGAAGCCTGGTCGTTGCACCCTTTGGCGAACTCCCGGGCGAAAACTATAGTCCCTCCCTGCACAGCAATAAGCGTGCCATATGTGAAAAACTTCCCTATGTCGGACAATATCCCGTTTTTTCACGAAAAAAGGAATAATAACCATTATTTTGATTTAAAAAATGATAAGTAAAATAAAAAAATTTTGATTTTTATATCAAAATTTATATTACATTCTGTAAAAAAAGACCCGCTTGTGATTATTTGTCTAACCACACCCTCCTGAGGCCCCTTCAGCCGGGCACCCCCTCCAGCACCTTGATTTATCTGCCTTATGCAGCCCATCCCTGCAGACAGACCCGCGACAGCGACAGCGGCATCGGTCACCGGCCATGAATGCCCTGAGCCAAGGGCTCCCGGCCCGCAGATAAAGGCAAAACAACCCTACTCAGCCAATATAATTGAAGATCGTTCAAATCCCCCTGATGCGGCATGGAAATTGCTGCCGTCAGGCTAGCTTGTGCCTTACGGCACAACTTTGTGACCACATCACCGGCCTGCTCATGCGGACTGGCGAACGTCCTTACAGATGGAGTTGACGTACCATGAGCATCTCAGCGAGCCCCGGGCGGCTCTCCTGCGGCTCTTCCCTGCTGGCCGGCGGCCCTTTGTGCATCATCCTCGGCGCCCTGTGCTTCAGCACCACCGGCACCGTGCAGGCCCTGGCCCCGGATGGCAGCCATCCTCTGGGCATCGGGGCCCTGCGCATGCAGATCGGGGCGCTGGCCCTCTGGGCCTGGTGCGCCTGCCGGCATTCCCTGCCCGCGGGGCTGCGGCACTGGCAGTTGCGCTGGCTCATCCCCGCCACGCTGGGCCTGCTGGGCTTCCAGGTCTTTTTCTTCTGGGGCGTCCAGCAGGCGGGCGTCGCCGTGGGCACGGTGACGGCCATCGGCTTCTCTCCCGTCATGGCCGCCATCCTGGCCCGCATCATCCTGGGCGAACGCCCTGCCCGCATCTGGTACCCGGCCACGGGCCTGGCCCTGGCCGGGCTCGTGCTGCTCAATCTGGGCAGCAGCCAGGACACCAGCACGGCCGCCCTGCTCCTGCCCCTGCTGGCGGGGGCCTGCTACGGCGCCTACTTCGTCTTCAGCAAGCCTCTGGGCCGGACCCACGCGCCGGAGCACATCATGCTCCTGCTCTGCGCGGGCAGCGGGCTCCTGCTGCTGCCCGTCCATTTCTGCACGCCGCCGCTCTGGCTGCTGCACCCCCAGGGGATGGGGATGGCCCTGTATCTGGGCGTCGTGACCGCCGCCCTGGCCTTCAGCCTTACCCTGGCCGGGCTGCGCCGCACCCCCACGGCCATGGCCGCCACGCTGGCCCTGGTGGAGCCGCTGGGCGCCGCCTGCTGGGGCATCTTTTTGCTGCATGAGCCTGTCGGCGGGCAGGAGCTGGCAGGCATGGGACTGCTTTTCGGCGGTGTGGCCCTGCTGGCCCTGGGCAAGAAAACGGAGAACACGCCCCCGACGGAGGAACATGCCTCCTCCCGGCCCCTGAACGGGGAAGGTGCCCCCCAGCACTGATAGGCAGACAAGATCCCGGAGACTGTCGGCTGCAGACGACAGCTCCCAAGGGTCCGGGAAGGATGTTCTCCGTGTCCTCCCGGGCCCTTGTTCTTTTTACCGGCCTCCGTACCGGCCGCCTGGCTCCGAAACACCAACGGGCCGCCCCTTTCGGGACGGCCCGTTTCGTTATCCGCGGGGCACAGCGGCCCCACAGACGCAAAAAGCCCCTGACGCTCTCGCATCAGGGGCTTGCATGCAATGGTGGGTCGTGCGGGGTTCGAACCTGCGACTCTCTGCTTAAAAGGCAGATACTCTACCTACTGAGTTAACGACCCGTTGAGACGTTTCAGATATACAAATCCCCACATGAAGTCAAGGATTATTTTCCACAAATCCGTTTTTCCGGCCGTTCCATGCCACAACGGCATGGCCTTGTCCCCCCTCATCGCGCGGGGCACCGCCACGGCCGGACACCCTAACGTCTTTCGCCGGGACTAGGCGTTCTTCTTTTCCTGCTTGGCCCAGGAATCGCGCAGGCCCACGGTGCGGTTGAAGACCGGGCGCTCGTCGGTGCTGTCCTTGTCCTTGCAGAAGTAGCCCACGCGCTCGAACTGCACCTTGGCGCCCACTTCCTTGGCAGCCAGGGCCGGTTCCAGCATGGCGGTCACTTCGCGCAGGGAGTCGGGATTGATGGCATCCAGGAAGGTCTGGCCTTCGGGCATGGCATTGGGGTTCTCGGCCGAGAACAGATGCTCGTACAGGCGCACGGTGGCGGGCACGGCATGGCGCGCGGAGACCCAGTGGATGGTGCCCTTGACCTTGCGGCCGTCGGGGCTCTGGCCGCCGCGGCTCTCGGGATCGTAAGTGCAGCGCAGTTCCACCAGATTGCCGGCATCGTCGTACACGGCTTCGCGGCAGGTGATGAAATAGGCGTAACGCAGACGCACTTCCGCGCCGGGCGCCAGGCGGTGATACTTCTTGGGCGGATCCTGGCGGAAGTCGTCGCGCTCGATCCACAGTTCACGCGAGAAGGGCACGGTGCGGCTGCCGTAGGCGGCATCTTCGGGATGCCAGGGCATCTCGAATTCTTCCACCTGGTCTTCGGGGTAGTTCTCGATGACCACCTTCACGGGATCCAGCACGGCCATGGCGCGCGGGGTGTGGGCGTTGAGGTATTCGCGGATGCAGAATTCCAGCACCGCGTAATCCACCATGGAGTCGGAGCGGGCGATGCCGATGCGGCTGCAGAACTCGCGCAGGGCCTCCGGCGGCACGCCGCGGCGGCGCAGGCCGCTCAGGGTGGGCATGCGCGGGTCGTCCCAGCCCTTGACGTAGCCTTCCTTCACCAGCTGGATGAGCTTGCGCTTGGACAGCACCGTGTGGGTGAGGTTGAGGCGCGCGAACTCGATCTGCTGGGGATGGTACACTTCCAGGGCGTCCAGCACCCAGTCATAGAGCTCGCGGTTGTTCTCGAACTCCAGCGTGCAGATGGAGTGGGTGATGCCTTCCAGCGAGTCCGACAGGCAGTGGGTGAAGTCGTACATGGGATAGATGCACCACTTGTTGCCCGTGCGGTGATGTTCGGCATGGCGGATGCGGTACAGGGTGGGGTCGCGCATGACCAGATTGGGCGAGGCCATGTCGATCTTGGCGCGCAGCACATGCTCGCCGTCGGCGAATTCCCCGGCGCGCATGCGGCGGAACAGGTCCAGGTTCTCTTCCACGCTGCGGTTGCGGCAGGGGCTCTCCTTGCCGGGACGGGTCAGGGTGCCGCGGTACTCGCGGATCTCGTCGGCGCTCAGGTCGTCCACATAGGCCTTGCCCTTGAGGATGAGCTGCTCGGCGTATTCGTAGAGCTTGTCGAAATAGTTGGACGCGTAGAATTCGCGGTCGTCCCATTCACCGCCCAGCCACTTCACGTCCTCGCGGATGGAATCCACGTATTCGGTGTCTTCCTTGACGGGGTTGGTGTCGTCGAAGCGCAGGTTGCACATGCCGCCGAACTCGCGCGCCACGCCGAAGTTCAGGCAGATGGACTTGGCATGGCCCAGATGCAGGTAGCCGTTGGGTTCCGGAGGAAAGCGCGTGTGCACCTGACCCCCGAAACGACCCGACGCGTTGTCGTCCATGATGCGGGCGCGGATGAAGTCCACACCGGCTTTGGGATTGTCGTTGCTTTCCGCGGCAGCGGCCACGGTCTCGGCCTTGTTTTCGCTCATGGCGTTGTTCCTCCGTAAGATATTGAACGCAGCAGGATACGCCAAGCCGGTACGGGGGTCAACGCCGCCAGCCGGGCCTTCCCGGCAAAGACGAAGATTTTTTTGTGCCTTTGCCGGATTTTCCCTTGACAAGTAGGCCCTTCCCGACTAATGTACAGCCTCACGCGGGAATGACGATGTCTTCCCTGAGCGGAGAGGTGTCCGAGTCGGCCGAAGGAGCTCGCCTGCTAAGCGAGTATACGGGCTTAAACCTGTATCGAGGGTTCAAATCCCTCCCTCTCCGCCACTAAGGCAGCAAAGCCGGTAGGTTACAGCAAGTAGCTTACCGGCTTTTTTCGTGCCTGAAAAATAGCCTCCCCGGCAAAGATGTATACCATTGTGTATACCGGCGTGCCGAAACAGCCGTTTCCAGGGGGCACATAAACAGATTGCCCAGCCTTGCCTGTGGCGGCCTTTTTGAGCGTGGGAAACGCTTTGGCTGATGGTACGATGCGCGAAGCCAATAAAAAAGGCCGGAGATCGTCTCCCCGGCCTTTCGATTATCAGTTAGCTGGTCTCGTTCATTACGTTAACGCACGGCTCTTGTTACCACAGCGAATCTGAAGACCCTCCTTTATCTCTTAGCGGGCAGTATTCAAACGCGCATAGGCATCACAGCCGCTTTGGAAACCATTATCACAAGCTTTGCCGTACCACTCCTTGGCTGTGGCGCGATTTTGTCGCACACCTTTCCCTTCTTCATACAAAACACCAAGACCATATTGAGCGCCAACATATCCTTGTTCAGCAGATTTTTTCCATAATTTTAAAGTATTATGATAATCTTGACGTACACCATGACCAGAATAGTATAAAGCACCAAGATTAAATTGAGCGCCAGTATGTCCTTGTTCTACAGCTTTTTCGTATAATTGTTTTGCTTTATGATAGTCTTGATTTACACCTTGGCCATTTTCATACAAAATACCAAGATTAAATTGGGCTCCAGCACTTCCTTCATCAGCAGCTTTTTCCCAATATTTCCTAGCCTTATGATAGTCCCGCTCTACGCCTTGACCCAAATAATACAAACTGCCAAGTCCAATTTGAGCGTTAATGTTTCCTTGCGCAGCAGCTTCCTCATATAGCTGTCTTGCCTTCTGATAGTCCTGAGCTACACCTTGGCCTTCTTCGTACAACTTACCGAGAAAAAACTGAGCGTCAGCACTCCCTTTATCAGCAGCTTTTTCAAACCATTGTCTTGCCTTCTGATAGTCCTGATCTGCATCTTCTCCCCAATAATACCAAAGTCCAAGCACAATCTGAGCATCAACATGTCCTTGTTCAGCAGCTTTTTCGGACCACTCTTTACATTGCTTATAGTCCTGCTGTAAATAATAATACTGACCTAGACTATACTGAGCGCTAGCGTCTCCCTGTTCAGCGGCGTGCTTGGTTTCTTCAAAAGAAGCTGAAATGGCAATAGAAAAACAACAAATATATATTATAACTACAAATAAAACCAACTTTTTCATCGCTAGATGCTCCTTTACCAAGGTAATACCTCCCTCAACAAGATAATTCAAGTCAGTATCATGAGTAGTACGTTAAGAAGCTATCCGGCATATAATTTGCTTATGCTAACTTTCACCAAGTACGAAGCCAACAAAAAAGGCCAGAGATCGTCTCCCCGGCCTTTCGGTTGCTTGGTTGCTAGCTAGCCTCGTTCATTACTTTAACGCGCGGCTCTTGTTACCACAGCCAATCTGAAGACTCCCCTTTATCTCTTAGCGGGCAGTATTCAGACGCGCATAGGCATCACAGCCATCTTGAAAACCATTATCACAGGCCTTGCCATACCACTCTTTGGCTATTGTACGGTTTTGGCGTACGCCTTTGCCATTTTCATACAAGAAACCAAGACCATATTGAGCATTAGCATGTCTTTGTGCAGCAGATTTTTCGTACCATAGCCTAGTTTTCTGGTAGTCTTTCCGTACACCTAAGCCCAAATAGTACAAACTTCCTAGAGCATACTGAGCGTCAGCATGTCCTTGCTCAGCAGCCTTTTCGTACCACTGTCTAGCCTTCTGATTGTCCTGTCGTACGCCTTTCCCCAGCCTGTATAGCGTACCAAGAAAAAACTGAGAACTCGTATGCCCTTTCTCAGCAGCTTTTTCGCACCACTGCCTAGCTTTCTGATAATCCTGCCGTACGCCTAATCCTAAATAATACAAACCGCTGAGACCAGCCTGAGCGTCAGCATGTCCTTGATTGGCAGCTTTTTCATACCACTCCTTACCCTGCTTATAGTCCTGCTGTAAAATATAGAACAAACCAAGAGAATACTGAGCATCAGCATCTCCCTGTTCAGCTGCACGTTTTGTTCCTTCAAAAGATGCTGAGAATGCAAGAGAAGAGCAACTAATACAAATAGATATCGAAACAATAAGTAATGAAATCATCTTTTTCATCAACAGTTTCTCCTCTGAAAAAATAATGTATAGCAAAAAACCGTGTAACGATTTTCAAAAAAATACACACTTTAATAAGATATCGTAAGTTCATATCGTAGTCAATGCACATTATCATTAGTGACTAATACTTTTTAGTAGCCATCTCCGGTTGTTGTCTTCCCCATCTGAGAGCTCTGCAAAGAAAGTTCCTAAAGGGTGCCCTATACACCCTACTCACTTTTGTAGGCTGATTATCTCCGCTTTTTTCGTGCCTGAAAAATAGCCTCCCCGACAAAGATGTATACCATTGTGTATACCGGCGTGCTGAAACAGCCGTCTCCAGGGGGGCACGCAAACAGGTTGCCCAGCCTTGCCTGTAGCGGTTTCTTTGCGCTCGGCAAACGTGTTGGCTGGGGTAGGTGTGCGAAACCAACAAAAAAGGCCGGAGATCGTCTCCCCGGCCTTTGGCCATTCATGCGTCTTTGCGGACACTATTAGCACATTTTCCAAGTATCCCCTGGTGTCACCTTTGAAAAGAAGGACGCAAAAGGCGATCTTCCTGCCCCGCGACTGCAGTCCATGGGCAACCGGTCTGCGGATGCCCCCGGCAATTGCCCGCAGTACATGGCCTGCCAAACAGGCGGATACGAAATCCCGACCGCGGCGTTACAGTCCGCACTCCTTCATCCGGCGCCACAAGGTCGTTCGTGATATGCCCAGAGCCTCGGCAGCCTGGGTCTTGTTGTATCTGTATTTTTGCAGCACGGCTTCCAGGCGGGCGCACGACGCCGTCTCTCCCCTGCCGGCGGAAGGCGTTTCCGGTTCTTCCTCATCCAGGATATCCGCATCGAAGAGGATGTCCGAGGCCTGGATCACAGGCTGCCGGGCCAGAGCGATGGCCCTGTCCACCACGTGGAGCAGCTCCCGGACATTGCCGGGCCAGTCATGCTGTTCCAGCTTTTCGATGGCCTCGTCCGAGATCGAGAGCTTTTTGTAGCCTTCCCCGCGCAGCCTGCGCAGATAGGCAAGGACGATGGGACCGATATCTTCCCTGCGGGCTTCGAGCGACGGGATCTTGAGCAGCAGGGTATTGATCCTGTAGAACAGGTCCTGCCGGAACTGCCCCTGCCTGGCCATGGCAAAAAGGTTCCTGTTCGTCGCACAGATGATGCGCACGTTCACCTGCACGAAACGGGTGCTCCCCAGACGGGTCACGACCTTGTCCTGCAGGACCCGCAACAGGCGGGCCTGCAAGCGCAAGGGCATCTCCCCTATCTCGTCAAGGAACAGGGTCCCCCCATGCGCCAGCTCCACCAGCCCCGTCTTGCCCCCGCGTCTGGCCCCGGTAAAAGCGCCTTCTTCATAGCCAAAAAGTTCGCTTTCCAGCAGGCTTTCGGGCACGGCCGCACAGTTGACGGAAACAAAGGCCGCCTCCTGCCGCCGGCTGTGCGCATGGATGGCCTGGGCGAACATCTCCTTGCCTGTGCCCGTGTCTCCGATCAGCAGCACGGGCCCGTCGCTGTCCGCAAAACGCTGCCCTATGAACTTCGCCTGACTGATGGCGGCACTGTCGCCGATAATGTCGTTGAACATGAAGTAACGGCGCTTCCCTTTCTGGTAGATGTTTTGCCGCACCTGCCGTTCATTCTTCTGGATATCGACGGTATTGTTCAGGCTTAGGACATAGCCGTCAAAATTCCCCTTGAGCTTGATATCGACGATGGTGAAGAGGAACTCACGCTTTATCATGTCTTTCAGGATAAAGGAGTCCGATGCACCTTTCCTTTCTCCCATGATGCGCGAGAAATCCGTCCTGGGGAATATCCTGCCCAGATCCATGCCGATGATCTGCTCCGATATGACGCCAAAGACCCCCTGGGCTTTGTCATTCGCGTAGCGTATCGTATAGTTTTTATCTACGACTATGATGATATTCGGATTGATATTCAAAACAGTATTTATGAAATCTCGTCTCTGTATATTCAGAGCATCCATTTCTATGATGTGTTTTGCCTCCAAAAACACCTTGTAGACAGCTTCCTGATTTTCAGAAAGCAGGGGAATGGCGTGGAAGCCTTCCTCCCTTGCCTTGCTTATCAGGCCAAATCCTCCCACAAGCAGAGATATGTTTTCCTCCCGGACCTTCTTCAGAGCCGCTTCGATATTGTTCCTGTCCTCGACCTCCAGCCTGTAGCCCCGCAGACCGAGCAGCTGTGCTATCCGCATGAATTTGAGCCCCTGGCCGGGAAAGCAGAGATGGCCCACACGCATGTTGCTGTTCTGAAAAGGCAGGAGGGTCTCGAAAAAATTCTCGGCCGAGTATTCGATGGAAAGGATGGGGATGGAGGTGGAATTCCTGAGGATGTGGAGCGCATGCCCGCGTGTGGCCAGCAGCTTGATCTTTTCCGTATTGAGGATGTGCAGGGCGACCTCGACGTCATTGTCGAACTTCGATACCGCGATGCAGGTCCGCATGTTGAGCTGATGGGCCGTCTCCTCGGCATACTTGGCCAGCGTCTTGAACGGAGTGACGACACAAAAATCCGCAGGCTGCTCACCTACATGGATGATGGACTCACAAAATCCGGGGTGCATGGAGACTCCTTTTGTGAAAGGACGGCGGATCCCGCCTGCCCATCCGGCAGGATGGACATTGCGTTTCAAATGTTTCAAAAATAATATAAAATAATTTCAATAGATTGTCTAAGATTATCTGCAACATTATGTTCATTTTGTTATTTCTATTTTAATAACATACTGATTTTAATAATCTTTTTAAAATGGCACGTTTATTGATGTTAGTGAAAAAAAGAGCGTTCTACCGAAAGAAAAAATAAAACCAATCTTGTCGGTATATTATCATGGAGGTCATCATGGTCCAAGGTAACTGGCGGAAGTGGGCTCTCAGCCTGGGCTTGCCCCTGATCGTATTCTTTACCGTCCCGGAAATGGAGATCGCCAGCCCGAAGACGCCGCTTTTCCTGGCGATCACCCTGTGGGCCGTCATCGCCTGGGCCGTGGAGATCCTGCCCTCCGCGATCGTCGCGGCCATCCTCACGTTCCTGTATGCGCTTTTTGTCACCAAGCCTGCCGTCGCCTTCTCCAGCTGGTGCACCTTCCTGCCGTGGATGTGCTTCTCCGCCCTCATCATCGCCCAGGTGCTCAACCGTACGGGCCTCGGCAAGCGCATCGCCCTGCACAGCATGATCCTGATGGGCTCCTCCTTCACCAAGACCATGATAGGTCTCATGGGGGCCGGCATCATCCTGACCCTGCTCGTCCCCTCCGGTCTGGCCCGCACGGTCATCTTCGTCGCCATCGCCCAGGGCCTGATCCAGGCCCTCAACGTGGACACCCGCTCCCGCATGTCCTCGGCCCTGATCATGGGCGGTTATCTGGCGGCCATCGCCCCCGGCCTGTTCTGCATCACCGGTACGGAGATGAACCTTCTTGCCCTTCAGGTCGTCACCAACACCACCGGTGTTCCCGTGGAGTATGTCGACTTCATCATCCAGATGGCGCCCTTCTCCATCTTCTACATGGCCTGTTCCATCATGATGGTCTTCATCATCCGCGGCAAGGAGCGGCTCCAGAACGAAGAATCCCTCAAGACCGTCCTTGAGGAACGCCTGAAGGAGATGGGGCCCGTCTCCGCTGATGAAATCAAGATCTTCCTGGTGCTGTCCATCGGCTTCATCGCCTTCGTGACCGAACAGTGGCACCATCTCCCCGGCGCGTTCGTCTTTGCCCTGGTGGGCATGGCCTGCTTCATGCCCGGCATGAACCTGGCTACCGAGCAGGATCTGCGCAAGGTCAACCTTTCGTTCCTCATCTTCCTGGCGGCCTGCATGTCCATCGGTGCCGTGGCGCAGGACCTGAACATCCCCAAGTGGATCTCGGCCCACATGTCTTCCCTGTTCGAAGGACGCGGCGCGGTCATGGCCATCAGCTTCTCCTATGTGCTGGGCGTGATCGTGAACTTCCTGATGACCCCCATGGCGGCCGTCGGGGCCCTGGGCAGCCCGCTGGCCCAGCTGGCCGTCAGCCTGGGCATGGACCCCTATACCCTCGTCTACGCCCTGCTGTACGGTCTGGACCAGCTGCTCTTCCCCTATGAGATCGGCTACCTGCTGTACACCTTCATGAGCGGCGCCGTCACCCTGCGCCACATCATGGGCGCTTTCGCCATCCGAATGGTGGCCTTCGCATTCTTCATCCCCCTGATACTCGTGCCCTACTGGAAGATGATCGGTTTCCTCAAGTAAAGAGAAATGGCCATGAACATCATCGATTGCAGATACAGACCCAATACGCCCGAATGGATGGCGACCTTTACCCGCAACCCGGTCTACGCGGAGTATGTCGAACTCACGCACTTCGACCGGAAGCCCACCCAGTCCCTTGCGGCCTGTGCGGCCCAGCTGGCCTCGCTTGGCATCAGCAAGGCCCTTGTCTCGGGCAGGGATATCGAAAGCACCTATGCCAGCCCTTCCTCCAATGGGCTTGTGGATGCCTGCGTAGCGGCCTTCCCCGACCTTTTCATCGGCATCTACGGCTATGATCCGCACAAGGGGATGCGGGCCTACAAGGCCATGCGGCAAGCTTTTGCCGAAGGGCGCAGCCTGGGGGCATCCATCGAACCGGCCATGGCCCATTGCGCTCTGGACGATGCCCGCTACTATCCGCTGTACGCCCTGTGCTGCGACCATGACCTGCCGCTCCTCGTCACCGCGGGCCTGTCGCCCCACATGCCCGGCGTCCTGCTGAGCCCCACATCGCCTGCGGCCCTGGACAAGGTCGCCACCGATTTCCCGGACCTGCGCATCCTGGTCAGCCACGGCGGCTATCCCTGGGCTGGCGAGACCATCGCCGTCTGCCTGCGGCACCGCAACATCTACCTGGACTTTTCCTCGTCCATCAACAAACCGGGTGGCGAGCTTTATGTCAAAGCCGCCAATGACTGCCTTGCCGACCGCTTCGTCTTTTCCAGCGCCAATCCTTTCGTGGATGTGGACAAGGCCCTGGAGCAGATCGGCCGCCTCGGGCTCTCGGACGAAGCCCGGGACAACATGCTCCACAAGAACGCCCTGCACCTCATCGGCCATTCCCTGCACAACGCCTAAGGAGCCTTGCCATGTCATCCCGTACCATCTATGCCCTCACCGCCGGCCAGAAGCCTGTCGTCATCACCAACCATTTCTACATGCGTCCCGACATCAAGGAGTCCCTGTGCACCCAGTTCTTCTTCTGGTGCATCCTGGACGAGAAAGAAGGCCCCATCCTGGTCGACCAGTCGTTCACCCAGCGATGCCTTGACGAGATGAAGATCCCCTATCAGGTCAAGGAAGGCCCCCTTGAGTTGCTCGACCGTATCAATGTCCGTCCCGAGGACGTGCGCCATGTCATTCTGTCGCACCTGCACTGGGACCACTACGCAGGCGACGAGTTCTATCCCAATGCCCGCTATCATGTGCACCAGAAGGAACTGGAATATGTGACCGGCCCCCTGATGCGCTTTACGACCTATGCGCAGCACTACAACTTCAAGGCCATCGAGCATCTGCTCCACCTGCATTTTTCCGGACGGGTCCATCTGGTCCAGGATGAACGCGAGGAGATCTGCGAAGGCATCACCTGCCTGAGGACGGGCGGCCATACGCCCGGCCTGATGTCCGTGGCGGTGGAGACCGAAGGCGGGACGAAGATCATCTGCAGCGATGTCGTCCCGCGTTACCGGAACATCAGCGAGATGACCCCCTGCGGCATCCACTATGATGTCACCGAAGCCCTCCAGGCCCTCGAGACCGTCAGCCGGATGACCCGATCCGCAGACGACATCCTGCCCGGACACGACCCGGCCATCACGGAACGCCATCCCCAGGTGGCCCCCGGCGTCTACCGCATCATCTGACATCCAGGGCATGACCGGCCATACAGTCAAGGAACGAACATGACATATACGACATTGCTCCCGGCCCGCATGGGACGGCTGGAACTGCGCAACCGCATCGTCTTCCCCGCCATGGTGACGAACTACTGTTCCACCCGGGGCGAAGTGACCGACAGGCTGGTGGCCTACCACCAGGAAAGGGCCAAAGGCGGTGCCGGTCTCCTGATCACGGAAGCCACCTACATCAGCCCCGACGGCAAGAGCTTCCCGCATCAGCTCGGTATCGATGACGACGGCCTGCTGCCCGGCCTTAGACGTCTGGTGGAATCCGTCCACGCGGCGGGGGCCCGCATCGCCGTCCAGCTGTGCCATGCCGGCAGACAGACCTCCCGGGCCGTGACCGGCCTGCCGCTCCTTTCGCCCTCGGTGACCCGTTTCGGCAATGACGAGACCTGCGCCATGCGGCAGGAAGATATCGACAGGGTCCTGCGTGACTATGCCGGCGCGGCCCTGCGGGCCCAGAAAGCGGGCTTCGACGCCGTGGAGCTGCATGCGGGCAACGGCTATTTGCCCCAGCAGTTCCTTTCGCCCTTCACCAATGCCCGGCAGGACGGTTACGGAGGCAGCCTGGAGAATCGCGTCCGCTTCACCGTGGAGGCCATCCGGGCCGTCAGGGCGGCTGTCGGACCGGACTTTCCCATCATCCTGCGCCTCGGTGTGGCGGAACCCGTCAGCGGAGGCCTGACGCTGGAAGACGGCGTGGCCGCAGCACGCATCCTGGCCCGGGAGGACATCGACGCCTTCGACGTGACGGCCGGCATGCGGGAAGGCGGCATGTGGGTGACGCCGCCCCTGGCCCTGCCCCGGGGCACGCATATCGAAAAGGCGGCAGCCGTACGCCAGGCCATCCAGGCCTCCAGGCCCGTCATCGGCATCGGCAGGATCACGTCCGCTTCCCTGGCCGACAGCTTCATCGCGGCCGGAAAGGTCGATTTCGTGGTCATGGGGCGCGCCCTGCTGGCCGATCCCGAACTGCCGCTCAAGACATTGCAGGGCAGGGAGGAAGACATCCGTCCCTGCATAGGCTGCAACGAAGGCTGCATCGGCCGCCTGTCCCGCGGGCTCGACATCTGCTGTGCCGTCAATCCCCGTGTGGGCAATGAATACCGCCCCCTGCCACGCCGGGTCGCCAGCCCGCGGCATGTCCTCATCGTCGGGGCCGGTCCGGCCGGGCTCGTGGCTGCCTGTACGGCACTCCGGCGGGGCCACCGGGTCACGGTCCTGGAAAAAGAGGCCGCCTGCGGCGGCAAGATCCCTCTTGCGGCCCGGCCTCCGTTCAAGGAAGAGCTGGCAGGCTACGCCGTCTGGCTGGAACGGCAGGCCCGGGATCTGGGCGCCGACATCCGCTGCTCCACCAAGGCCACGCCCTCACTGGTGTCCGAACTGGCACCGGACGTCGTGCTGCTGGCTGTCGGCTCCGAGCCCGTCATCCCGCCCATCCCCGGGCTTGCACCGGAGCGTTTCCTTCTTGCGGAACAGGTCCTGCAGCAGCAGGGGCCCGCCCCCGGACAGGACGTCCTCATCATCGGCGGCGGACTGGTCGGCTGCGAGACGGCGCTCTCCCTTGCCCGAAACGGCTGCCATCCTCTGGTGGCAGAGATGCGCGAGGATCTTTGCATGGACATCGAGCCCCGTTCCCGGGCCGTCATGCTCCTGCATCTGAAGGAATACGGCATCAGGACGCTGACCTCCTGCCGGGTCGACCGCATCGGGGAAGGGGAAGCCGTCCTGTGCAGGACGGGACATGCCGAAGAGCACCTGCCCTGCTCCCGCATCGTGCTGGCTACGGGCTACCGCCCCCGTACGGCGCTTGCCGAAGCCCTGCGCGGCATGGCCGTGCCTGTCCACAGCATCGGCGACTGTCACGGCGGGACGCGCATCTGTGATGCGGTCTGGCAGGCCACGGCCACAGCCGAAACCATCTAACCCATCGCCCGGGAAACACCGGGCCGGAAACGGTAATGAAACAGTTCGTCTGCAAACCGACCATCCACATGTTCCCCACCTGCAAGGACTTCCTGGCAGGCTTCGACATCGGCGAGGAAGACCTCGTCCTCAGCAACGCGTATATCTTCAAACCCTTTTTTGACGGTCTCGACTGCCGTGCCAAGGCGCTTTTTCTGGAAGATTACGGCCAGGGAGAGCCCAGCGACACCATGGTGGACGCGTTGCTGGCAGCGGCCTCCCGCTATGATTTCCGCCGCATCATCGCCATCGGCGGCGGTTCCGTCATCGACGTGGCCAAAGTCCTGGCGGTGGCTCCGGCCGGCAGTGATACCAGTGCCGTTTTTGACTGCAAGGAACTGAAGCAGGAAAAGGAACTCATCATCCTGCCCACCACCTGCGGCACGGGCAGCGAGGTCACCAATATCTCCATCATCAACCGCACCTGCCTCGGGATCAAGGTGGGTCTCGTCCACGACAGCCTGTACGCACGTCATGCCGTCCTGGTGCCCGAGCTGCTGGAGAAATTGCCCTATCCCGTCTTTGCCACCAGTTCGCTCGATGCCCTGGTCCATGCCGTGGAGTCCTACCTGTCCACCGCGGCAAGCCCCTTTACCCGCATGTTCTCCGCGGAAGCCATCCGGCTCATCCTGGCCGGCTACACGGACGTGGCCCTGCACGGCAGGGACAGCCTGCGCCCCCGCCTTGGCGACTTCCTGCTGGCGAGCACCTATGCCGGGCTTGCCTTTGGTACGGCAGGATGCGCCACCGTGCATGCCATGAGCTATCCGCTGGGCTCCACGTTCCATATCCCGCACGGGGAGTCCAACTACGCCGTCTTCGCCGGTGTGCTGCGGCATTACGAACAGCAGCAGGTCCCGGGCCTGGCAGACCTGCAGGAGCTCCTGGGCCGGGAACTGGGCTGCCCCGCCTCCGAGGCCATGGACAGCCTCGATGCCCTGCTGCAAAAGATCCTCCCGCTCAAGAGACTGTCCGCCTACGGCATGGAGCCTTCCCAGGCCCAGCCTTTCGCAGAGGCCGTCCTGCGGACCCAGCAACGCCTGCTGGCCCACAGCCCCAAGGAAATGACGGTAGCCGACATGAGCGGTATCTATACAGCCCTGCTGTAGCATCCATCTCCAGGCCGGAGGCATCCTTTCGTCCCTGATCCGTCATCCGGCCTGGCGTCCTCCTTCCGGTGGGGGGGCGGCCTGATCTCCCACCCCTACAGGTCGTCCCCCTCTTCAGGCAGCCTTTCCAGAAGCACGAGGCATGCCCCGGATACATCCCCTGCCCCACCGCGCCAACGGTGGGAGCAGGGGGGTGTTTTCCATAACAGCCATGATTTCATGGATATTCGTGATGCCCTTGCGAATGCGGGCATGATGATTACTCTGTGGATATGCTGCAGACCAGCAGGCAGCTCCCGGCAGCCGTCCAGGGAAGGGGCGGTTGCTGTTTCCCGGACATGCCGCGTGCAAGGGGGCCATCGTGAAAACTTCGGATGTCGTCAAACGGTATGGTTGTCTTTCCGTCTCGCTGTTCTTCAACGCCCTGGGTATTGCCCTGATCACCCAGGCCCACCTGGGCACCACCCCCATCACGACCCTGCCTTATACCCTGGCCGCCATCTTTGGCCTGACCCTGGGCACCACGACCTTTGCCTGCAACCTGCTCTTCCTGCTGCTCCAGCGCATCCTGCTCCGGCGCAGGCTGGGCATCGCGGAGCTCTTGCAGATCCCGGCCGTGCTCATCTTCAGCGTGTTCATCGACTTCTGGATGCACCTCACCGGCGCGCTGGTCACGGACGTCTATGTCTGGCAGATCGTCATGTGCATCGTGGGCAGTGCCGTGCTGGGCGCGGGCATCAGTCTTGAGATCATGAGCAATGCCACGGTCATCCCCGGCGAAGGCCTGGTCATCGTCATCGCGGCACGTTCCCGCAAGAACTTCGGCAACATCAAGGTCCTGTTCGACTGCTCGCTGGTCCTGGCCTCGTGCCTTCTCGGCCTTGCCGTGCTGGGCAGCATCGTGGGCCTGCGCGAAGGCACCGTGCTCTCGGCCGTCCTGGTGGGCATGTTCGCCCGTCTGTCCTCGCCCTGGACACGCAAGCTGAAGCCCCTGCTCTGGTCCCCGGAACAGCGCCGGCTCCTGCGCCAAATCAAGGCCGAGATGCCGCCCCGGCAAAAGTAAGCCTCTTGCCGAAAGGCTGCCGCCCCTGTCTGCCGGCGCCGGCAGCACGGGACAGGCCTTCCAGAACCACCAGCTACCGGGGCAGCTCCAAACGCACCGTCACCGCGAACCAGGACACTTTTCCCCAGTCTTCCCGCTGTGGTGCGAACGTCCCCTGCTGCGGGACCTCTCCCATGCTTACCGTGCAGGACGGCCCCTTCTTTGGAGCGCTGTCCGCAAGGGCCGCCGTCCCCTCCTTAGCTGCGGCACCCGGTACAGCAGCCGGGCTCCCCTCCGCGACGCTTCCGGCAGCTCCGGCCATCCCGTCATCCTGTGCCGCAGGGACAGAGCGCCCGGCAGACGGGAGCGTGCCGGCCTCGCTGCCGGTGGCGCCATCCCCGGAAAGACCGTCCCTCAGCCCCTGGACCGAAAAAAACGTGCCCGCCATTTGTCCGCCGGGCCTGCCCTCCCCTGCGCTCTGCCGCAGGACGAACCGACCTTCCCCGCCTTCCGGCAGCTGCCAGATGCCCATCTGGCGTTCCAGAGCGGTCATGCCGGTGCGCTCCCGCAAGGCCGTCTCCACGGCGGCGGCCTGCGGCCCCGGCACACGATAGCGGGCCGTGAGGGTCCGGCGTCCTGTACGCGGTTCCGTAGCAGGACGGCAAAAAAGATATTCCAGCCCTTCCGGCCTGAGGCCCGCCTCTTCCAGAAAATCGGCACAGCGGTAGCCCGGCGCCGCTTCCGCCGTCGGGCCGGACAGCCCCGGCAGGAGCAGGACCGGCCCGCCGTCGGCCGCCCGCGCGGGCACGACCAGATACAGACCCAGCAGCAGGGCCATCATCACGCGCATGATGCGTCTCCTTCCTTCTTATTTGCCGGCGTCCCGCCTTTCGGGGACGCGGCCGTGTCTACCACGGCCAGAGTACGTTCCTTGTCTTGTGCCGCACTGTACGCAGGCCATCCGGCATGTCCCGCCCTGCAACACAGAGCTTCCTCCGCCTGCCCGCCGCAGCGCCCCCTCCGGCCTTGCGGACAAACCGGCAGCAGGGAAGACGGGCCCTCCGCAGACGACAGGACATCACGGGTGCCGAAGGCAGCAGCACAGCACCCCATCCGCCAGGGATGACCGGCAGGACGAAAAAAGGGGAAGGACGCAGGATGCTTCCTTCCCCCAATACAAGTCAGGCTTATGCCGCGAGCGGGCCGTTACGCACGGCCTTCCCAGGCCTGGACGGTGTTCTTCAGCAGCATGGCGATGGTCATGGGGCCCACGCCGCCGGGCACGGGCGTGATGGCCGCGGCCTTCTTGCTCACGGATTCGAAGTCCGCGTCGCCGCACAGGCCGTCGTCCGTACGGTTGATGCCCACATCGATGATCACTGCGCCTTCGCGGACCATGTCGCCCGTGATCATGCGCGGGCGGCCGATGGCCAGGAAGAGGAAATCCGCGCTGCGGCATTCCGCCGCCAGATCGGGCGTGCGGGAGTGGCACAGGGTCACCGTGGCATCGCCGAATTCGCCGGGACGGGCCAGCAGCAGGGCCAGGGGCTTGCCCACGATGTCCGAACGGCCCAGCACCACGGCCTTCTTGCCGCGGGTGGGCAGGTTGTAGCGGCGCAGCAGCTCGATGACGCCCGCCGGCGTGCACGAGACCATGCCGGGCAGGTTGAGGGAAAGGCGCCCCACGTTCTCGGGATGGAAGCCGTCCACGTCCTTGGCCGGGTCGATGGCCAGCAGGCAGGCGGAGGCGGAAAGATGTTTGGGCAGGGGCAGCTGCAGAAGGATGCCGTCCACGTCGTCACGGCCGTTGAGCTCGGCGATGAGGGCCAGCAGGGCCTCCTGCGTGGTATCGGCAGGCAGACGGTAGGGGAAGGAAAGGATGCCCGCCTCGGCGCAGGCACGTTCCTTGTTGCGCACGTAGACCTGCGATGCGGGATCTTCTCCCACCAGGATCACGGCCAGGCCGGGAGCGCGGCGGCCGGCCGACACAGCGGCCTCCACCTGGGCCTTGAGTTCCGCGCGGATGTCGCGGGCAGTCTGCTTTCCATCAATAAGGATCATGGCGACCTCGTGGCTGACGTTGGCGCCGGGGCCGGCGCGTGGAAGGGGCGGAGTATACTCCGGGAGCGCGGCAAGCTCAAGTCCGCGATATCCCTGACCCATAGGCCCCGCAGCGTCTTGCGCTCCGAGCATGATGCGTTGTACATTCATACTTTGAACGGCCCTTCCCGTCCCCGGGAAGTCCCTGCCGTGATGCCATGTCTCCGATGCGGCGGCATGATGTGAGAACGTACCATGCTCCGAACTTTGCTGCTTTTCCTGCTTTGCCTGCTCCTGCCCGTTCCCCAGGGAGCTCTCGCCGCCGCCTCCTCCGGGAAAACCCCGGTCCAGGCGGAAACGAGCCTGCCCCTGAACAGGACGACTTTCCATTTTTTCTCTCCCGAAGACATCGCCGCCAATTATAAAGCATCCAAGATCATCCGTGTGGGCTATTTCGACCAGCACGGCGTTTTCGAAGGTGAAGGGGAACACCTTTCCGGCTATGCCGTGGCCCTGCTCACGGCCATCTCGCGCTATACGGGATGGGAATACAAGTGGGTCAAGATCCGCTTCGACGAGCTGGCCCAGCGCCTGGACGACGGCACCATCGACCTTTCCTGCGGCATCAGCTTCACGCCCGAGCGTTCCCGGCTCTACAGCTTTTCCAAACTGCGTGCCGGATACGAGAACACCTGTCTGCATGTCTCCAGCATGAGCGACATGCACTACATGGATCTGGAAGCCTTCAACGGCATGCGCATCGGCTTTTTCACCGACTCCCTCCAGTATGACGTGATGAAGCGCTTTGCCGCCCAGAACGGTTTTTCCTTCGAGTCGTTCTTCTTCGAGGAAAGCAACGAGATGTCCCAGGCCCTGGCCGAAGGCCGCATCGACGGCTATGTGGACGGCGTCCTCCAGGGCAAGGGCACCAAGGTGGTGGCCACCATCTCCACGGACCCCTTCTTCTTCGTCACCCGCAAGGATGACAGTGCGATCATGGACCCGCTCAACGAGGCCATGCGCCAGATCCTGCTGAACCACCCCACCTATCTGGCCCGCCTGTACGACAGTTATCTCAACATCTCCTCGGACGTGCCCGTAGTCTTCACCCGGTCCGAATGCCGGTGGCTGGCCACCAAGCCCGCCATCCGCGTGGCCTACAGCCGCGAACAGGACATGATGGACCCCGAACACGGGGGCAATTTCCTCTATGCCTTCCTGAAGATGCTGGAACGCCAGAGCGGCATCCGTTTCGAATTCCTTCCCCAGCCCTCCTATGACGCCTGTCTCAAGGCGCTGGCCGACGGTACGGCGGACATCATGCCCGACGTCTATCCCCAGCTTTCCTTCCTGCGCAGCCAGAACATTTTTTCGGGCAGGACCTTCTATAACGCGCCCATCACGGTGGTGGGCCGGCTCCATGACAAAAATATCCCCGGCCAGTCCTGCACGGTGGGCTTCACCCGCGAGATGCGCAGCGTGATGCTGGCCTACCAGAGCGCCTACCCCGAGGACATCCCCAAGATCTTCCCCAATATCGACGCCTGCCGCAAAGCTTTTGAGAAGGGGGAAGTGGACGTTTACCTCTGGCCCTACCCTGCGGCCTCCCTCCAGGACGATCCGCCCAAGGACGGGCTGCTGCTCCCCACCCGGGCCATGTATCCCATGGCGCTGGGCATCTCGCCCCATGCCTCGCCCTTCGTGACTTCCGTGCTGGACAAGGTCATCACCTCCACCACCACGGCCACCATCGACGCCCTGCTCCTTTCCGCCGCGCCGGATTCCCTGCTGGACGTCATCCGCCGTTTCCTGCGCCGGAACCTGGTGGAGACGCTCTGCGGCCTGGGCCTGCTGCTGGGCCTGATCATGCTCCTCGTCATGCGCCACAACAGGCGGCGTCTGGCCGATCTCCGCGCGGCGGCGCTCACCGATCCCGTGACGCAGGGCCCCAACCGGGCCAGGTTCCTTATAGATGCGGCCAAGATCCTGCAAAAGGACCCGCAGCGTTACTATCTGTCCACCATCAACATCCGCAAGCTCAAGCTCATCAACCGGGCCTGCGGCCTGCGCACCGGGGACAGCCTGATCCGCTTCTGCAACCGCGAGTTCGCCCTGCGCAGCCGCCAGGGGGAACTGGCCGCCTACAGCGGCTCGGGACAATATCTCCTGCTCTGGAGATGCCCTGACGAGACCACCTTCACCCAGCGCATGGAAGAGCTGTTCAGCGTCGCGGACATGGCCCGCAAGCTGTACCAGCGCCCGGTGAGCTTCTCCTGCGGCGTGTACGTCATCCGCAACGACGCCGACATGGAGGAACACGAACCGCAGCCCACGTCGGGGACGGGAAAAAACATCAACGAATCCGAGCGCTTCGTCTCCCGTTATCTGCTCTATGCCGAAACGGCGGAAGCCAGTATCGCTTCCGGCGGCTACCGCTCACAATTCCTGATCTACAACGAGCTCATCGGGGCCCGGCAGCTCAAGGCCAACGACATCGAAAACCGTATGGTCAACGCCCTGGAACACGGGGAGTTCACCGTCTTCATGCAGCCCCAGGTCTGCCTTGCGGACAGGAAACTGCTCGGGGCCGAGGCCCTCATCCGCTGGCAGGGCCCGGACGGGAAGATGGTCTATCCCGACGAATTCATCCCCCTGTTCGAGCAGAACGGCTTCATCCGCGAACTGGACCTCTTTGTCCTGGATACGGTCTGCGCCTGGATACGCCGCCGCCTGGACGAAGGCAAAAAGGTGCCCCCCATCAGCATCAACCAGTCCAAGGCCCTGTTCTTCCACGACAACTATGTCGAGACCGTCCTCGGCATCGCGGCCCGCCACGATGTTCCCGCCCACCTGCTGCATGTGGAGGTCACGGAAAGCATGGCCTGGCTGGATGAAGAAGCCTTCATCCGCACCCTCGATGCCTTGCGCCGTGCGGGCATCGGCCTGAGCCTCGACGACTTCGGCAAGGGCTATTCCTCCATGGCCATGCTGCATTCCTTCGGCTTCGACACCATCAAGCTGGACCGGGCCTTCCTGGCCCCCGGGCAGGAAAAGCAGCGCTCGGTCTGGATCATCATTTCCTCGCTTGTGGACATGGCCCGCCGCCTCGGCATCGAGATCCTCTGCGAGGGCGTGGAGACCGAAGACCAGCTGCAAAAGCTCCTTGCCTCGCACTGCAAGTACGGACAGGGCTATCTCTTCTCCCCGCCCATGGATCTGGAGACCTTCGACGCCTACGTGGATGCCCACGAGCTGGAACGGAAATAGCCACATGCTCCGGAGGCCTCTCCTCCGACGGAGAAGGGCTCCGTCTGACGCCCCTCCCCCAAATGCAAAGCGCCGCCTTCTCTTGATGAAGGCGGCGCTTTTGTCCGGCAAGCTTTCCCTGCCGCATAAAAAAGGGGGCCTTGCGGCCCCCTCGGGAATACGGATGACGGCAGGCCGTGCCTGCGTCCGCCGGATTAGTCTTCGCTCTCGTCCAGGGCGTAGTATTCCGCCAGCATGGGACCGAAGAATTCGGCGCCGTCGCCCAGTTCTTCTTCGATGCGCAGCAGCTGGTTGTACTTGGCCATGCGCTCGGAGCGGCACAGGGAGCCGGTCTTGATCTGGCCGGCGTTGACGCCCACGGCCAGGTCGGCGATGAAGCTGTCTTCGGTCTCGCCGGAACGGTGGGAGACCACCGTGGTGTAGGCGGCTTCCTTGGCCATCTCGATGGTGTCCAGGGTCTCGGTCACGGTGCCGATCTGGTTCAGCTTGATGAGGATGGAGTTGGCCACGCCTTCGGCGATGCCTTCAGCCAAGATGGAGGGGTTGGTCACGAACACGTCGTCGCCCACCAGCTGGGTGCGTTCGCCCAGGCTGGCGGTCAGCATGCCCCAACCGTCCCAGTCGCTCTCGGCCATGCCGTCTTCGATGGAGATCAGGGGGTACTTGCTGGTGAACTCGGCCAGCCACTGGGCCATTTCGGCATTGTTGAAGGTCTTGTTCTCACCCTTCAGCACGTACTTGCCGTCCTGATAGAATTCGGAAGCGGCGGCGTCGATGGCCAGGGCCACTTCGCTGCCGGGGATGTAACCGGCTTCTTCGATGGCCTTGACGATGTAGCTGAAAGCTTCGTCGTGGTTCTTCAGGTTGGGGGCAAAGCCGCCTTCGTCGCCCACGCTGGTCACGTGGCCGTCCTTTTCCAGCAGCTTTTTCAGCACGTGGAAGATCTCGGAACCCATGCGCAGGGCATCACGGAAGCTCTGGGCGCGCAGGGGCATGATCATGAATTCCTGGATGTCCAGGTTGTTGGGGGCGTGGGCGCCGCCGTTGATGATGTTCATCATGGGCGCGGGCAGCACCTTGGCGTTGACGCCGCCCAGGTACTTGTACAGGGGCAGGCCCAGGTATTCGCTGGCGGCACGGGCGCAGGCCATGGACACGCCCAGCATGGCGTTGGCGCCCAGACGGCTCTTGTTGTCGGTGCCGTCCAGGTCGATGAGGGTGTTGTCCAGCTGCACCTGCTGCAGGGCGTCCAGGCCCAGCAGAGCGTCAGCGATCTCGCTGTTGACGTTCTCCACGGCCTTGGTCACGCCCTTGCCGCCGTAACGCTTGCCGCCGTCACGCAGTTCCAGGGCCTCACGGCTGCCGGTGGAGGCGCCGGAAGGCACGGCCGCGCGGCCGCTGTGGCCGGACTCCAGAGAAACTTCCACTTCCACGGTCGGATTGCCGCGCGAATCCAGGATCTCGCGGGCATACACAGACGCAATGCTGCTGCTCATAATCGCTCCTTTGAAGGTTGATTCTTCCGCCGCGCGAAAGAGTCGTTTTCTCCGCTGCGCCCCCACGGGCGGTGGCGGGGCCATTGTCCGGCGGCAGGGAAGCCCTGCCGCAAAAATCTTTCTTCCCCACAAGGGGGCATCCGGGCCCTGCGCGCGACGGCAGGCCCGGGCCCACTGCCGCACGGGGCGGCACGGCCGGTACGGCCCTCAATAGGGGTGACGTTCGTAATACAGGCGGCGCAGGCCCTCCAGCAAGAGCGAGGGCAGCACGGCATCGAAGACGTCGGGGCTGATGCGCGCGATGGACGGGGCAAAGCCGCCCGTGGCCAGCACCAGGCAGTCACCGGGCAGGCCCTTTTTCAGGCGCTGCGTCAGGCCTTCCACCATGCAGGCGAAACCGAAGACCAGACCATGCTGGATACTCACCGACGTGCTGCGGCCGGGCGCGGGCTCCAGGGCGTCCACGTCCAGGTTGACGCGGGGCAGCTGGGCCGTTTCGCGCGCCAGGGCCGAGATGGCCGTGCGCGGGCCGGGAAAGATCAGGCCGCCGAGGTAGGCATTGCCGCTGATGCAGTCAAAGGTGACGGCCGTGCCGAAGTCCACCACGATGAGGGATTCCGGGCCGGGATGCAGACGGCGCGCCTCATAGGCGCCCACCAGGCGGTCGGCGCCCACTTCCTGCGGGCGCTCGTAATGGTTCTGCAGGGGGATGGGCATGTCCTGCGGCACCATCCACAGGGGGCAGCCCAGATAGCGCTGGACGGCTTCACGCAACAGGGGATCGAAGCCCGGCACCACCGACGAGGCCACACAGGCCGTGAAACGGGGCTCGGCACCGGCGTGGCGCAGCAGCTCCAGCAGGGTCAGGCCCAGACTGTCCGAGGTCTGGGCGGGGTCCGTGCGCAGATTGTAGGAGGTCATCACCCCCCGGGAGTCGGCCAGACCGACCTTGATGCAGGTATTGCCGATGTCGAAAAGAAGAAGCTCTGGCTGCATGTCATACTCCTTGGGGAACAGATGCCCCGCGCACAGGAATCCGCAGGCAGAAAGTATGCCAGAAAGCCCGCCCGTTCGCAAGGAAGGGCACGGCCCGTTGCCTGCCTGTCTGCCGTATGATCGAACCGGTGCCAGGGCTGCACATTACCCATGCTGCAGTCACGATGCCCGGCACGCTCCTTTCCTCTATCATCAGACCTCACCTGACCGAAGGATTTTCTAGGATTCGTCTTTTTCTGGAAAAAACAATCTGGAGATGATAACGTTCCCGTATCTCTCCCGACCTCAGGACATCACATAAACCCATTTCACGCCGGAGGATACAGATGGAGCAACTTTTTAGGGAATGCTGCGATTTTATTGATTCAGAATATAAACGCCTTGGGCATACTCTGGGCTATCGCTTTTTTTTGTGCCCTCGACGTCTGCTGAATCCCAAGACAAAGATACTTTATCTTGGCCTTAATCCCGGAGGTAAAGAAGACCTGCCTGAGCACCCGCATACCAGCTGTGAAAATGGCACGGCATTCTTTACGGAATCATGGAAGAACAACGTCCCGGGGACAGAAAATCTTCAAGTTCAAACGCAGCTACTATTTGAAAAATTGCGCAATCATCTTGGAATACACGGAATAACGACACGAGAATTCTCTGATTCCCACATTTTGTCTGCGTATTTTATCCCTTTCCGCTCTGATTCATGGGAATCTCTTCCTAAAAAAACAGAATCAATCAAAAGTGCCTGCAAACTTTGGGAAAAGATTTTTTCACATTGGATGCCAACATACATTATAACACTTGGACGTGATAACTATATACAAATAGAAAATTTTTTACTGAAAAACAACTTTACGGCATCTCCCATAGAAAATATTCCGTCAGGATGGGGATCTTACAGCCATCAAGTTCGGGCATTTCATCGAAAAGGACAAACTATTTATCTGGGAACACTCCTTCATCTTTCACGCTACAGCATAATGGGTAAAGCAAAATATGCTCCTGCTGTAGATACTTTTCTGACTAAGATGCACCTCAGCTAAATATGTCCCCGG
>OGNF01000576.1_pt1 | contig 39074 bp, 40 predicted proteins | sample 1573321 | NCBI WGS metagenome assembly OGNF01 (sample SAMEA2581911, study PRJEB24529) | metagenome | biome: Human gut stool | place: China | collected 2011 | reverse complement strand
TGGGAATAATAGTATTTTTCTTCAATCTGATTAGAAATTGAATCAATGTAAAAATGGCATTTAATAACAACGAGCCGGAAGTCTCTGATGTCTATGTGAAGCAGATTTTTCTGCACCAGTAATTGCTCTTCAGACATAGGCGAGGACCAGAAAATCAGCTCCTGTAAAAACTGTTTTCGGATATAAGATTCATTTTCATTGAAGTAGCTGCGAAGAACTTCATAGTTACTTTCCCGACGTCTGGAAGCTTCAAGTTTAGCTATTGCATGGCGTATGCAGGACAATGTTGATTCAGCATCGATAGGCTTTAAAATATAATCAAATACGTTATAACGGATGGCAGCCTGGGCGTATTCGAATTCAGAGTAACCTGTAATTAAAATCACCAGTATTTCAGGATATGTTTCTTTGACATACTGTGCCAGATCAAGCCCGTTTTTTACCGGCATGCGTATATCAGACAGCACAATATCAGGATGATGGGTTTCAATTATATCTATGGCAGTCGGTACCTCCGGTGCACATAAAATATCAGAAAACGAAAGCGGGCTTTCGGAAATAAGCTGAACAAGTTTTTGACGTTGGATATCTTCGTCATCTACAATTAGTATTTTCATAACAGGTCTCCTTTTTGGGTATACGTATTAAGATATGGGTTCCGTCTTTGAAATTTTTCTGTATGCTGATACCATAATTGTTGCCGTAAGTGAGGCGAAGTCTTTTTTGTATATTCACCAGACCGATACCATTGAAGCCGGTATCCTTATCGTCCGCATCAATGGAAGGATCCAAATGATTGATTTTGTCTATTATTTCTTCTGAAATTCCGCAACCATTGTCCTTTATATGTAAAATAACAGAAGAATCGTCATACCAGACATTTCTTAAGCTGGTTCCACCGGTATTTTTATATTCTCCTTCTTCAAAAGAATTAAAAGAACAAAGCATTTTTCTGACAAAATTATCGTTATGATCTTTAATTGTTATAGTATAATTTTGTCAGAAAAATGCTTTGTTCTTTCAATTCTTTTGAAGAAGGAGAATATAAAAGTATATGCCCTCAATATCCGTTGTACTTTCAGAATCAGGTTCCGAAGAAATATTTTCGGAAGCTGCGTCAGAATTGTTATGTTTATCGTCATTATACTTTTTGGCTTTGTGAATTATTATTGCAGTTGTAATAACCACAGCAATGAAGATAATCATAATTGCAATATAAAATTTTGTGTTGCGGCTTTTAAAAAAATCCTTAAATCCTCTTCTATTTGATATATATACCATATTTAATCCTTTTTATTTAATTTCAGGTTCATAAACTGTATAATTAAGTCTGCTGCATTTTCTATACCGACAGCACTGCTGTTGATGCACAAATTATAGCTTCTTGAATCCGCCCACTTCTTATTGGAATAAAAATTATAATAGCTTGCACGTTTTTTATTGGTCTTATTAATTATATCTTTTGCTTTAACCTCGTCGCAGCCATACATTTCAATAACACGTTTTATTTTAAAATCCATATCGGCACTTATAAATACTGATACAAGCCCGGGCATATCTTTTAAAGCATAATCGGCACATCGTCCTACAATGATACAGGATTCCTGCTCAGCAAGTTTTTTAATACACTCATATTGTGCCATAAATATTTTCTGATTCATAGGTACATCCATATATGATGAACCTGAATATCCCATCGAATATGTGTCCATAACAAGTGAATACAAGAAACTGTTAGTAGGTTTTTCATCATTGAATTTGAATAACTCTTCCGAAAGACCGCTTTCTTTTGCGGATAAAGCAAGAAGTTCTTTATCATAGCATTTTATATTAAGTTTTTCTGCCAATATTCTGCCTATTTCACGTCCACCGCTTCCAAATTCTCTTCCGATTGTTATAACGTAATTACCATTCATGCAGGAAATTCTCCCTTCTATTTGCGATTTCTTAATACGTCGAGTATCTTTTCAAAATATTCAGGTAATGGTGCAGAAAATTCCATATATTTACCTGTTCTCGGATGAATAAATCCAAGTACACCGGCATGTAAAGTCTGTCCCTCCAGTTCAAAAGGGCATCTGGCATTACAGTATACATTATCTCCAAGTAAAGGATGGGAAATACTTGCCATATGTACTCTTATCTGATGTGTTCTTCCGGTTTCTAATTTACATTTTATATATGCAAAATTTCGGAAATTTTCAAGCACTTCATAATGGGTAACTGCTTTTTTTCCGTTTTTGTAATTGATTGCCATTTTTTTCCTATCAACAGGATGTCTGCCGATTGGGGCATCTATGGTACCTTCTTTTTCTTTAAAACAATTGTGACAGATTGCATAGTAATATCTTGTAATACTATGTTCTTTAAGCTGTTCACTTAGAGAAATATGTGCTGCATCATTTTTACATGCAACTATTATTCCGGTTGTATCTTTATCTATCCTATGTACAATTCCGGGACGCATAACACCGTTAATTCCCGATAAATTATTGCTGCAATGGTACATAAGAGCATTCACAAGTGTTCCTGTATAATGTCCTGCCGAAGGATGTACTACCATGCCCTTAGGCTTATTTACAAGAATTATATCATCATCCTCATATACAATATCCAGGGGAATATTTTCTGCTACAATATTAATATCTTCAGGATAGGGAATCATAACTTTAATTAAGTCATTGTATGATATCTTATATCCGGTTTTGGTATTTTTATCATTAACACAGACATTTCCTGTCTCAATCAGTTTCTGGATGTATGAGCGGGAATAAGTTCTCTCATCTGAAGAAAGCATATCGGATAAAAATTTATCGATACGCTCTCCTTCTTGTGTTTTATCTATATTGAGTTCAATAATATCTTCAAATTCATTGTTATTCATTAACTTCTTTACTTTCTTTTTTCCTAATTTTAAGAAATTCCATATCTTTATCTTTGTAAACAAAAAATATAGAAATAACAAGACCTATCATAGAAAGACATACACATATGTCTGCAAAATTAAATACAGGGAAATTTATGAGATAAAAATCAATAAAATCGTCCACATATCCGTTCTTAATTCTGTCTATAAGATTACCTACGGCACCTGCTGACAATGTTACAAGAATAACTTTTAATAATCTGTATTTTTTATCTGACGGAATTTTGAAATATATATATATAATTCCAACAATCAGAACCAAGGTAAGGATAATAAAAAAAATCTGTTTACCGGACATTATTCCCCATGCTGCCCCGTTGTTCCTGATATAATTAAATTGTAACACATTCTTTATTACAGAAAATGTTCTTCCGTCTGCCAGCTTTGTTCTTGCAAGATATTTTGTAAACTGGTCAATAAAAATTAATATGCCAAATGCCAGAAAGGCATAGATATAATTTAATGTTCTTTTCATAATCCACCTGCTACCTTACAACTTCCTGTAATGATTCCAACATCTCACCTTCTGAAACATCATAATCAATATAAGCATCGCCAACTGCATTAAGAAGTACAAAACGTATCTTTCCTGCACTCATCTTTTTATCATTTTTGGAAACATCAACCACTTCATTTACCTTTATGCCTGATACCGTCATTGGATAATTGAAATCTTTAAAAAGCCTGATGGCACTTTCATATTCCGCATCGGTTATACTGCCTCTCTTCTTGCTTATATATAATGCACAAATCATGCCAAGTACAACACATTCTCCGTGATATAATGTAAAACCTGATAATTTTTCAATGGCATGTCCCAAGGTGTGGCCAAAATTAAGCAACATCCTGTCACCTTTTTCTGTAGGATCTTTTTCAACAACATTACCCTTAATCACACAGCTTTTATATATGATTTCTTCCAGACATCCGGGCTGCCTGCTCATAATATTGACAGTGTTATTTTTAATATAATCAAGATATTCTGAATCCTTTATATAGGCATGTTTTATTATCTCACCAAATCCGGAATTAAATATTCTCTCATCAAGTGTATTAAGTGTTGATATGTTGATATATACAAGCCTTGGCATATAAAATGCTCCTACCATATTCTTATAAGAATCAAAATCTACACCGGTCTTGCCGCCAATACTGCTATCCACCTGTGCTAAGAGAGTGGTAGGCACTTGTATAAAATCTATTCCTCTGAGATATGTTGCTGCGGTAAATCCTGTCAGATCACCAACAACACCACCGCCAAGAGCTACAAGAATATCTCTTCTTTCAAATTTATTAAGAATAAGAAATTCATATAAAGATTTTACAATATTAAGATTTTTATTCTTTTCACCGGCTTCAAAAACATATTCTGTAATACAATCAGACACTTCTGCAAGACTATTTTTAACCGTATCAAGATAGAGCGGAGCAACAACAGAATCAGAAACAATGCATATTTTTCTTCCTTGTAAATTAAGTCTTACAAACTCATCTTTCATATCTTCAAATGAATTTTTAATAACAATATCATATATCGGATTATTATCACGATGAATAGTTAATCTCTTAGCCATTATAAACTCCTAACTTATGTATATTTATTAATAGTTATCATTATCCTGCCCTTTTTGGTCTCGGACAATGTATCCATATAACGTATTTTTCCAAGCCCACGAACAGAAATAATATCGCCGGCCTTAAGATTATAAGCGTTACTTGTTATTATACGTCCGTTCACAGATACCTTACCATCAATAATATATGATGTAATATGACTTCTTGAACCGTTAAAGCCAAGAGCAATAACCGCATCAAGTCTCAAAGAAGCTACGCTTCCTTTTATGACCTCATAGGATGGTTCATAGATAAACTCTTCATTGCTTATTTCTGTAACAGTTACATATGTATTACGGATTTTTAACAGATTATCAGTCAAATATTCTGCAATACTTTTCATGCAGAATATATATGCACAATTATCATACAAAAGTATATCTCCCACTTTATCCCTCTTAATACCTAATCCCATAATAGAACCAAGATAATCCCTGTGATTCAGCTTCTCAGTAAAATGAAGATTGCGTGGCGTAACTTTTAGTGTCAAAAAAGGTAAATCAGAAATTTCTGAATCCTGTGGAAGAAACATAATAACTTTTCTCTCGGCAAGCTCGTACCCACCATCAAATCTGTACTGAACCGGTGGAAGCTCCCTGATTACGGTATTAAACAGATTCTGTTTATATATATCCAGAAAATCCGTGGAAGTCGGCACATTCCTATAATAACAGTTATTCGCAGCTTCCATAAATCTGTTACATACCATCCTGTCGTCATTTTCCATTAAAAATCAAGTCCCTGTGAAAATGCAAAATCATTCAGGTCGGATTCCGTAAAATCTCCGGACAAATCAACATTACGTGGAGTAACAATGAAAATATACCTGGAAATCTTCTGAAGCTTTCCATCTATTGCATGCGTAACTCCTGAAATAAAATCAACTATACGCTGTGCAACGGCAATTTCAATTCCTTCAAAATTAAGTAATACTGATTTGCCTTCTAATAAAGTATCAGCAATTTCCCTGCTGTCTGTATCATAATTATTAGGTTTAAATAAACATACTTCCATACTTGAGCTTGTGACCCTCCTCAAATTAACAATTTTATTACTGCTTGACTTAGCCTGACGTTCCGAAACATTCTTCCTAGGTCTGACTTTTTCAACCTTTTCTTCTTCATCGTCATCATCATAAGTGTCTTCCTTAGTTGAAGCTTTACGCATTCTTCTAGAGACACGTTCTTCTTCCACTTCGTCATCATCCATCATATCATCATCTTCATATTCGTCATCATCTGATGAAAGCTTCATCTTGTCTAATAAATTATCAAATAATTTCATAAAAAATCTCCTTAGTTATATTGAATAATCTCTTTCTCCAAAAATGGCCGTACCGACTCTGATATGTGTCGCGCCTTCTTCTACAGCCACCTCAAAATCCCCTGTCATACCCATCGACAGAAAATCCATACTTGTATTATCAATGTTTTTTGCTTTCAAGTCAACACATAATTGCTTTAAAGCCTTGAAATATATTCTGTTATCTTCCGGATTGTCCGTTATAGGAGCACTTGTCATAAGTCCACGAACTGTAATATTAGGAAGTTTTGCTATTTCGACAAGTGCGGCTTCGGTTTCTTCTGCTTTAAATCCGTATTTGGACTCTTCACAGGCAATGTTGACCTCCAGTAAAACAGGTACGCTTATTCCAAGCGTTGCCGCATCTTTACTAATCTGTTCCGCTAATCTGATTGAATCTACTGAATGAATCAGACATGCCTCTCTGATTACCGTTTTAACTTTATTTCTTTGAAGGTGTCCAATCATATGCCACTTAATATCCTTTGGCAGGACTTCTGATTTTCTGTCAATTTCCTGAACTTTATTTTCACCGAATTCCCTGATTCCTGCATCATAGACCTGCTTAATCAGTTCAACCGGTTTGGTCTTGCTTACTGCTATCAAGGTAATATCTTCCGGATTACGTCCTGCCCTTTTTGCAGCATTTTCCATTCTTTCGATTACTTTTTTTAAATTATCCGTTACCATTCCATCCTCCTATATAAGCTCATCTTCTTTTACCGTACTGTAATCCAGTACAATATGGTCATATACTTTAAGTCCATAAGCAGAGCCTTGTTTTATAATGTAGTATTCATTATTACGGTCTATTATATCTACCTTTCTGAACTGCGTATAGCCTTTATTGACGCAGTACACACCCGGTAATTCTCCTATAGTACCTATTACATACTGTTCACCTGTCTCAGCATCGGCAATTATATCACCATTTGAAAAATCAGACATTGAAACATAATAATATTTGTCATCCGAATCATAAATTGTCGCATTAACAGGTTCGGTTTCCATCTCACCGTTTGATTTGTAATATATCCTTACAAAATTATTGGATTCGGTAAGAAATTTAAGAGGTATTGTGTAAAAATTTTTCTTTAAAACCGATGTAATAGGAATTTTAAGTCCTGTTTTTGATGATTCAACAATCTCTATATCAACATAACGTTCCTCAGCAAAATTAATCATATATTTATTGAGCTTCAGTTTTCCGTATGTATTGCCTCCTGATTTAATCATCTCAAAACCTGCCTGACATTCTATATCATCATTACTGAATCTTATATTAACAGATGTTTTGTCTGCAAATGCCGCAATATCACTCTCATTCAGTTTAATATAAATATACCATGTATCGGATGAAATCAGTCTGTATGCCAGGTCTCCGGTATTAATAATTTCACTGTCCCTTAAGCTTGTCTGCGTGTAACTTTCTTTTTCTGAGTATGCTTTATCGATTCCTTCATCGTTAATTCCTTCATATCCGTCTGTTGTAAACATTACAATTCCTGTATTTTTAGCTGTTACCTTATGGAAAAGAGACGTATTACCGGATTCTTCAATAAGTTTGTCCAGTTCTTTAAGGATAATATTGTAATGTGAACGGTTAAGCTTTGATTCTATTTTATTCTTGACTTCATACAGGTTTCCGTATGTATTTTCTGAATAGGATGAAGTATATCCTGATAAAAGATTCTTAATATCTTCAACAGTCCTGTCAGGTAATGAATCTTCTGAATACTTTGACAGTAGCTCTGATATATGTCCTGTTTCATCAACAGAATAAATAACCGTAACCTTATCAGTTTTTTCCTTGTCATCCAGATAATAATTGATATTACCGGAATATTCCGATTTTACAATCTGCTCATCCCTTGCTATAATTCCCGAATATACATTATTAAGAGATAACGAACCTTTGTTCACTTCGTAAATCACAACTTTATCACTTGCGGCATATATAATAACAGAAATAGCAAGGTATAATATAATTACAATAAAAACCACATAGCCTATATTAAAATCTATTTTTTTATTAAATTTGACAATGTTTCCCCGTCTACCCATAACATGCTCCATTCAATTATTTCAATATTATATTTTACCATTCTTTGCATAAAATTTCTATGATAAAATTCAAAAAAATGAAAATGATAATAGTATCTTATAAAGGAGGATATTATCAATGAATTCAAGGTTTTTCGACTATTGTTGTCTGGTTCTTGTACTTATAGGTGCAATCAACTGGGGCTTGGTAGGTTTTTTCAAATTTGATCTGGTTAAGGCAATTTTTGGCAACATGACAGTTGTATCAAGAATTATATATGCAATTATCGGATTAGCCGGACTTTACCTTATCAGCTTATTTGGCAGAATCAGAGGATTTGGAGAAGACTAATAATATCATTAAAAAACGGTCACTTTATTGTGACCGTTTTAATCTTCTTATTCATTGTCTGCGTAGCTTTTTTTTTCAACCGGTATTTTATTAAGTAAAGCTGATAAATCCTTATACATAAGCGAATTAGATTCAGCACGCATCGTTATTATAATATATTTATGTCCGTTATTGGATTCTGCAAGCATTACATAACTACGCCTTGCAACTTCCGTATAGCCTGCTTTGCCTCCATATACCTTAATCCCATCAGGTGTAGCATACGAACCTGTAAGAAAACCGTTTGAATTGGTATATGAACAGCCTATAGAATAATCTCCATATGCTGTCTTTCTTGTGAAAGAACCTGTATATTTCATGCAGGAAAGTGTATCAACGAATTTACTGTATTTAATTGCCTCATTAAATATCAGATATAAGTCGTAAGCTGTTGTATAATGATTGTCATTATAAAGTCCGTGAGGATTAACAAAATTAGATTCTGTTGCTCCTAACGATTTAGCTTCTTTATTCATTAAAGCTACTGCATCCGACATATTATCCGCAGCGAACAAAGCCAGAACCGCAGCTGCATCATTACCGGATTTCATAAGTGCACCATGAATCGCTATATCAAAAGGAATCAGGTCCCCCTGTCTGAAATCACACATAACAACATTATTTTCATTAATAATAACTTCATCACCGACTTTTCTCACACTGTTCGCATCACCATATTTTATTGCAATTAATGACGTAAGAATCTTTGTTGTACTTGCCGGATATTCCTTTTTATGAGGATTTTTCTGGAAAAGCACTTCACCTGTATTTACATCAACAAGCAATGCAGCATCTGAAGTTATTTCATCGCTTCCCGGAGAATTAACCGCATCTGCTCCTACAACCGCAATTTTGGATGAAAAACCATCGGTATATGTCAAAGGAATGTCCGCATACAACTCGGCACCACTGTTATTAACCGTATATTGATTAGCAATTTTATCCGCACTTTTACCACATCCGAATAAAGATAATGTCATAATACCGGATAATACTATTTTTAAAAGTTTGTTTTTCATATCAAGCACCTTATTTGAATATTTCACGCCAGTCCAAATCTCCTCGGTCCAGCGATTTAATCAGCATTTCTGCTGTGGCAAGATTCGTTGCCAAAGGAATATTGTGTATATCGCATAATTTGAATATATTACTTGCATCAGGCTCATGCACTCTCGGAGTCAACGGATCTCTTAAGAAGATAACCATATCGATATCATTTGTCTCAATCTGGGAACCCAACTGCTGTTCGCCGCCCAAATGACCTGCAAGATATTTTTTTACAGTAAGATTAGTAACTTCTTCAATAAGTCTTCCTGTAGTTCCTGTTGCAAATAACTCATGCTTACTGAGGATTCCCCTGTAAGCAATGCAGAGATTCTGCATAAGTTTTTTCTTGGAATCATGTGCGATTAAACCTATATTCATTCATTGTCTCCTCCAATACTGTTTTTTTAGTTATTCTTACACTTAATACAAGACCCATTCCCGCATATATAGTCACCAATGAACTGAGACCATAACTAAAAAACGGTAAAGGAATACCGGTATTAGGAAGAATTTCTGTTACTACACCAATATTTATAAAAGTCTGAAGGGCTATAAGTGCCGCCATACCAAAACAGATTATCCGTCCCGGCATATCAAGTGCTCTCGCACCTGTAATTATACATTCAATTGTTATAGCAAGAAGCAGCCCTAAAACAATGCAGCTTCCTACAAAACCCATCTCTTCTCCTACAATCGAAAATATAAAGTCTGTCTGCGGTTCTGCTATATAATTACCATTCTTAACGGAATCTGAACTGTCATTATATAAGCCTTTTCCATAAAGCTCTCCCGAACCGATTGCAAGTACCGCATTATCTTGCTGATATCTTAAATCATCGTATTTATCAGGATTAATAAATGATAAAATACGATTAAGCTGATAGTCCCTAAGCAGTTTCTGATTAGGTGTCTGAATATAGATTATGGCCCCAACCAGAATAGGAACCGCTATGGCAAAAATAATACCAAACTTCTTATAGCTGAAACCAGATATAAAAAGTACACCAAAGAATAATCCTAACATAAGTATAGTGGTTGATAAATCCGGTTCCTTCACAATTAATCCCATTACAAGCAATGTAAACAGTGAAGATATCAGAAAATTTTTCCATTTTTTAATATTATCCTGATTCTTACCATATAGCCATGCCCAGAACAAAATCATTAATATCTTGGCAAATTCTGAAGGCTGGATATTGATTCCGGAATCCGAACCTATTGGTATCCATCTTTGGGCACCTTTTACATTTTTGCCGACTCCCGGTATAAGAACCAGAATAAGCAAAAATACACATACACCATATTCTATCCAGTGTAAATTCAAAAGAAACCTGTAATCAATTACTGATAAAGCCAACATTATAATTGCACCGAGAATCATACCTATCAACTGCTTCATCTGATAATTCTGTCCTGGTGCTGCACTTCCAATTACAATAATTCCCAGCAATGTAAGCGAAATTATAAAGAAAATCAATCTGAAATTATAATATTTTAATTTAAAGTGAATATTTTTTAGCTTTTTCATAATCTTTTAAATTTACTGTTTGCTTCTATTTTTTAAGTCTTTAATCGGAATATTTGCAAATAAAGCAGGAACTGTGCCATTGCTTGTCTCAGACTGTGTCTGTGTAATCTGAATGTCAAGTCCCTCAACATCAATATCCATATACTTGGAAATAACATTAATAATGTCATTCTTAATCATTTCCATTACATCAGGAGAACAATTAGCCCTATCGGATACAAGTAAAAGTTTTAATCTGTCTTTAGCTACGCCTCCGGAATTTTTCTTTTTAAATAACTCAAATAATCCCATAATATATCTTCTCCCTATTTATTTTTCTTAAACAATTTTGCAAAAAATCCCGTTTTACCATTTAAATCAAGTAATGGAACATCCTCACCTATAATTCTGCGGCAGATATTCATATAAGCTTTTCCTGCAAGGGTATCACTTCCTACAAGAGGCTCACCCTGGTTAGTAGAAATAACGATGTTTTCATCATCAGGAACAGCACCTATCAAATTAACAGAAAGAATATCTACAACATCTTCTATTGACATCATATCACCTTTCTTAACCATATCCATACGGATTCTGTTTACGATAAGATCTGTTCTCTTAATCTCGTTAGCTTCAAGAAGACCGATAATACGGTCAGCATCTCTTATTGCCGATACTTCAGGGGTTGTAACAACAAGTGCTCTGTCGGCACCTGCAATAGCATTCTTAAAGCCCTGTTCGATTCCTGCAGGACAATCAAGGATTATGTAATCAAATTCTTCCTTAAGCTCATCTATAAGTTTCTTCATCTGTTCAGGTGTAACGCTTGTCTTATCTCTTGTCTGTGCTGATGGAAGAAGATAAAGATTGGCATATCTCTTATCTTTAATTAATGCCTGTTTAATTCTGCAGTTGCCTTCAACAACATCTACAAGATTGTATACTATTCTGTTTTCAAGACCCATTACAACGTCAAGGTTTCTTAATCCTATATCTGTATCAATTAATATTACTTTTTTATTTAATTTAGCCAGACCGGTACCTACATTTGCAGATGTTGTTGTTTTACCAACACCGCCTTTACCTGATGTAACAACTATAACCTCACTCATTTTGTTTCCTCCATTTATATAATACTTATTTATTATGCTATTTTTTTGTGCCATAATCAACTAAAAATTGTATTTTTTTGTGCTTTTTATATTCTTATATCGTCAAGTATGGTTTTATCTAACTTTTCAATATAAATATTACCATCCTCAACAAAGGCAATCATAATTCCGTCACCCATTTTTTTAGGTTTGCCGTTATTATCGTCACTTCTTGCAATTGTATCACCGATTCTAATCTGAATCGGAGCCATTTCAAGTGCGACAACAAATGCATCCTCATTACCATTGGCTCCGGCATATATATTACCTTTAAGCGAACCGAGTATGATAACATTGCCTTTTGCGATAACTTTTGCACCCGGATTTATATCTCCCAGTATTATAATGCTGCTTTCAGACTCAAGCATCTGACCGGAACGGAGTGTTCCTTTATAGAACTGTCCGGTCTGTGATGAAATCTCCTCAAGCCTTTCTTCAACAGCTTTTTTAAAGCATTGTTCTCTTATTTCATTGTTATCAATAACACATACAATATTAAGCTCGGAATTGGCTGCAATGATGTCAAGTACATCACGCTCTTCTTCGGATGAAAGTTTACGACCTTCAAACGAAACTGCCATATTGGCTTTATCAAAAAACTTCGTAGCACTTTTAAATTTGTTGGCAATATCTTCCCTAAGCTGTGCAAAAGGTATCTTATCATCAAGCACAACCACTATTCCATATTTATTGCCTTTAATAATTACTGAATTATTCATCGGTTCAGCCCCCTATTCATTAATAATAAAATTTGTATTAACATCAAAATACACTGATGAAGGTATTTCTGTATCATAATAAGATGCCATCGCGTAGTATGCCATAATACCTGCATTTGAAGCGGCATAAGCATATGGAAGCATTACTGTTGTCACTACCTCAGCCTGTCCTTCGTCATTCTGTGAGAACATAACATAACATGCGTGGTTACCTCTTTTTTTGTCCTCTTGTGCTGTTCCTGACTTACCGCATACCTTTACAGGAAGCCTGTTTGTAAGCATTGAAATCGCACCTTCGGATATAACTCTTGCCATACCGTTTTGCACGGTTGTCCATGTCGCATCCGACACGGAATCCGCTTTGTTTGCCACATCCGGTGTAAATTCTTTTATTACATTTCCGTCGCTATCCGTGATTTTTCCAATAAGATTTGAATTGTATACGGTGCCACGGTTGGCAATTGTCGAAACATATCTTGCAAGGTTTAATGAGGTATATGCATTAGTACCCTGACCGATAGCAGATGATGCCGGGTTATAGTCGGAAGCTCTTGGTGCCGCTTCCTGAATCTGGATACCTGTTTTGGTAGCAAGTCCAAGCATTTCGGCATATTTTTTCAACCTTGACAAGCCGTAATCAAAACTTAAACTTCCGTCAGAGGTAAAACTCAGTCTGTATCCAAGTTCACAGAAATATACGTTGCATGAACGCTGCAATGCTTCCTCTGTGGCTAAAGGACCATGTTCATTAGGATAATTCCAACATTTTATGTTAGGTGTAATTGAATCAAAAATACCTTTGCAATATATGGTATCATTCGATGTTATTATTCCTTCTGTCAAAGCAGCAACAGCAGTCAGCGGTTTAAATGTTGAACCGGGAGCAATCCTGGTGTGGGTTGCACGGTTTACAAGCGGTGTTGATTTATCATTTAACAAAGATTTGTAGTATGTCGAATCAATGGTTCCTGAAAAAAGATTAATATCATAACTTGGATATGACACCAATGCGATAATATTTCCTGTATTAGGGTCTTCCATTACGCACGAACCGGAACAAGGGTCAAGCGCAAGCTGCGCCGGAGTTATCTCAAGACTGCTTATCTTATTTTTAACAAATTCATAAGGTGACGCACCGTTTGAAATTGCCACATATTCAGAATCTGTATGCTTTACCGCATCCTGCTCCATAAGTATCATACACATAAGTCTGCCTGGTATTGTTCTGTTCAGAATAAGTTCTTTATATATGAGTTTGTTAAGTTCTGAATCCTTGGTAATCTCTTTCATAACAAGCTCATTAATAACAGCTATTACCTCATCTGTTGTAGGATATTCCGTACTTACGTCAAGGTTGTTGATATTAATCCATTCGTTACTTATTGCACCTTCAAGATATTCTTTTAAAGAAATTGTACCATCGGACCACTTCTTGCTTAATTCATCCTCTGAAGATATTTTGTCCTTACTAAGAATGTCTTTTTCGATAAGGAGTGTCCTTATTCTTTTAATGTACTCCTTCATATCGTCTGAAAGTTCATTATAAGGTGTTCCGTTCTGCATTTCAGCCAGAATTGTGTTAAGAATTTCTGCTTTTCTTGAACTGAAAACAGAATATACATTCTTTGCAGCCTCCGTATCTGATTCTGCTATCTTGTCCATATCTATCATATTGTTGTCAATAAAGGCAAAATATACCCTTGTTACAGGCATAACAATGTCCCCGGAAAGTCCGGCATTTGTCTCATCACCCTCAACTATATTGGTTATAAGCGTTTCTGCAAGACGTCTTTCAAGCAGGTTGTAAATTTTTTCCTGTAATTTTACATCAATGGTAAGGTAAATATCATTTCCTACCTGTGCGTCTTCCTGAGCTGTTATCTCCTGAACCCTGCCCAATGTATCAACAAGCATTGTCGTAGTTCCTTTTTTTCCTGCAAGAACAGTTTCGTAAATAGACTCAATTCCTGATTTCCCTACAACATCATTAGCAGTATAATCAGGATTGGAAAGTTTAAGTTCTTCAAGTTCTGATTCACTTACTTTTCCGGTATATCCGATTATATGTGCAATATACTTGCTGTAGTTATATTTTCTGAGATATTCTTCCTCAATACCTACACCTGTAAGTTCTGATGAAGATTCAAGAATTGCAGCCATTGTCTGTTCGGAAACATTCCTTGCAAGTGTAAAAGATATATATCTCTTATATGAATTGACAGAAAGATTATATCTGACATAAATAATGTCAAGTGCTGTTTTGTCATCATATTTGCTGTCAATGCGATATCTTGTCTTTAATTTCTTTATAAGATCGTATTCCGTAATGTTTTTTTCTTCTTCAGTAAGTTCTCCTACTGACTTTTTCCCAAGTATATCCCTTAAAAATCTCTGAAGGCTGTTTCCTTCAATATTATATCTGTATGTTCCGAATTCTGTATATTCTATAGGAAAATCAAAATTAAGATTATCCCCGTTTTCCTCTATTATTGATATCGTCTTTGCGATAATCTCATTAAGTGTCTCATTTCTTACTTTTGTTGAATCATAATATCCGCAATCCTCAATTACCACTGAGTAAGCAAGTTCACTGTAAGCTAATAGTTCACCGTTCTTATCGTAGATATTGCCTCTTGGTCCCACAGTTGCAATCTCTCTCTGGGCTTTCATTGTATAGTTCTGTTTGTAATATTCGCCCTTTACAATCTGTAAGCTGAAAAGTCTTGAAAGAAGAATCCCAAACAATACAATCACAACAAGTACAAAAGGTACTATCCTCGATGTAAAAAAATGCTTAAGCCCCGATCCGAGGTCCTTAAGAAACTGAGTTATTGCTTTTAACCGCATCGTGAACCTCCTTCTTTTTTTCAAGCAGAATCAGTTTTCTGTTAATAAAATATACAAATACATATGCAAAAATAGTTATTACACCGGTATATATTATCTCAGGAAATATAATCCTTACGACATAAAATCCGAAAGACAATTTATTCCGTACAAGAAATCCTGTTACAAAAACAGCTATTCCGTATAAAAAGTCACATGATAAAACCAGGATTATCGGAAAAATAAGCTGTTCCTTAACATATTCCTTATGGAAAATACCATTTAAGAATCCGGCAAGCATATAAAGAAGTGCTGTAAATCCTATTATCTTACCGGCCATTATGTCAACAAGCAGTCCACTGAAAAATCCGGTAAAAATCCCTGACGCACGGCCTCTCATATAACCTACGATGCATGTAAACATAAGTATAAGATTAGGTGTTATTCCTGCAACCGAAAGCGCACTTGCGAATAAAGTACATTGTAATGCATATAATATGATTATTGAAATAAAACTAATTATAAAACGTCTCATACAGCCTCTATTTTACAGTATCACCTGTTATCTTTTTTTGTGTTATGATTAAAACTTTCTGGATATGCTTAAAGTCCACGGCCGGAATAACATATCCTGACTGGGTAAGGTTATTTGAATCTGTTTCTATATCTTTGGCGTATCCGATAAGTATGCCCGGAAGGAACTTTTTACTTACATTGGATGTAACTATCATATCTCCGTCCGATATTTTTACATCTGCATCAAGATAACTTAACCTTAAATAACCGTCTTCAATAAGCTTTAAATCACCGCTTACGGCACATACATCCGATGTGTTCATAAGCATTGAGCTTACTTTACTTTCATCATCAATAATGCTTCTGACAAGGGAATATTTTTCGGAAACCTTATATACAATACCTACAAGACCATTTCCTGCGATTACATTCATATCAACTTCTATACCGTCTGCCGAACCCTTATCTATGATAAAAGTATCATACCAGCTGTCGGAATTTCTTCCAATTACATTGGCACCGATCTTCTCATATGACGAATAAACATTGTCTATTTTGTACAATTCCTTCAGATCGTTATATTCTACCTGTTCCAGTTTCATTTTAATATTTTCTTCTTCAAGCTCACTGAGTTTGGTTTTTAATTCATCATTTTCTTTCTGCAGATTTTCTACTGACTGGAACAAATCTTTTTTTTCCGTAAGCCATGAACCGATTCCATTAATTCCTTTCTGGAGAGGGATTATGATGGAACCTGTCACTTTTTGAAGTGGTTTAGTTAACTTATCCGTAAAAAATGTAATGCCTATAAGTAAAAAACATACGCAGGCAAGTATTGTAAGCCATGTTTTGGGCGAAAGAAAAAATTTAAACTTTTTTTTCATAGATTTTCCTTAAATATTAGTCAATAATTCTATCCTTAGGTATATAAGCAATTTCATTATATTTTTCATCATCAATTATTGTTTTGATACCTTTAACAACACATTCCGAAGGATTGTCCGCAATATTCACATGAAGTTCGGTCTCTCCGTTAATAAGTTCGCCAAGTCTGTTTATGGCAGATGAACCTCCGGTAAGATATATTCCCGTGTCAATGATATCTGCCGATAATTCAGGTGGGGTTCTCTCAAGAATTGATTTAATAGAATCCACAATCTGATTGATAAAATCTTTAAGACATTCGTATACAATATCCGAAGATATAGTACAGTTTGTAGGCAGACCTGTAACAACATGTCTTCCATAAACGTTTACGGTTGTCTCTTCCTGCTTAATTGCGCTTCCAAGCTGACATTTTATATATTCTGCTGTCTTGGAACCGATAACAAGATTATATTTTTTTCTTACGGCACTTATTATCTGGCTGTCAAGCTTATTTCCACCAAACTTAACGGCTTTGCTTAGTACGATTCCGCCGAGGGAAAGTACTGAAATCTCGGTAGTATCTGCTCCGATATTAACAACCATTATTCCTTTCGCATTATTAACATCAACGCCGGCTCCGATTGCATCTGCAACAGGCTTGTTGATTACATATACTTTCTTAGAATGTACCTTAGGGTCTTTTGTCAGTTCAAAAAATGCTCTTTTCTCAACCTCTGTAATATCCGTAGGAACTGCTATATAATAATCAGCAGGCATTATTTTTTTGGTATCATGACTGATTTTTTTGATAAATTCTATAAAAAGTGTCTGCATATTATCAAAATCGGCAATCACACCACATTTAACCGGAAAAGATACCTTGATATTATCAGGTGCTTTTTCGTACATTTCAAAAGCTTCATCACCAAATGCAAAAACCTCTGTTTTGTTTGCTATGGCTATTATGTTCTTTTCGTTAAGGAATGTATCTTTATCTTTGTGGTATATTTTGATATTACTGGTTCCTATGTCCAGTCCGTAAATATTCTTTGCCATATTTTTACCCTCAAATCTTTCTAAATCATGTCTTGTTCTTTTAGGCTTATGTATCTATTATCACCAATAATAATATGGTCAATCAATGGGATTCCTACAAGTTCTCCTGCTTCTTTGAGCTTTTTCGTACAAATGGAGTCCTCCCTGCTTGGGGTGGGGTCCCCGCTGGGATGATTGTGTACAACAATAATATATACCGCACCTTTACTAAGTGCGTATCGGTACACTTCCCTTGAGGTAATACATGTATAATTAACAGTACCGGTGGATAGTATTTTCTCATTAATAAGTTCACATTTGGTATTGAGCAACAATACCATAAAGCACTCATATTCCAGGTGCCTTAATTCCTCCATACAGTAATCAGCAGCATCCTTTGACGTATTGAAAACTGTTCTCTTAGCCATTGTTGCCTTTGAAATGCGCGATGACAATTCTCCTATACACTGAAACATTATCGATTTAACTTTACCGATTCCGTCTATGGAACAATAATCCCTTTGTGTAAGGTGTTTTAATCCAAGGATCCCCATATTGCCGGAAAGCTTAAATAACTCTTCGGCAACCTGGATACAGTTCTTGTCTTTTGTACCGCTTCTGATAATAACAGCTAAAAGCTCCACATCCGTGAGACTTGCCGCACCATATCTTTCACATTTTTCGTATGGTAAAAGTACGTTTTCTTCTGTGCTAATTTTCCTCAAATATATCTCCTTCTGCAAAAAGAAGATTCACAAGAAAAAAATCCCTTACCACTTATAATAACATACTTTAATTATAATTTCTATTCCAATTCTAATAATTTTTGTAAACTCATCATAATTCCGAATTTGGCGTGATACCAGGTGAGCCCACCCTGGAAAAATACCGTATAAGGAGGACGAAGCGGTCCGTCTGCTGACAACTCTATTGATGAACCGGAAATAAAAGCACCCGCAGCCATTATAACTTTGGAATCATATCCGGGCATATCCCATGGTTCCGGAGTAACATGGCTGTCAACAGGTGCTGCAGCCTGAATTCCCTTACAGAATGCTATGAGCTTTTCAGGTGTTTCAAGCTCAACTGCCTGTATGATATCATAACGTTCTTCTGTTCCGTTCGGAATAACCCTGTATCCAAGTTTTTCATAAAGACGTGCCGCAAAAATCGCACCCTTTAATGCACCTGCTGATACCGTAGGTGCAAGAAAAAGTCCCTGATAAAACGAGGGATTAACACCAAGAGACGCTCCCAGTTCACTTCCAAGTCCCGGCGCAGTAAGTCTGAATGCCGCATTATCCACATACTCTTTTTTACCGCATATGTAACCTCCGACCGGTGCAAGTCCACCGCCCGGATTTTTTATAAGAGAACCTACAACCATATCTGCACCTACGTCGGATGGTTCTATTGTTTCAATAAACTCACCGTAACAATTGTCAACCATACATATTATATCCGGTTTAATGTCCTTTATAAACTTAATGAGTTCTCCAATCCTTTCAACAGAAAGTGTAGGTCTGTCAGCATATCCTTTCGATCTTTGAATTGTAACAAGTCTGGTCTTTTCATTAATTCCTTCACGGATTGCATCATAATCAAAGCTTCCGTCTTTTTTCAAGTCGACACCGTTATATGTTATTCCGTATTCCTTAAGGCAGCCTTTTTCTTCACGGATTCCTATTACACCCTGTAATGTGTCATAAGGAAGGCCTACAGGTGAAAATATTTCATCTCCCGGTCTTAAATTGCCCGCTAATGCAACCGTAAGAGCATGGGTTCCACAGGTTATCTGAGGACGGACAAGTGCAGCTTCCGTATGGAACACATCCGCATATACCTGTTCAAGTGTATCTCGTCCTATATCGTTATAACCGTATCCGGTAGAGGTTCCCAGGTGTGCCTCGCTTACCCGGTTTTTCTGCATGGCGTGAAGTATTTTTAACTGGTTATATTCAGCAATAGCATCAATTTGTTTAAAACGTTCCTTAAGTCCGTTTTCTGCTTCTTCTGCCATTTTAAGGACTTTTTCAGAAAGCCCCATTTTAAGATATAAATCGTAAATTTCTTTGTTCATTATATAATATTTTTCTCCTTTATCATTTCAAGCATATATTTTAACAACTGGTCTTTATTATCAAACTCTTGTAATTCCAACATTGTAACTTCTTTTTCACGTCTGGACCATGTAAGCTGTCTCTTGGCAAAATGCCTGGTATCCAGTTTTATTTTTTTTCTGACATCATCTAATGTAGCCGTGCCATCAAAATATTCAAAAAATTCTCTGTAACCGATAGCCTTCATTGATGTCATATCTTTGGTGCAGCCGTGTTTAATAAGTCTTATGACCTCATCTGTCAGTCCCATGTCAAACATCATATCCACACGCCTGTCAATTCTGTCATAGAGAACTTCCCTGTCATTATTAAGCACAAAATACAAAAAGTTGTAAGGTGATTCGTTTTTCTTCTGCTCTTCATTGTGTTCTGATATTTTCTTACCGGTCTGTTTAAAATATTCAAGTGCTCTTATTACACGTTTTTCATTATTAAAGTGTATCTCTTCTGCTGATTTTTCGTCAACAGTCCTTAGCATATCGTGTATATATTCCTTGCCTTTTTCCTCTGCCAATCCGTAAAGATATTCCCTGTATTCTTTATCTTCATCAGATTTCTCGAATTCTATATCGTAAAGAACTGACTGGATATAGAACCCGGTTCCGCCTGTAATTATAGGTATATGTCCTCTTTCATAAATTTTTTCCATTGCTCTACAGGCATATTCTTTAAAAAGAAATACATTAAATTCATCTTTAGGTTCAAGGATATCAATAAGGTGATGTGGGACTCCCTGCATCTCCTCATTTGTAATTTTAGCTGTTCCGATGTCCATCTCCTTATATACCTGCATGGAATCAGCACTTACTATTTCTCCGTTTACAGCTTTTGCTAATTTAATTGAAAGCTCTGTCTTTCCTACTGCCGTAGGTCCCGTCAATATTATAAGTGGTTTTTTCATACTATTCTTTTAAACTTCTTTTCCAATTCATATTTACTGATGGTGATAAATGTAGGTCTGCCGTGAGGACAGTTATATGGATTTTCAAGTTCCATAAGTTCATCCATAAGTTTTTCCATTTCTTTTATGTTAAGCCTGTTATTACCCTTAACTGCAGCTTTACATGACATTGTTGCAATTCTGTTTTTAATTGTTTCAGGGGTGTTCTTACCATAATCAATACATAAAGAATCCATTATTTCCGTAAAAATTTCTTTTGGGTCTGCTTCTGAAAAATCAGCCGGTATTCCTCTTATGGCAAGTTCACCTCCGCCAAAATCTTCTATTTCATATCCGAATTGTGCAAGGTATTCTTCGTTATCCTTGTATACATTCTGTTCCTCTGTGGTCAGCGAAAAAACAACGGGTGGATTAATCATCTGTGATGTGATTGACCTGTCATTGTACCGCTTCATAAAACGTTCAAACAATACCTTTTCATGTGCGGCATGCTGGTCTACTATATACATACTGTTTTCAAATTCCATAATCCAGTATGTGTCAAAAAGCTGGCCTATTATCTTAATATCTTTCTTGTTTTCTTTTTTTAACAGTTCATTTACTTTAAACAGTTCAAGCTGTTTTGGTTCTTCCTGTTGTTTTATTTCTTTCACAACTTCTTCATATACAACTGCTCTTTTTGTCTCAAAAGGCTCAGGCATTCTTGCCGAAACCAGAGGTTTTTTTACTTCAGGAACTTTTCTGACAATAACATGTTCTTTTTCATTTACTGTTTCAGGCTGTTTTTCTACCGCCTTTTCATAATTTACAACAGTATCCGGTTCTTTTTTATTATATTCAACTTTTAAAGGTTCTTCTTTTTTCGCTTTTTCAAGATTAATCTCAGGTATCAGTTCCCTGTGTGTAAGTGCAAGAAGTATACTTTCTTTTACATTATTGTATATTTCCTGTTCATTTGAAAACCTCAATTCCATTTTTGAAGGATGTACATTAACATCCAGAAGTTCCGGATTAATTGTAATGTGAAGGGATGTAAAAGGATATTTGTGCTGCATTATAAAGCCTGCATAAGCATCCTCTATTGCCCTTGAAACTATATTGCTTTTAACGTATCGTCCGTTTATATAATAATTTTCAAAATTTCTGTTGCCTCTTGATATAAGAGGTTTTCCTACATATCCTTTAATGGAATAGTCATTAAACTGCCTGTCTATTTCAAGAAGATTAGATGTTATCTCGCGTCCGTAAACTACATATATATTATCCTTTAATTTACCATTGCCTGTTGTCTGAATCTTTGGCTGGTTGTTATTTATAAAACGTATCGATATTTCAGGATGGGACAGACACAGATTTTCCATAAGTGAACTTATATAACCACCTTCTGTAGCAGGGGTTTTTAAAAATTTTCTTCTGGCAGGGGTATTGTAAAAAAGATTTCTTACAAGGAATGTGGTTCCGTCAGGTGCACCTACTTCTTCAAATACTTTCTCGGTTCCGCCGTCAATCTGGTACCTTGTGCCTGTAAGTGCATCCTTTGTTTTAGTAATCAGTTCAACCTGGGCAACCGCACTTATACTTGATAAAGCTTCACCCCGGAATCCAAGTGAAGAAATTCCTGCAAGGTCCGCAGCAGATTTGATTTTACTAGTGGAGTGTCTTAAAAAAGCCAGTCTGACTTCGTTTTTATCAATTCCGCAGCCATTATCGGTTATTCTTATCAATGAAATACCGCCGTCTTTTATTTCAACCGTTATGGCTGTCGCACCTGCATCAATAGCATTTTCAACAAGCTCCTTTACAACGGATGAAGGTCTGTCTACTACCTCACCTGCCGCAATCTTATTTATAGTATTTTTGTCCAGAAGATTAATTGCCATAGCTTACCACCTGTTCTTTATTTTGTCCTGAATCCTGAATAATGTATTTAGCGCATCTATAGGTGTCATCTTAGTTAATTCAAGGTCTTTGATTTCATCAATAATATCATCATTATTTACTGCATCAAACAAAGACATCTGAACATATTTGTCTTTTCCCACGGAATCAGGAATTTTCAAGGCTTCTTTTGAAATTCCAAGCCTTGCAATTTCCTTTGCCTTAGCTGATATGTCATTATCCGCAAGTTCCGCAACAATTTCCTTGGCTCTTTCAATTACGGATGAAGGAACACCTGCAAGCTTTGCAACCTGTATTCCATAGCTCTTGTCTGCTCCGCCTTTTACAATTTTTCTCAGGAAAATAATATCATCACCCTGTTCTTTTACCGCAATGCAATAATTATTAACAGATTCCATTTGTCCTTCAAGCTCGGTAAGTTCATGGTAATGTGTTGCAAAAAGAGTCTTGGCACCAAGTAACTTCGGATTACTTATATGCTCCACAACTGCCCATGCAATGGAAAGTCCGTCAAAGGTGCTGGTTCCTCTTCCTATCTCGTCCAGGATAAGCAGACTGTCAGAAGTTGCATTTCTTAAGATATTAGCTACCTCCGTCATTTCAACCATAAATGTACTCTGACCGCTTGCAAGGTCATCGGAAGCACCTACTCTCGTAAAAATCCTGTCCACAATTCCTATGTTGGCTTTTGTGGCAGGTATATACGAACCTATCTGTGCCATAAGTACAATAAGTGCCGTCTGTCTCATATAAGTTGACTTACCTGCCATATTAGGTCCCGTAATTATGGATATCCTGTTCTTATGATTGTCAAGAATTGTATCATTTTCAACGAAAAGACCATTGCTTATCATTTTTTCTACGACAGGATGTCTTCCGCCTTCAATCTCTATAAGGCCTTTTTCATTGATTGTGGGGCATACATAATTATTCTGCATGGCAACAATCGCAAGATTGGAGAAAACATCAGCCTTAGCTACTGCTTTTGCGGTTGTCTGGATTCTTAAAACCTCGCCTGCGATTCTGTCCCTGACTTCAGTAAATAAGTCATACTCAAGAGAAAACAATTTATCTTCCGCACTTAAAATCACTTCTTCCAGTTCTTTAAGTTTCGGAGTTGTGAAACGTTCCGCATTAGTTAAAGTCTGTTTTCTTATGTAATCATCGGGAACCATATCTTTAAAGCTGTTTGTTACTTCAAAATAATATCCGAATACTTTGTTGTATTTTATCTTAAGGTTCTTGATTCCTGTTCTTTCTTTTTCACTTGCTTCGAGGTTTAAAAGCCACTGTTTGCCGTCTGTCTTTGCATGACGAAGTCTGTCTATTTCCTCATTGTAACCTTCTTTTATAAGGCCTCCGTCTTTAATTGCAATTGGAGGCTCATCAACAATTGAAGCTTCAATCAGGCTGCATATATCCTCAAGGACATCAAGCTCTTCATAAATTGATTTAATCAGGCTGCTTTTAAATGATGCCAGCAGTTTTTTTATCGGAGGAAGCATGGCAATAGAACCCTTGAATGCAATCAAATCTCTTGGAGATGCGAATTTTGTGCTTATTCTGCCTACAAGTCTTTCAAGGTCATATACCGGATTAAGGTATTCCCTGAGTTCCGCACAATCCACATAGTTATTAATAAATTCTGTAATGGCTTTCTGTCTTGCAACAATATCATCTTTTATTAATAGAGGTTGTTCTATCATATTTCTTAAAAGCCTGGCACCCATGGCTGTTTTGGTTTTATCAAGAACCCAGAGCAATGACCCCTTTTTCTGTTTTTCACGCATAGTTTCCACAAGTTCAAGATTTCTTCTTGTGGAGCTGTCAATAATCATATACCTTCCTGTGGCATAAGGTGTAATTCTCGTAAGGTGGGGCAATGAATTTTTCTGCGTTTCATAAAGATAATTTAAAAGAGCCCCGGCAGCAACAACTGCCGTCTTGTAATCACTTATTCCAAGCCCATCAAGTGTTGCCACATTAAAATGTCTTAGTATAATATCTTCATCATTTTTATCGTCAAAATACCATGGCTCAAGGACGGACTCCGCAAAAGAAAGTCTGTCCTTTAAATCAGATATATTAATTCCGCTGATTGTAAATGCTTCATTAAAAAGTATCTCTGATGGTGTAAACTTGTTGATTTCGTCTATCAGTTCCCTTTCTGAGGATACTTCTGTAATCAGAAATTCACCGGTAGTAATATCAGATGTTGCAAGTCCGATGGAATCAGGCATATATGCAACACACATGATGTAGTTATTTTTAGTCTCATCAAGTGCCATAGGGTTAAAATTAGTTCCCGGTGTAACAACTTTAATTACTTCTCTTTTTACCAGACCCTTAGCTGTTTTAGGGTCTTCCACCTGTTCGCATATGGCAACTTTATAGCCTTTTTCTACAAGCCTGTTAATATATGAATCTGCGGCATGATAAGGAATTCCACACATAGGTGCCCTTTCTTCCTGTCCGCAGTCCTTACCCGTAAGTGTCAGTTCAAGTTCTCTTGATACATTTATTGCATCATCAAAAAACATCTCATAAAAATCACCCAGTCTGTAAAAAAGCACACAGTCTTCATATTCTTTTTTCGTTTCAAGATATTTTTGCATCATTGGTGAATATTCAGCCATCTTTACCACGCTTTCGTAATTACTTATTTGCAGAAACGATTTCTTTTGCACGTAAAAGTGCAGTATCTATGTTAGGACAGAAGTTTTTAACTCCAACTTCTTTATCAAAGCCTGCCTTCTGGAGCATCTTCATAGGCTGTTCATTGACATGTGAAAATACAAGTGTTATTCCGGCTCTCTTACAGGTATCAAGTATTTCATAAAAGATATGAAGTGCACTTGCATCTATTGCAGGAACAGCTCTCATTCTTAATATAAGTACATCTTCCGACGTATCTTTAACAATATCCATAACCTTGTCTGTCATAGCAAAAAACAAAGGTCCGTTGATTTCGTATACAAATGTTTTATCAGGAACTACCTTAAGACCGATATTATCAGGGTCATTTTCCTCATCAATATATTTCCAGCCTTTGACATCCGTAGTCTCAACCATTCTCTTAAGGAAAAGTGCTGCAGCCACAATAAGTCCTACTTCAATTGCAACAACAAGGTCAAAAAATACCGTAAGTATAAATGTAACGGCAAAAACTATAATGTCACTTTTAGGTGCTTTTTTACATAATCTTATACATTTTGGAATACCTGCCATGTTATAAGCTACCATAATAAGTATAGCGCCAAGAACCGACATCGGTATCAATGAAGCGTAAGGCATAAGCACTACAAGTATGATAAGAAGTGTTATGGAATGGACAATTCCGGCAATAGGTGTACGTCCGCCGTTTTTTACATTAGCTGCAGTTCTTGCAATAGCTCCCGTTGCAGGTATACCTCCAAAAAGTGCTGACATAATGTTACCCACACCCTGTCCAATTAATTCAGCATTGGATTTGTGTTTGCTTCCAATCATACCATCGGACACTACTGCCGATAAAAGTGATTCTATACTTGCAAGGATTGCAATAGTAAATGCCGGGCTTATTAATTCTTTTATCATTGAAAAAGAAATCTTTGGCACTGAAAATTTAGGAAGAGCTGAAAGTCCGCTTAAACCTGCCACCTGTGGATATGAGCTTCCTATTGTCTTAACTGCATTGGCACCTTCTGTAAGGCCGCCGGCCTGCACAATTACGGTGCATATTATGATTGCAATAAGTGAACCGGGAATTGCTTTGACATATTTAAGTTTTTCAGGCAGCTTATTTATAATTTTCGGCCAGAATATCTGGATAACAAGTGCCAGAAGACCTATAAGAAATGCCACATAATTCCATTTTGGAAAATTAGTAAATATTGTTCGTACTTTTTCTATAAATTCTGATGGAACAGCACCTATATTAATTCCGAAAAAATCTTTAAACTGTCCGACAACAAGTGTTACGGCAATGCCCGCGGTAAATCCCGTAGTAATTGTATACGGTATGTATTTTATGAGGTTTCCGGCTCTTATAAGTCCGAAAATAACCATCATAATACCGGCAAGTATTGTTGCTATAACAAGACCTGTAAATGTATACTTCTCAATTATTCCACATATTATTACAACAAAGGCAGCCGTAGGTCCTCCAATCTGTACCCTGCTTCCTCCTAACAATGCAATAAAAAAACCTGCTATAATGGCTGTGTAGATACCCTGTTCAGGACTTACTCCCGAAGCTATTGCAAGGGCAATAGATAATGGCAATGCAATAATTGCAACAATAATTCCGGAAATCAGATCTTTTACAAACTGATCCTTATTGTAGTTTTTCATCACTGAAAATAATTTTGGCTTTAAATCTCGCATAATTCTTTTTCTCTTTCCTTTGTATCACCGGTTTGTTACACCAGTTCTCCTATATAATAAAAGCCTTTGCTTTCATTCAGTTTAACATCACATATTGTACCTACAAGTGATGAATCCCCCTTGAAATGGACAAGGGTATTATTTTCAAGACGTCCGGTCAAAAGACCTTCATGGTTCTGGTTGACTTCCTCCACAAGTACCTTAAGTGTCTTGCCTACATCAAGTCCGCATCTTTTTTTAGATGATTCTCCTACCTGTTTTAAAAGTCTGTCAAAACGCTCTTTAGTCACTTCTTCCGGAATCTGCTCAGTCATGGACGCTGCAGGTGTTCCCTCACGCTTTGAATATATAAAAGTATAGGCACTGTCAAATTCAGCTTCCCTGACAACATCCATTGTGTCATTAAAATCTTCTTCAGTTTCTCCGGGAAAACCTACAATAATATCTGTTGTAAGAGCTGCATCAGGCATTCTTTTTCTTATCTTCTTAACAAGTTCAAGGTAGCTTTCCTTGGTATAATGACGATTCATAAGTTTAAGAATCCTTGAACTCCCTGATTGTAAAGGCAGATGTATGTGGTGGCATACTTTAGGCGTGACTGCCATTGTCTCAATAAGTTCATCAGATAAATCCTTTGGATGAGGTGTCATAAAACGTATTCTCTCAAGTCCCTCAACCTTGCTTACTTCTTTTAAAAGTTCCGCAAAAGATATTGGGTTTTCAAGAGTTTTACCATAGGAATTAACATTCTGTCCAAGGAGCATAATCTCTTTGACTCCCTCTTTAACAAAACGTTCAACCTCCCTGATAATATCCTTAGGCTCACGGCTTCTTTCCCTTCCTCTGACATAAGGAACGATACAATAACTGCAAAAATTATTGCATCCGTACATTATGTTCACACCGGATTTGAATGAATATTTTCTTACATCCGGTAAATCCTCAACAATCTGGTTGGTGTCTTTCCAGATATCAATAATCATTCCCTCTGAGTTAAGTTTTGTGTGTACAAGCTCTGCAAATTTAAAAATATTGTGTGTACCAAATACAATATCGATAAATTTGTATTTTGTTTTGATTTTTTCTATCTCGTCAGGCTCCTGCATCATACAGCCGCATATTGCAATAAGCATATCCGGATTATTTTTCTTGACAACTTTCATTCTTCCAAGATGTCCATATAATCTGTTGTTGGCATTCTCCCTTACAGAGCAGGTGTTATATATAACAAAATCAGCTTCTTCATTGTCTGTGTGGACAAAACCCGCTGCTTCCAATATACCCGCAAGTTTTTCAGAATCCCTTGCATTCATCTGGCATCCGAAAGTCTGGATGTGATAGGTAAGGCTTCCGCCTTTTTTTTCTGCTTTTTTCTTAATTTCATCTTTAAGCAGCTCTATAAAATAATACTGTCTTTCAGGTTCCTTCTCAGGAACGATTGTATTTAACTGGCCCATAAATAACCTTTCTTTGTATTTTATTTTCTGATCTGACCATTGCCGTAAATGATATATTTGGTAGAAGTCAGTTCCTTAAGTCCCATAGGTCCTCTTGCATGAAGCTTCTGTGTACTTATTCCTATTTCAGCACCAAAGCCGAATTCAAATCCATCCGTAAATCTTGTTGAGGCATTAACATATACTGCCGCAGCATCAACCTCATCAAGGAATTTCTGTGAATTATTATAATCATTGGTAATAATTGCTTCGGAATGTCCCGTATTGTACTTATTGATATGCTTTATGGCATCATCTACGGAATCCACAACAACGAGTGACACAATAAGATCAAGATATTCTTTCCCGTAATCTTCTTCCGTTGCGGCTTTAATGTCAGGAACGATTACCCTGCTTCTCTCATCCCCACGGATTTCAACTTTGTGTGTGAAAAGTCTTTCGGCAAGGGCAGGTACAAACTTATCCGCAATGTTTTTGTGGACAATAAGTGATTCACAAGCATTGCACACGCCTGTTCTTTGTGTTTTGGCATTAACTATTATATCAAGTGCCATATCAAAATCAGCACTTTCATCCACAAATATATGACAGTTGCCTGTTCCTGTCTCAATTACAGGTATTGTAGCATTTTCGACTACAGACCTTATAAGACCGGCACCGCCCCTTGGTATAAGAACATCTACATATCCGTTAAGGTGCATAAATTCGGTTGTAACCGCCCTGTCAGTGCTTTCAATAAGCTGTATGCAGTATTCCGATATATCACATGCCGTAAGTCCTTCTTTGATTACTCTTACAATGGCCTTATTGGAATTAATAGCATCACTTCCGCCCTTTAAAATAACCGTATTACCTGATTTAAAGCAAAGTGAAAATGCATCAAGCGTTACATTTGGTCTTGATTCGTATATTATTCCTATAACACCTATAGGAACTCTTTTTTTACCTATTTTAAGACCGTTTGGTCTTTCCCACATGGAAATAACCTCTCCCACAGGATCCTCAAGTGCAGCAACCTGTCTTACACCCTCTGCCATTCCCTTTATTCTGTCAGGGGTAAGCTTAAGTCTGTCAAGAAGGCTTTCTTTCATACCTGCGGATTTGCCTGCTTCCATATCTTTTTTATTTTCTTCAATGATATAATCTGTTCTTTCAACAATTAAATCAGCTATTTTTAACAGTGCGTTATTCTTTTCGTTGATTTTTAATCCTGCCGTTATATGCTTTGCATCTGCCGCAAGCCTGCCCATTATTTCAAGTTCGCTCATTTTGTCTCCTTTATCTGCATCTATATATATTGTTTTCTGTTACAATGTAATCAAGTGGAATATCAAATTCATCGGCATCGATACTATCGACTACCTGCAGTGAAAATGCTGCTCCGATTTTTATAAGATGACTGTGTTTTCTAAGATACCTGTCATAATATCCCTTTCCGTATCCCGTTCTGTTGCCATTTATATCAAATGCAACTCCCGGAACTATTATTATTCCGTTATCTGTATCAATAAGATTTTCCTTAACAGGACATGGTTCTTCTATTCCCATATAACCTTTTTTCAGGCTTTCTCCTTTTAAGACACGGTAAAATTCCATCTCATCTCCTTTTACCCGCGGAAATGATATTATCTTATCTGTTTCTTTCAGACAATCCCACAATAAAGATGTATTAACTTCGTTATTTATGCTTCTGTAAAGAAAAATATACCTGAATTCTTCTTTTTCCAGTATTTTAAGGATGTTTTCCGTTATAAGCCTGCTTTTATCACATACTTCTTTGGATGTCATACTGTCTCTTGCTTTTTTTATATTGTTTCTTACTGTCTTTTTATCCATTACTAATATCCGAACTCTCCAATAATTGATTCATCATCTGCTATCCAGTCATTCACATCAATTTCCCTGTAGTTTTTTTCATCATCTCTTATAACTACTGTTTTAATACCTGCATTGATTATTGTTCTTTTACACATTGAACAACAACAGGCATTCTTTACATAGGTATTGTCCGATAGTTCAATGCCTACAAGAAAAAGAGTACTGTCAATCATCTTATCTCTTGAAGCGCTTATTATGGCATTGGCTTCCGCGTGGACACTTCTGCAAAGTTCGTACCTTTCACCTCTTGGAATATTCAATTTGTTGCGAATACAATAACCAAGGTCGGAACAGTTTTTTCTGCCTCGCGGTGCCCCCACATAACCTGTGGATATTATCTCATCATTTTTGACAATTACGGCTCCGTAACGTTTTCTTAAACAAGTGCCTCTTTTTGAAACAGATTCCGCAATGTCCAGATAATAGTTATATTTATCAAGTCTGTCCATATCTCTTCCTCTTTTCTATAAATAATCGGCGAGGTCAAAATTATCGGCTTTATTGGCAAGAAACAGTGTTCCGATATTATCACCATTTAAAATTGATGAAATAATATCAACCTCTTTACTGTTGGCTATTATCATATCAGCCCCTGCTTCCGTGGCTATGATTGCAGCATCTATTTTGGCTGCCATACCGCCGGTTCCCACAGCACTTGCCGAACCTTTACCCATTGCCCTTAATTCATCGGTAATATGAGGAACAAGTTCGATAAATTCCGCATCAGGATTGACATTAGGGTCATCTGTGTAAAGTCCGTCTATATCCGATAAAAGAATAAGCAAATCCGCACCTATAAGTGCACTTACAAGTGCCGACAGCTTATCGTTATCGCCAAATTCTATTTCATAAGTAGATACCGTGTCATTTTCATTAACAACAGGGATTGCATCTAACTTAAAAAGTTCTTCAAAAGTATTTTTTGCATTAACAACGCTTTCATGATTCTGCATGGTATACTTTGTAAGCAGAACCTGTGCAGCAACCTGATTATATTCTGAAAAAAGTTTCTGGTATGTCATCATGAGCCGGCATTGTCCGATGGCGGCACAAGCCTGTTTTTCCGCTAAAACATTGCTTCTCTTTATTCCTACCGTCTGTCTTCCTACGGCTATGGCGCCTGATGATACAAGCACTACATCCTTACCTTGATTCTTGATATCACAAAGTATTCTTACAAGTTTTTCAAGCTTTCTGTAATTAATATTGCCAGTACTTTCATGGGTAATTGATGATGAACCTATCTTAACAACTATTTTCTTCTTATCTTTAATTAATTCTCTATAGTTCATATTATGACCTTCTTTTTATTCTTCTGATAAAGCAACGGCTTCCGCTACTTTTATTCCGTCAACAGCGGCACTTGTTATTCCACCTGCGTATCCTGCACCTTCACCACACGGGTAAAGGCCCTTCACGGATATACTTTCAAACAATTCATTTCTTATAATTCTTACAGGGGATGAGGTTCTGCTTTCAACACCTGAAAAAACTGCATCTCCCATATTAAATCCATGTATTATTTTATCAAAAGATTTCATTCCGTCAATAATTGATTCACAAATAAACTCAGGAAATACTTCCCGCAGGTCTGCACCTGTCTTTTTACCGAGTATCTGAGGTTGTACAGAACCGTAACCTGAAGTTGCTTTTCCTTTAATAAAATCTTCGTTAAGCTGGTATGGTACACTGCCTTTTCCCTGTAAATAAGCATTATGTTCAAGCTGCCTTTGGAAGTACATACCTGATAATACTCCGTTTTCCCCAAAATCTTCCGGATTAACCGTCACTACGATTGCACTGTTGGCATTTATACCGTCACGTTTTGAGTAACTCATGCCATTTACACATGTCATATCTTTTTCCGAAGAGGCATTAACAACATATCCTCCCGGACACATGCAAAAAGAATATACGCCTCTGTTATTGCCGGCCTTAGCAGTTACTTTATAATCGGCAACAGGCAATAAACCGTTATCATCCCTGCCATAGGCGAAATTATTAATCAATGACTGGTTATGCTCTATTCGCATTCCGACAGCAAATGATTTTTTCTCCATTTCGACGCCCTTTTTAAGAAGCATCTCAAAAGTATCCCTGGCACTGTGTCCGGGAGCCAGTACAACAGCATTAAACTCCTCGTCATATTCGTCATTTACTCTTATTCCTGTAATTTTACCCGTATCAATATATATATCAGTTACTTTTGAATTAAAATTAACCGTTCCTCCAAGCCTTATTATTTCATTTCTTATGTTGCTGACAACCACAGAAAGTACATCCGTACCAACGTGAGGCTTATTGACATAAAGTATTTCAGGATTTGCACCAAACTCCACAAAAGTCTCAAGAACCTTTCTTATTCTTCCATCTTTTTCCTTTATGACGGAATTAAGCTTACCATCCGAAAATGTACCCGCACCGCCTTCGCCAAACTGGATATTGGTTTCCGTATCAAGTACTCCTGTTTCAAAAAAAGCATTGACTATGCCCGTTCTTTCGTGGACGTTTCCTCCTCTTTCGTAGATTACAGGCTTAAATCCAGCCCTTGCCAGTAATAATCCACAAAAAAGTCCGGCTGGTCCGGAACCGATGATTGCAATTTTTTTATTTTTATGAGTATCTTTTATCTGTGGAAACACATATTTTATGTTTTTGTTTATAATAATATCTTTATTGTTAAGTTTTCTGACTAAAGCAGTCTCGTCTATGCCGTCCACCTTTACATCCACTGAATAAATATACATTATATGTTCTTTTTTTCTGGCATCAATGGATTTTTTAACGATTGAATAAGTAAAACTACTGTTTTTTAACCGTAATAACTTCTGTATTTTAGAATTAAGTATTTTTTCATCCGTTCCGATATCAAGCTTTATCTGGTTAATTCTAATCATTTTATTCCTTTCCTGCTGAGATTCCTGCGAGATAACCCGAAGAAAATGCCCACTGCAAGTTGTAGCCTCCGCATTTTCCGTCCACATCCAGTATCTCTCCTGCAAAGTAAAGATTTTTTACTAATCTTGATTCCATGGTATTAAGATTAATCTCATCAAGGTTCACGCCGCCTGCACATACCTGCGCATTATCAAATCCGTTGGTATCATAAGGAGTTACCGTAAAATCAATTATATTTCTTACAAGTTCCTCAGTCTGTGTCTCTGTAATTTCACCGCAGGATTTTCCTCTGTCTATAGTTGTATTTTTAACAAGAACGAGTGCAAGTTTTTTGTTGAGCAGCCCATTAAGTGCCGTCACCGGGTCAAGTTTGCGGTTATGAGAAAAGATATTGTGAACCATGCCTTTAACGGTTTTGGTGCTGTATCCCGGAATAAAATTTATATGGACTTTTACATCATTACCCTTATCTGACAGTCTTTTTATATGTCTGCTGACCTGAAATACGGGAATTCCTGAAATTCCGTATTCCGTAAGCTGTAATTCTCCGGAATCGCCTGCAACCTTAACGGCTTTATCCGTCACCGTTACCGTAGCTTTTGTTCTTATTCCAGCCAGCTCTTTAAAAAATTTTTCACGACATTTTATCTGGACAAGTGCAGGTATTACGTCAACAATATGATGTGAAAACTGTTTTGCAAAATCATATCCCGAACCGTCCGAACCTGTAACCGGCATCGCCTTACTTCCGCATGCGATTATAAGTTTTCTGACGTTAAATTCGCCTTTATCGGAGAATATAACAAAGCCTTTCTTTATTTCTTTAATGTTAATTCCCGTAAAAAGGTCTATTCTAAGCCTTGAAATCTCATTTTTTAAAGCATCAAGAACTGAAACCGCCTGCTCGGAGAAAGGATATATATATCCGTCTTTGTCCCTTGTATATAATCCGATTTTTTTTAAAAAAGATATAAGCTCTGAAGGTCCGAAATTCTTAATTACAGAAAAATAAGACCCGTCTGAATTACTGTTATAACATTCAGGAGTCATATTAAGATTGGTTATATTACATTTTCCATTACCGGTTACAAGTATTTTTTTGCCGGGTTTGTCATTATGTTCAAACAGGCAGATTCTAAGTCCTTCCCTGTATGCAGCAACAGCCGCCATCATTCCTGAAGCTCCGGCACCGATAATTCCTATATCATATATCATATGTTTCTCCATTCACCGTTAAAAGCATATGGTAAAATATCTTTAATACTTTTTGTAAGAATTGTACCATCTTTTCCTTCAAATATAAACTCCATATTTTCATCGGAAAATTCACTTAAAAATTGTCTGCATATACCACATGGATAAGTATAGCCGCCTGCTTTGCTTACAATGGCAATCTTTGTAAATCTCCTATGACCTTCGCTAACTGCCTTCACTGCCGCTGTCCTTTCGGCACATATTGTCGCTCCGAAGGATGAATTTTCAATATTGCAGCCTGTATACACAGTGCCGTCATCTGTAAGAAGAGCTGCACCCACACAGAAATTTGAATAAGGTGCATAGGCATTATTCATGGCTTTTTTCGCATAATTAATCAGTTCAACGTTATTCATATCTGCCTTCCGATTCCCAGACTTTCAAGTATTTCTGCCTGACGCCTTTCCATTTCTTTTGCATCATTCTCCTCCATATGGTCATATCCCATTAAATGGAGCATACTGTGGGCTATAAGAAAAGCATACTCCCTTGTTACAGAATGTCCGTAATTAGCTGCCTGTTCTTCGACTTTATCAAGGGATATGACAATATCCCCAAGCATCAGTTCACCTGTCTCCGGATTAAAGCAGTCATACTCATTTTCAAGAAAATCAAATTCTCCCGGTGTCTCATATTCCACCATAGGAAATGAAAGTACATCCGTCGGTCTGTCAATATTCCTGAACTCTCTGTTAATTTCATGAATCCCCTTATTATCTGTTAATGTCAGACTTACCTCTGCCTCGTATGGGCATTTTTCATAGTCCAAAGCCGCATTAATTACCTTATCGGCAATTGTTTCGTAGTCTATATCAAGATTTTTGTCATACTCTTTTTCAAAATTAATGGTCATTTCTTCTGTCCTTTACTTTAATCTGTGCCCTGACTTGTTTTTTGCTTTCTGCTTTCTTGTCATACTCATCATAAGCATTTACGATTTTTTGGACAAGAGGATGTCTTACAACATCCTTGGAAGACAGACGGCATACGGCAATTTCGTCTATATCCTTCAGAACTTTAAGTGCAACGTCAAGCCCTGATGTAACATCCTTAGGCAGATCCTTCTGTGTCCGGTCTCCCGTTACAATAACTTTAGATCCAAATCCGATACGGGTAAGAAACATTTTCATCTGTGCCGGTGTAGTATTCTGTGCCTCATCAAGAATAATAAATGCGTTATCCAATGTTCTTCCTCTCATATATGCAAGAGGTGCCACCTCTATAAGTCCTTTTTCCTGATTATGGATAAAGCTTTCCGCTCCCATGATCTGGTAAAGTGCATCATATAATGGTCTTAAATATGGGTCAATTTTACTCTGTAAATCACCCGGAAGAAATCCTAATTTTTCCCCTGCTTCTATGGCAGGTCTTGTTAAAATAATTCTGTTTACTTCGTTATTTTTAAATGCCTGTATTGCCATCGCCATTGCAAGATATGTCTTTCCCGTTCCTGCGGGACCTATACCGAATACAATCATCTTTTTTCTTATTTCATCTATATAATTCTTCTGTCCCAATGTCTTAGGCTTAATCGGTTTGCCTGTTGCGGTTCTTGCAACAACGTCTTTATCAATCTCCGTTATTGCATCCTCCTTGCCCTCCATAGACAGTGATAAAGTATAATCCACAGTCTGTTCAGTAATTATATTGCCTCTTTTTGCAAGTTCTATAAGTCTCTCAAAAACCGATGCCGCACTGTTTACGGCAGCTTCCCCTCCTATTATTTTAAGTGCGTCTCCTCGAAGCACTATTGTTACTTTAAGAGTCTTTTCAATTTTCTTAATATTTGCGTCAAAACTTCCAAATATATTTCCCATATATTCTGCCGGAATATCTATAACACTTTCAATCACACTCATCGACTATAAACTGCTCCTTTTTAAATGCCGGCTCAACCGTTGTTATGATGCCTTCCGCAACCGCCGACTCACTATACAGTCTTATATTAACACTTTTTGACTCTGTTTGGATACTGTTTTCTTTTAATTTCTCAATATAATTATCAATTTTTTTCTCTAAGATATTCTGAAGTTCCTCATCCGTATACTCTGATTCTACCAGTTCATACTCCCTGTAGGTTGTATAAAAATATGTTACAGGCACCTTTTTAAAGCCATATCTGTCGTCAGAATATGTGGTTTCCGTATCATATTTTTTAAATTTACACTTTTCTTTTGAAATTGTTAGATATAAATTATTGATTTTTATACCCTTTACTTTCTGTATCCTGCCGGTATATACACGTTTTTCGTATTTTCTGTTCACTATATCTTTATACTCTTTGTTAACCCTTATTAAAATATCTGCATCACAGCATACCGTTTCGTATCCATAATTCTCACCCATTATTTTATTATAATCAATTTTTGAATATACAAGAACATCCTCTCTTTTAACCTCATCCCCTGCTTTTACAAGAGGAACTCCTGCCCTTGTTATTATTGATACAACCACTCCGTCCTCCGTTGCTACCAGATTACACGGTGTTTCGTCTTCTTTTTCCTGTTTTACCGTTTTATTCTCTTTAACCGTTATTATTAATGTATTCCCATTTATATGGACTGATACAAAGGTCAGCAAATCAAAATGGTTTAACATTAACTTTTCTATATCTTTACAGGAAATATTTTTAACTGCCGACCCGTAATCAATATTATTTTCCGTTAAAAATTCATATATTTCGGTAGAGGCATAATATTCATTTCCACGTATTTCGCGATTATCTCCTCGAATGTCCCCTCGGGCATCTTCTCGATAACGGGCAGCATGGCATCCAAGTACAGACAATTCGCGAACCGGAAACCGCCCTTTGATATGTTGAGGGTGCGCACCTTGCCGGCAAAGTAGTACAGCCCGCCGAACAAATACGAATGTATGCGGCACAACCCCGCGACCGTGCCAACCTCGATACGGTCTATTTCGCCCGATTCAAACAGCGCGACCGCCTTTTCAAGACTTTGCGCGTCTATGTTGTCAGTGTTCCGTTTCATGCCTTACTCTCCTTTCTCTATCCGGATAGACTTGCCGCAGTGCGGGCATATTATCGCGTTCGTCGGCGCAGGCGCGAACAGTTCCGAGACTGACACCCCCAAAGCGTCCGCGATACGGGCAACCAATTCAATAGACGTATTGCCCTTTGCCGCTCTGCTCAATGTCATTTCAGCAACTCCCAATTTTAGGGCTAAATCCTTTTGCGTTATGCCTTTTTCTTTGCACAACTCTTTTATTCTCAAATCCATATACATTACATGTTTATCGGTTTACGTATGCAAATATAACGCATAAAGTTTATGTATCAAAAAAAATATACATAAAACGATTATTTTTTATCGATTTTATTTGCATATTATAAACATTTACCGTATATTTGCACTATCAAAATAAACAAATAATGTATATAGACAACAAAAAACATACAACTATGAGAACGACGTACAACATCAACAAGCAGGCAACGGAAATCGAGAAGCAGATAGCACAGGCAATCGCCGAGAATCTGACATTTTGGGGCGACACCGCAAAAGGCACGTTCGAGGTAGAAGCGGAAGCCAACGGACTGGGTTTCGTACTTATGGTAAACGCAAAAGTGGTTTACGACGCTTACCGCTATTTCTACGACGCAAACATACAAATCGAATATATATGCGTCTACGATGCCGATAACGAGGAAATCGAGGAAACGGACAACATCGACATGGAGTTCAACGCATGGGCAATCGGTAAGGAAGTAGAGACGATTTTCGAGGAATAGGGAAACAGGGAGCGGGCAACCGCTCCCACTCAAACGACAAACACAATACGACAATGGAAAAGACGATGAACAAAGTAACGAGAGCGGACAAGCGTCGGATAATGTTCCGCGCGTGGCAAATGGTCAAGGATTACGGCATGACGATAGCCGATGCACTGCGCAAGGCGTGGCAGTCGGTGAAACTCCGCGCGGCAATGGTCGCGGGTGTCGTGCGGTTCACCTATCGCAAGACGGACGGCACGATACGTCAGGCTCTGGGAACGCTGTCGGGCGAGATAGTTCCGGCGACGCAGGGCGCGGGCAAAGCGAATGACGCAATACAGGTGTACTACGATACCGAGTGCGGCGCGTGGCGCAGTTTCAGAGTGGCGAACCTTATCGACGTGGCGCAATGATGAAGCAGGGAGTAAAACGGATAGCGGGCGCAGTTGCCGCCCGCATCCTCAAAAAGGGCGTTTTTGCGGTCGTCTGCCGTCGTTCGGTTCTGTTCCGCGTCTATCTTCGCCCGTCGTACTGGGAAGCGTGGGAAACGGCGGAAAACGGGCGTTTTTGGCGTATGGCTGGTGTCTACTACCTCAACGGTCGGGAAGCAGTGAAAGTGCGGATA